>SDBT01012224.1_pt1 | contig 13793 bp, 11 predicted proteins | sample 2277101 | NCBI WGS metagenome assembly SDBT01 (sample SAMN10404973, study PRJNA504765) | marine sediment metagenome | isolation source: marine sediment core GS10_PC15, 103 cmbsf | place: Arctic Ocean: Southern Knipovich Ridge | collected 2010
TCGGACGATTGCCATGGGTACAACGGATGGATTTAGTCGTGGACTCGAAGTTGAAAATACTGGCGCGCCAATTACTGTGCCTGTCGGCAAAGCAACACTCGGACGAATTATGAATGTCTTGGGCGAGCCAGTTGATGAAGCAGGCCCAATTGTGTCCGACACAAATTGGCCAATTCATCGCCCTGCCCCAGCTTATGCTGACCAAGCAGCTTCACAAGAATTACTTGAAACGGGTATTAAAGTAATCGACTTAATTGCACCTGTTGCGAGAGGTGGCAAAGTTGGATTATTTGGCGGCGCTGGTGTCGGTAAAACCGTTAACATGATGGAGCTTATTCATAACATCGCGCAAGAACATCATGGCCATTCTGTTTTTGCTGGTGTTGGTGAGAGAACGCGGGAAGGGAATGATTTCTATTATGAAATGCAAGAGTCTGGTGTTTTGGATAAAGTGGCGCTTGTGTACGGACAAATGAATGAGCCGCCTGGCAATCGATTCCGTGTTGCATTAACCGCCTTAACTGTTGCTGAGAAATTCCGCGATGATGACAAAAATGTTTTATTATTTATTGATAACATTTATCGATATACTTTGGCGGGAACAGAAGTTTCTGCACTTTTAGGCCGTATGCCTTCAGCAGTCGGTTATCAACCAACTCTTGCTCGCGAAATGGGTACATTACAAGAACGCATTACATCCACCAAAACAGGTTCCATTACTTCAATTCAAGCAGTTTATGTCCCTGCCGATGACTTAACCGATCCATCACCTGCAACAACATTCGCGCATTTAGATGCAACCGTTGTTTTATCGCGACAAATTGTGGAGCTTGGCATTTATCCTGCAATTGATCCGCTGGATTCAACCAGTCGACAACTGGATCCGTTAGTTGTTGGTGAAGAACACTATCAAGTTGCTCGTGGCGTTCAAAGTACATTGCAACGATATAAAGAATTGCGCGATGTTATCGCGATTATGGGTATGGATGAATTATCAGAAGATGATAAATTAATCGTGACTCGTGCACGAAAAATCCAACGCTTCTTATCACAACCGTTTTTTGTGGCTGAAGTTTTTACAGGAACACCTGGAAAATATGTGCCGTTAAAAGAAACGATTCGAGGCTTTAAAGAAATTTTAGATGGCAAACATGACGGCCTGCCAGAACAAGCATTTTATATGGTTGGCACGATTGAAGAAGCCATAGAAAAAGCGAAGACACTCTAGATGAACAATGAATTGAATCAACAAATTAGCCAAGTTGTCGAGGGAAAAAGCACACTGCAGCTTGATATCGTGAGTGCAGAACGTTCTATTTTTTCTGGTCACGCAAAAATGGTTATTGTGACAGGCGAGCGTGGTGAAATTGGTATTCTGCCAGGTCATACACAATTGCTTGCTTCATTAAAGCCAGGTCAAATTCGTTATGTCACGCCTGAAGGCAAAGAAGAATTTTTATATGTTTCCGGCGGCTTTGTCGAAGTTCAGCCAGAGGTTGTCACGGTGCTTGCTGATACGATTTTACGCGCTACTGAAATCGATGAAGAGCGTGCAACCGAAGCAAAAGAAAAAGCAGAAAAAATTCTTGCCAGCAAAGGCCACAAAGTCGACGATTACACCGCCGCACTCATCGAACTTTCCAAAGCACTTGCTCAGCTTCGCGTTGCCCGCCGACGTGGTGGACGATAGCTTCTTATTATCGAAATTTTATGTCGAACACTGAAAATTAGCCTAAATATTTTGACATACACTGAAAATTAGGCTAAATTTCAGTGTATGGAAAGAATTAGTAGACAATTAAAGCCAGATATAGAAGCAGTTCTTGATCGCGGGAAGAGTGTGTTGCTGCTTGGGCCAAGACAGGTGGGAAAGACAACCCTCTTAGATGAGCTGGATCTCGATCAGAGAATTTCGTTAGCTCGCCCTGCATTGAGGCAAAAATACGAACAAAATATTGATAGTTTTACTCAGGAAGTCGAGGCATTAGCATTAAGTTTAAATAAAATTCCTTTGGTGGCAGTTGATGAGGTGCAAAAAGTACCAGAATTTATGGATGCCGCCCAAGACCTTATTGATCGAAAAATTGCCCAATTTATTTTGACAGGTTCTTCTGCAAGAAAGCTGAGAAAGCAATCTGAGCTGAATTGGTTGCCAGGGCGAGTCGTTTATTTTCATTTGGATCCTCTTTTGATAAGTGAACTTCCGAGTGAATATATCAATCTTGAAGAGCTTTTAATTTATGGTTCCTTGCCAGGAATAGTTGTTGATAAGAATAATATAAATAGGGAACAAGATCTTGAAAGTTATGTTGTCACTTATCTTGAAGAAGAGGTTAGGCTAGAAGCTGTCGTCAGAAAGTTGGGTGAGTTTGCAAAATTTTTAAGATTTGCGGCTTCAGAATCAGGGCAATTAAGTAATTTCAATAAAATTTCACGAGACGTTGGCGTCGCTCAAACGACAATATCATCATACTATCAGATATTAGAAGATTGCTTAATAGCTGAAAGAATTGAACCATTTTCTCGGACAAGCTCTGTGAGGCGACGTATTGTTAAAAGTGCAAAATATTTATTTTTTGATTTAGGAATTAGACGTGTTGCTGCCCATGAAGGCAATAAATTACCAGACGAAACGATGGGGCGGCTGCTTGAGCAGTTTGTTGGTTTAGAATTATTAAGATTAATTAGAAATAAAACTCAAAGATTCGAGCTAAATTTTTGGCGAGATTTAGAAGGTCGAGAAGTGGATTGGGTAATCAGTTCATCAGATACGATTATTCCAATCGAAGTTAAATGGACAGATAATCCGAGCAAAAAGCATATACAGCATCTCATGACATTCATGAAGGATTATAGTCTTGGTCGTGGGTTTATCATTTGTCGCTGCGATAAACCAAGAAAATTGAATGATAAAATTATTGCATTGCCATGGCTCAATATTCAAGATGTGTTTTTATAAGCAGTGTCTATACCCATCGCCAATGACAATGGGTATAGACTACAAATAATGACTTAAAAGAAATCCAACAAAAAATGCAATTATTGCGGCAATCGCGCCGATAAATAAAATTGTAAAACCAGACAACCACCAATTTTTTGGCGACCATTTGCTTTTGATTGCGCCAATTAAAAACAAAATAAGACCTGTTGAAATGCAGGCTGCTAAAAACGTATGTTTAATCTTGAAAATAAAGGGTATTAACGGAACAAAGCCACAAATCATAAAAGCTGAAAACGTGCAAAAAGCAGCTTTCCACGGGGAACGAATTCTTTCGGCTAAGCCATATTCTTCTCTCATCATGGTTGTTACCCATAACTTTTCATCAGAAGTAATTTTTTTGACAATGGTTTCGGTTTCTTCATCATTAAAGCCTTTAGCTGAAAAGATTTGGCGAATTTCTTCGATTTCTTGATGGGGTGATTCGTCAATTTGGTTTTCTTCGAAGTCTTCATAATAGTCATATTCTTCTTTTTCAGTTTTAGTGCCGAGGAAATTTGCTGCGGCCATTGAAAACCCATCGGCAAATAAGTTTGCAAATCCCAAAACAAGAATAACAATGACTGAGAAATCTGCGCCGATTACGCCAGATACAACAGCAAATGTGGATACAGAGCCATCAATTGCACCATAAATTATATCTCTCAGGTAACTTGATTTATCTTTTTGTAGTTTATCGACAGAGCTTTTATGATCCATAGGCGTCTTCCTTAGATCCAACGTTTTTTCTTGAACAGCCAAAATTCAAAAATGCCAAAAAGTATTAACAGAAAGCTTACAATGGTAAATGCCCATTTAGCTTCAGAACCTGGTATACCGCTTACATTAATTCCTAGCAAGCCGGTAACAAAACTAAGTGGTAGAAAAACTGCAGCAACCAGCGAAAGAATGTACATCCGGTTGCCGAGCAATTCTGAGAGTTTGCTTGAAAGAGTTTCTTGCACAATCGTCGCGCGCTCTCTTGCTTCATCAAGGTCTTCAATGCAGCGAATGGTTCGATCACTTGTTTCGAGTAAATGTAATCGGTCAGTTTCATTCAGCCAAGAAAATCGATCCACTTGTGTTAAGCGAGATAATGCATCTCGTTGTGGTGCAACATATCTTTTTAGCGCAATAATTCGTGTTCTTTGCTCAGCAAGTTTATGTCTCAACGAGTAATCAACATTGTCTAATACTTTATCTTCAAGCAAATCAACTTGTTCATCGATCAAATCAATTTGTTCTGAAATGCGATTTGTGATGAGCCCTGTTAATTCATCAAGGAATTCGCTTGTATTTTTTGGCCCGTGTCCGAGCGACAATGAATCTTGAATTTCGCTAATAACAAGTAATTCTTTTTTTGCCACAGTGATAATACGATTTTCTTCGATCCAAGCTCTAACAGAAAGCATATCTGCAGGCTCAGCTTTAGGTTGGCGATTAATGGCGCGCAAAATAAGCAATATGCCTTGTTGCGTCATAAAAATTCTCGGGCGAGTTTCGCGTTCGAGTAATGCCTCATAAAGAAATTCGTCAAGCCCACTTTTTTTAATGAGCCAAGATTTATTAACCTCGGACGCATAATCAAGATGAATCCATGCTAAAGACTTGCCATTAAACGCATGGCTTAAGTCGTTTGATTTGGCGCCACCATTACCATCCAAGATCAAAACAGAAGCCACGTGAGTTTTATGTTCCATTACTATTTCCCTGTAAAAAGCCATCCTTTAATTTATTATGCACGGATGAGCGCTAATTGGCAAAAATTAATCCGTTACACTTAAGAGGCAAATTTAAGTTTAGGTTCAGAATAGGTTCAAGACAGGTCCAGATTGAACCTATTGCACCGTTAACTCGTTGTTTTATAATAAATTCATTTAGGTACATTTCTGTTTTTCTTGCAAAATAATTTTAATAAAGCAGTGAGCTCATTAGACAAAGAATGATAATAAGTGTAAGATTAAATGTAAGATTTTAAGAGGTTTGAAGCAAGATGAATAAGTTATTAACTAAATCTCCACTGACATATGTATTGGCTCAAATAAAAATTAGCCCAATATTAGAAATGAAAAAGTATATCCCGAAGTTGCAAGACTTAATAAGAAAAGAGTTTCCATTATACAATGAAATTAATATTCAGGCCATTGAAGTCAAATTACATGCTGATCCAGTGTTTACAAAGCTTACTCAATGGCACTGGTCTGATCAAGCAAAGACATCTGGTGTTTTGCTAGACTCTGGCGCCATCATGTTTCACACGAGTAATTATCATTCGTTTGATCAACTGCTAAAGGAATTCAGCAATGTTTTAAAGAAAATTAATAAAATATTGGAAATTGGTTTATGTCTTCGAATAGGCTTAAGATATGTAAATTTTATAGAAACAACCCCTGAAAAATATCTGATGAAGGAATTATTAGGTTTACAGTTGAAGAAGACGAATGAGTTTGTAAATAAAACGGAAACTATTCAAGAAACAGATGCGGGAAAAATCAAACTTAAAACTTTCTATTACAGCAAAGAAAGTATAGAATGCATAAATCTAAAAGATATTCTTATTCCACCCGATTTGTCACATAGCACAAACCTTCTAGACTTTAATCATTATAAGAAATCTCCGAAAAACAGTTATGCTATTTTAGATTTAGATCATTTTATTGAGTTTCAAAAAAACCCGAATTTCAATTTAAATGATATAGAGACAACACTTAAAAAACTTCATGATGGTGTTTATGAGGTTTTTTGCAAAGCAATTACGCCAGAAGCAAAGAAAGATTGGGAATAGAAAGTTATGAGCATGCCAGCTTTAAATAGGATGCCGGATATTATTTCGGATAATTATACATATGAAAATGGAACAGTCTTGCTCTTTCCGGTTATGCCAAAAATGAAAGAGCAAGCTTCTGGATCAGGTTCTTCGCTTGCTTCTGCTTCACAGTGTTTACAGCTTAATGAAACAAGCGGCATAAAGCCAATATATAATTGCCGCGAGCAGGTCGAATATCTCCGTGACAAAGTGCATTTTAACATTTCTCAATTAGCGACAATTTTTAAGGTAAAAAGGCCAACTATCTATGAATGGTTAGAAGAGCACAACCCTAGTCGAAAAAATCTTCAGCGCCTTGATGCAATATATTCTTTATTTAACAACTGGAATGAAAAGATAGAAGTGCGCATGGGCAATTATTTTTATAAAGAATGGGAGGGAAAACAATCGCTCTATGATTTGCTGACGATGGATGAAATTCATGAAGAAAAGGCGGCGGAATACATTTTGAAAATACAAAACGTATTGCTTGTAAATCAAGAAGCCAGAATAACAAGACAAGACATTCTAGATAAGGCGAGCTTTGAACCTGTGGATCAACGGCAAAAAGAACGGGTATTAAGAAGGTTGTTACGCAGGGGTTAGCAAAAAGATGAAATTATCTGATGAGGCAGAAAAGATACGTCGACACGATTGGCATCAAGGTTCTTTGTTAAAGTTAGACTCTAGTATTGAATTGAGTCATCAGCATGGCGTAATAACATCAGGGCTTTATATTATTATTAGCCAGGATTGTGACATACAAACACCCACTGTTAATGATGAGCCTTATGTTGAGATTATTTTGTGCGATCCAATTAGTCAATCTGATGGAAATTATACTCGGGGAAAGAGCGCAAGAAGACTTCATATACCATTTCTTCAGAAATCAACGGAAGTTTATTTTGAATGTGCGGCGAAGAACAAATTCTTCTTTGATCGACAAAAATTAAGCGAACTAAAACCTTGTGAAGAATTTATTGTTGCGCCAGAAACAATCAATGACCTGATCGGTTGGTGTATTAAGCGTTATGATAGAGATGCTTTTCCAGATAGTTTTAATACGCGACTTAATAAAAAGAAGTTACGTAATATTATGAAAAGTGCACCAGATATTATCAACTATATTTGTGTCAAGCTGACTCTCGAAAAAAATTTGTCCTTAAATGAGCCGTACGAAATCATATTGTATTTTCTGGCAGATAAGGATATTTCAAATAATGAAAGCGCACAGTGTGAGGAAATATTAAATCAACTAATAAGTGTTATAGAGCATGATAACAGTATAAAAGTGATTGATGGCAAAGTATTAACTATCGATAATATTTCTTTAAGTGCATTTATGGAGCTAAAACAACTTGATTTTGATGATTTGAGTAGCTTGTAAAACATAAAATTCCGTATTAAACAGTCAACCTTTAAGCCGTTTTGTGTCATAATTATTCTAAGTATTAGTGTTCGAGGAACGTATGTCCAACATTTTTCACGTTATCAAAGACCCCGTTCATGGGACGATGCAATTTTCATCGCAGACAAATGCGTGGATTAAGCCGTTTATCGACAGCGAGAATTTTCAACGTTTAAGGCATGTCAATCAATTGGGGCTTGCTGATTGGGTTTTTCCGGGCGCAGTTCATAGCCGTTTTAGTCATGGACTTGGTTGCTGTTATGTGGTGAGTGAAATATGTAACAAGCTTGAGCTTTCAGACGAAGATAAACAATTGGTGATACTCGCAGGTTTGATGCATGATGTAGGTCATGGTCCATTTTCGCACATGTTCGAAGCGATATTTCGTGATCACAGTATTCGGCATGAACTTTGGACGCCATTTTTTCTGGCAGAATATATCACCGATGAATTTTTTGATCGTTTTAATCGAGCCAATAAAAATTTTCCATTAACAAAAGAAAAAATCATTCAAATTCAAAACTTAATTACAGGTAAATTTTCTGGCGATAAATTATTAGCGGATATGGTTTCATCGCAATTGGATGCAGATCGTCTCGATTATTTATTACGAGATAGTCATTTTTGTGGCGTGACTTATGGTAACTATGAATTTCGCTGGCTCTTACATTGCTTAACAATCGTCGATTTAAATGGCGAAAGACGTTTAGGCGTGACACGTAAAGGCGTTGGCGTGGTCGAAGAATATTTAATGGCGCGACGCTTGATGATTCGAAATGTTTATCAGCACGGCAAAAAATGCGGTGCTGAATTTTTTATGCAAAATTTTTTACAAGAACTTGCAAACGGTTTGGCGAACGATAAATTATTTTCAAATTTAGAGGCGACCGCCTTATTGCAATTTTTACAAAAAATGAATGTTTTTAATGAACAGCTTACAACGACGAAAGATAAACAAGCGCTTATCAAACATTTTGTGCGAGACAATTATTATTTATATAAACAACTCTGCGATTACGATATATTTTTATTAATTCGCGAATTGGCTACTTGGGAAGATAAGCATCCAGCAGTGGCGCTTGCGAAAAGATTGCAAAATCGTATTTTACCAAAAGTTATTCCATTAAATTCGCAGCATGTTGCAGCGGCAGAAGCCTTGATTAAAGAATTTGCGTTGAAATTCTCAGTGCCAGATTGGCAGCTTTCGATCATTACATTACCGCACTCTTCTTATACGCTTTCTGAAGATCCGATTTTGGTTCAAGAATCAACAGGTGCGCTGAAACATTTGCATAAAGAGTCATTAATGGTTGATGCATTATCTGATAAAAGTGAGAACCACTATTTAGCCTGTATTGATCAGCTGCTGATAAGTAGAAAAGAAGGGGAAAAGTTGTATAATGCATTACGGGAGATATGATTATATAAAGCCGTAGGGGGCGCATATCATGCGCCCCGCGAGCCCGAAGGGCTCGTTTGCAGTGAATTAAAAAATTTATTATAGCCGCGCCGTTGGCGTGGCTGTCCCTACAATTGTTTCTTATAATTAAGGAAGTTTATACATGCCACTAAGCGTTGCCATTTTAGCTGCCGGAAAAGGTGTTCGAATGAAGTCGAATATCCCAAAAGTGTTACATAACCTCGCCGGCAGACCACTAATCACCCATGTTATTGATGTGGCACAAGCGCTTTCGGCTAACGAAATTTATGTTGTCTATGGTGATGATGGCGAAGTTGTTAGAGATAAATTAAACGGTCTAAAAGTTAATTGGGTTGAACAAAAACAGCCGTTGGGTACAGCAGATGCCGTCAAACAATTACTTCCACTGCTGAATCCCAAACATCATGTGTTGATTTTATATGGCGATGTGCCACTCATTTCAAAAGAAACGTTAAGCCGACTTATTTCGCGCACACCGAAAGATGCGATTGGTTGGCTGACTGATGATATGAATAATCCGGGTGATCTAGGCAGAATTATTCGAGATGACGATGGAAATCCAGTTGCTATAGTTGAGGCAAAAGATGCCTCCCCCGAGCAAAAAGAAATTACTGAAGTCAATACTGGCATTTGTTTAGTGCCAGCAAAATATTTACACGCATGGATTCCTGAAATTAAAAACAATAATAAACAAGGCGAATATTATCTTACCGATATTTTTGAGATGTCAGTTCATCATGGTGTGAGTATTACAACCGTATCACCCGATTCATCACTTGAAGTGTTAGGCGTGAATAATAATATTCAACTTGCTTATCTTGAGCGTGTTTTTCAACATCAACAAGCAGAAAAGTATATGCATGCTGGATTAACTCTGGCCGACCCTAGACGCTTTGATATAAGGGGTAATTTGACGTTTGGAAAAGATGTTAATGTAGATGTTAACGTTGTCATTGAAGGCGAAGTTAAAATTGGAAAAAATTGTTATATCGGCGCGAATGTATTTTTAAAAAATACGACAATTGGTAACAATGTTGTGGTTCAAGCAAATAGTTATCTTGAAGAATCAACCGTTGGTGATGATGGTGTGATTGGTCCCTTTGCGCGATTGCGTCCAGGCACAGAGCTTTCAAATAAAGTTAAGATTGGTAACTTTGTTGAAGTTAAAAAAAGCATTATCGGCGAAGGTAGCAAAGTAAGCCATTTAAGTTACGTTGGTGATACGAAAATCGGTAAGCATGTTAATTTTGGTGCCGGAACAATTACCTGTAATTATGACGGTGTGCATAAATCAATATCATATATCGAAGATGGTGTTTTTATTGGCTCAAACTCTTGTATCGTTTCACCAGTAAGGATTGGAAAAGATGCAACAATTGGCGCAGGCTCGGTGATCACGCAAGATGCACCAGAAGATAAATTAACATTAGCAAGAGCGCGTCAAGTGACAGTAAAAGCTTGGAAACGCCCAGTAAAGAAAGATTAAATTAGCGTAGGGCGCGCATATCATGCGCCCCGTGAATTCAACGAGGTTTTTATGTGTGGAATTGTCGGTGCTGTAGGTCAGCGTGATATCGTTAAAATTCTTTTAGAAGGGTTGCGACGATTAGAGTATCGCGGGTATGATTCTGCTGGAATAGCAGTCATTACGCCGCGAAAAAAATTAGAATGTATCAAAGCGTCAGGAAAAGTTGAAAAATTAACCGCGCTATATAATAAAGAAAAAATAAAAGGCCATCTCGGTATTGCGCATACAAGATGGGCAACTCACGGCGAGCCCAGCAAACGAAATGCCCACCCACATCAATCCGGCAATAAAATCGCGCTTGTTCACAATGGCATTATCGAAAATTATGAAAATTTGCAGGAAAAACTATTAAAACAAGGTTATCGATTTGAATCAGAGACCGATACTGAAACTATCGCACATTTGATCCATTGTGAATATTCAAAAAATAATGATTTTTTAAAGGCCGTGAAAAAAGCAATATCCAAGCTTGAAGGTGCTTATGCATTAGGCATCATCTGCGCTGATGATAATAATCGTTTAATTGCAGTGAGACATGGCAGCCCTTTAGTGATCGGCATTGGCATTGGTGAGAATTTTATTGCATCAGATACGTTAGCGCTTCTGCCTGTAACAAATCAATTTATTTTTTTAGAAGAAGGTGATGTTGCTGATATTACGCAAGACAAAATTACAATTTATAATGAAGCTGGAAAGCGAGTTAACCGTGAAGTGCATCGATCTGAATTAAGCGCAGGTAATGTTACACTTGACGGCCATCGCCATTTCATGAAAAAAGAAATTTTCGAACAGCCTGGCGCGCTTCAAGAAGCACTTGAAGGCCGGATTAGTAAAGATCATATTGTCGTCGAATCGTTTGGCAGAACAGCAAAAGAGATTTTTTCGCAAACAAAACAAATTCAAATTGTTGCTTGTGGTACGAGTTATAATGCGGGCTTGGTTGCGTGTTATTGGATTGAAGAACTTGTTGGCATCCCGTGTCGTGTTGAAATAGCCAGTGAAATCCGATATCGAAAAACAGTTGTTCTGCCAGGCACTTTATTTGTCGCGATTTCTCAATCTGGTGAAACCGCTGATACACTCGCCGCGCTTCGCCAAGCAAAAGGCTTAGGTTATCTCTCAACATTGGCGATTTGTAATGTGCCGGAAAGCTCGCTTGTGCGTGAATCTGATTTAGTTTATATGACGCGAGCCGGACGTGAAATTGGCGTGGCATCAACGAAAGCATTTACAACTCAATTGCTGGCATTATTGATTTTAACTATAACGCTAGCACAAAATCATTTAGATAAAAGTGAGCGCGAGAGAATTATTAAGCTGATTAAGCATGTGCCAAAAGCTGTTGATGATGCATTAAAGTTAAATGATAAAATCAAATCGCTAGCTGATTATTTCTCAGAAAAAGAACATGCCTTATTTTTAGGTCGTGGCTTGCAATACCCAATTGCGATGGAAGGCGCATTAAAATTAAAAGAAATTTCATACATTCATGCTGAAGCATATCCTGCGGGCGAATTAAAACATGGCCCATTAGCGCTGGTTGACAAAGATATGCCGGTCATTGCTGTTGCACCGAATGATGAACTTCTCGAAAAATTAAAATCTAATTTACAAGAAGTACGAGCTCGTGGCGGCGAGTTAATTGTTTTTGCTGAAAAAGAATCTGGTATGAAAAATAAAGAAGGTGTCATTCACTTTGATATGTTACCAGTTGATCGCCTGATTGCGCCAATCGTCTATACGATTCCACTTCAGCTATTGGCATATTACGTCGCACTGATCAAAGGCACTGACGTTGATCATCCGAGAAATCTTGCAAAATCTGTTACGGTAGAGTGATGAGCGAGGGCTTGGGAAAATTGTAGGGGTCACGCCTTTGGCGTGACCGGAACGCATGATATGCGCTCCCTACGAAAGATCGGAGCATGATATGCGTTCTCTACAAATTTGTGCCACATAAAAATCAACAACACTCCCGCCCCGTCATTTTCGGGCATTTCACGCAGTGAAATGAACCGGGAATCCATGTCCCAGAGATAATCATTAAAAATCAAATAGTTATATATTTTTTTATTACATATCTATAATAAAATGATGCAAGGAATATTATAGATATGTAATAAAAAAATCATGAAAACTTTGAGTTTAACCTGTAATATGCGATTTCAATTTTAATAACGATAAAGGAGCAAAAATGGCACCACCTATATTACCCACCACCAATTATTGTGGCGATGGCCCAAAATCACAAGGTGCGACTCAAGGCATCAGACTTAGCTCAGTAATATCACTTTTTTCTGGGATTGGATTAGCCGCCTGGAAGCGCGATCCTTTGGTTTTTTTGGCATTTTTTGTATCAAGCGTGTTTATTGCTATAACCTCTGGAGCTGTGGGAGCCATTATCACCGATCGTCGGCTGCTTAATTCTAAGAAAAAAATTCAAAATAAATCTCAGCCGAGTGATATTTCTGCCAAAGCTGAGGGAGCATTTAGAGGATTTGCGGCTGGTTTGCCGATGGTTTTATTAGCAACTGCGGGCATCGTTTTATGGAGGGGCGCACTCAGCGGTAACTCGAGTGAGAACACCGGTAATATTTCAGAGCTCGGTTTTGATTATGCGATGACGGGCTTATTTACAGTTGTTGATGGTATTTCTGCGGCGCGTGCTGCACATGTAACGGCTGCCGTGCGTGAAGCTAAAGCAGATGATGAAAATTCAAGCGAAGCTGGAACGGCTCGAACTTCGTTGCCATCGCCTTGATAAAAATAAGGATTAAAGCCGTTAGAGCGGTCATATTTTATACTAATTTTTTCTCTTAAGATTTCCTTAAGGTTTGATCTGTATAATTCAAGTTGAGAAAGAATTTTAAAGGAATCCCGGTAAAAAGTAGGGTTATTAGCCGGATAGATTTTTGAATAAACGAAATTAAATAAACGAAATATCAATCTTCAAATAAAAAGAACAAATGGAGTTGGTGTTAAGAGTTGATTGTGATTTGGATGATTACAATTATCTTGACAAAAGATGGGGAGAAAGGTATGCCTAGTGTAAATGGTGGAACGCTTGTTGATTCTGGTGTTGATTTTCTTGAGCAACGACGATCGTGGGAACTTGTTGATTCATACTATCAATCAACGCTAACTGATACCAATGATAAACTGTTTCATGCAGATGCCTCAGACGGTACATTTGCTGGCGATCAACTCAGAAAATTAGCACGCCAAAAACCGCAACGCCAAATACGCACATTTTCTCAACTACTAGCAGTGATCGCGTATGCTCCGGGCGACAAAGAAACCGAATACCTGAGAAAGACGCTTGATTATCTTGTTCAAACGCCAATCGCTCAAAATCCTGATCAGGGCTTTTGGGCATTTCTACGAAAGTTTTTTGAGTGGCAAGACACACAAGATGATATAACTAAGCTTAACGCCGTATATGACACAACTATTTTTAACAATCAGCATCCAGTTAAGGATTTACGTACTATTTCAAATGCTGCTGATCGAAAAAAACAATATGATTTCAAGGCCTTTGAAAAATTATCCCGCCTGCTTTTCACAGAAGGCGAATTACTCGAAACACTCAAAGCCTGCCCTAAACTTCTAGCAAATTGTCCAGCTGATTTATTA
>SDBT01012225.1_pt1 | contig 13793 bp, 7 predicted proteins | sample 2277101 | NCBI WGS metagenome assembly SDBT01 (sample SAMN10404973, study PRJNA504765) | marine sediment metagenome | isolation source: marine sediment core GS10_PC15, 103 cmbsf | place: Arctic Ocean: Southern Knipovich Ridge | collected 2010
CAATAAAAAAATATTCAAAAGGAAATTCTGGAGAAAAATTACTCCAAAGGTTTTTAAGACTTCCAATAGTCTGGGCCTGATTCTGGGATTTAATTTTTATGATTAAATAAGAATATCCAAAATCGTGTAGTGTCAACACAATTGGTTTAATTTTTGTTCTAAAATGATTGTAATGAAAATCTTTTACAACCCCAATAATTTTACCTTGATATCCCCACATGGTAAATTTTTTCCCAATTGGTGATTCTAATTCCATCTGTTTAATGGCTTCCTGATTCAGAATATAATTTTGATCATCGGTTGGAAACTTCTTTGAAAAATTTCTCCCTTGGATCATCTCCATTTTTAAGGTACTTATATAATCAAAATCCACAACAGAAAACATAAAGCGTAATTCTTTGTCTGGAGGTTTTCCCTCCCAATCTAATTTCCCGGCATCCAAATATATACTTGAGGGTAATGCACGAGACAGAGTTGAACTTAAAATATAGGGATTTTTAGATAATTCACTTTTCATAAGCTCATATTTACTCTTAATATCCGCGTTCAGAGGAAAACAAATGAGGTTTTCCATATTAAATCCTTTATCGACATCTTGAATATAATTTAGTTGAGAATAAATGACTCCTGTGATGATGATTAAAATAATAGAAATAGAAAACTGGGCAATTACCAAAATGTTTCTAAATAAGGAATTTTTTGACCCGGGACTCCTATCCCCTCTTAAGATTTTAACTGGTTGTAAAGAGGAGAGGAATATAGCTGGATAGCTACCAGCAACAATTGCAGTAAAAATCAAAATAAATATTAAACTTAAAATGTATTCGGAATGTATAAAATTTAAAACAACATGTTTATTGGTAAAATTGTTAAAGTAAGGAAGGATTAACTCAAGCAAAATCATGGAAATGATAAAAGATATAAAGGTGAAAAGTGTAGATTCAGAGAAAAATTGGATGATGATTTGTTTCCTATTTGCTCCGATAGTTTTTCTTAATCCCACCTCTTTGAAACGAACTGTATAATGGGCTGTTGAAAGGTTAATGAAATTAATGCAAGCGATTACTAATATTAAAATTCCAATCAATGTGAAAATATAAACGTAAATCGTCTTTCCGTCTCCATAAAGAGAGCTTAAATGAATTTTTTTTAGTCCCAATAATTTTATGGAAGTTTTATTGGATGGGACATGATCATTTAAAAATCCAACTATCTTTTGTTTGAATTTCTCAATTGAAATATTTTCTTGAAGTAATAGATAGGTATAACAATAGGCTGACAACCAGGGATATTCGTTTATAACCCCCAATCCTTTGTTTGGTGGATAGGAAACAAGAAAATCAAATTGCAGATGAGAATTTTTAGGAACATTTTTAATAATCCCAGTTACTTTAAAATCTTTCCAATTATTGTATTTAATGATTTTATTTATGGGATCTTCTTCTCCAAAATACTTTTTGGCTATGTCCTGGGTTATTACTGCAGAAAATGGCTCTGTCAAAGCTGTTTTGGGATCTCCCTTAATGAATGGAAAGGAAAAAACATCAAATATTGAGTGATCTGTCCAGCAAAATTTTTTTTCATTGTATACATTTTGTTTATACTTTATGCTCCCTGACCTAAAGCGAATCCTCGTAGAGTCCACTACTTCAGGAAATTTATCTTTCAGAGCTGGTCCTATCGGGTAAGGTATAATGATATGAGATAAGCCATCCGTATCTGATTGGGTGTAAACTCCGTATATATCATTTACTTTTCCATTGAATCTGTCGAAACTCAACTCATCCTGAACCCATAAAAATATAAGGATGGTACAAGTCATACCCACAGCTAAACTAATAATATTGATCAAAGAAAAGGATTTAAATTTTAATAAATTCCGAAATGCAATTTTTAGATAATTTTTAAACATTTTTTTTAATTCTTTAATCCGGCAATGGCTGGATTATCCTCAATACTTAATGCAAGAAGCTTGCCAATTAAATCGTATCCCTTATTAAGCTGAAATTTTAATTATTTTTGTGTTCATTTTTGCACTATAAGTGTTCGTTGATGAACAAAAAGTAAAAAAGCTCTCCTTAGAATGCGAATTATTTATTATATTCAGCCACTATTTCTCCATTATATATGATGCAAAAGGTTCCAAAGGGATAGGGGTTGTTTTGAGCTTGCTGGTAATTGTTCCGTTTCAGCTAAATTTGGACCACTCATAATATTTCTTAAGTGATGGTATGGTTACATCACCGTCTGGAAAACCGCCGTTCCGGGCCTCCCTGAAGTTGATGAAGCGAGGAAGAGGCTGGCTGGGTTGAAGAAATGAAATCAAGTTTATGAGCCCGACGAGCTACCAGACTGTTCTACCCTATTCCAGGGGTAGACGAGAGTCAAAACGTTAGCACCGTTAGTCAGAATTAGGCATTAGTAGGCACAATTTGGCCCGTATTTATCCCACGGGATTAGTCTGTGCTGGATTGAACACACGAAGAAGCCCCGGGTGGGTTCAACTCCCACACCTTCCCGCCAGTCTGTTTTCCCCTGGAGGTTTCCGTTTTCCTAAGAATTATAATTTAAGCACCATTAAGCCGGATTAAGCGAGTTTAAGCAAAATCTGTTACACATTCGTTACACGGATAGAGTCTATCTTAAAAGAAATATTCGCGCTGGACTCAAAATCAAATTCACTTTACGGTGAGTGTGGGTTCGACTCTCTTTGGGTTTCAATTGTCAAGCAAGAATTTCTACAATAGACTTTTCCGTTTTGGGTGTGATATCTTTTTCTTTCCATATTCCAATTCCATGTAGGTCAGAATCTGACATCAATTTTTCCCTAAATCCTACAGAAAAATCAGTTAAAATCCTATAGACAACTTTCTTGTCAATATAAGAAAATGTTAACAAGGATTATTTTGCTTTGGGTGAAATCTATTCAAAACTGATGGTCAAGATGAAAACATCATTGTCAATGCTGCTAAAACCAAACCAGAAGATGAATACTATTAGTCATAAAAGATTCGGGAAGAAACAAACTTCGATTCAGTTGATTGGATTAGCAATTAAAGATGTTTTTATGCTTTTGTTTTAGCTCAATAAAAGAGAGGACCAAATGAAAAGTATAGAAAAGGTTCATTGGGAAGATATTCTCAATAAGATTCCTGACTGGATTGCTGTTGTAGATAGAGAAGCTATCATATTGAAAACTAATAAAAGTGGGGAAAAGGTTACCGGACTGCCTTTAAAGGAAATAATCGGAAAAAAATATTGTGAGATTGTACATGGGACAAAAAAAAGTTTGCCTGACTGTCCTTATCAAAAAATGCTGCAGACCGGAAAGAGCCAGCAGAATGAACTAAATATTCCTAATAGCGACAAGTGGTTTCTAATTACGGCTGATCCCTTGAGGGACAGCAAAAAAAACATCATCGGGGGTGTTCATATCGCACGAGATATCTCAGAACAGAAGAAGACAGAAAGAAGCATAAAAAAGAGAGAAGAAAAGTTCAGGGACTTGTTTGAATCCCAAATGATTGGAATGATTTTCTGGGATACAAAAGGAAATATTTCAGAAGCAAATGATGCATTTCTAAAAATGGTTGGTTATACACGGAATGAAGTCCTTTCAGGAGAAGTGCGATGGAGAGATATGACTCCTCCAGAATATGCGCATATTGATAACAAGGCTCTAGAGGAAATTGCTACAAAAGGGACCTGTGTTCCTTTTGAAAAAGAATACATTCGAAAGGATGGAACTCGTGTTCCGATTCTACTCGGAGCCTCTGTGATGAAAGGATTTAAGGACAGGGGCATATGCTTTGTATTGGATATCACCCAACGCAAAAAGGCAAATGAAGCTCTTAAGAAACAAACACATGATCTGGGTGAAAGGATTAAAGAGCTAAGTTGCCTTTATAGGATTGATAATATCTGCAGAGATGAGGATCAGACAATCGAGGAAATTATTAAAAAAATTGTAATGACCATTCCACCAAGCTGGCAGTATCCGGAAATCACAGGAAGTCGCATTACTTTTGAAAACTTCAAATCCAATACTAAGAATTTTAAAGAAACAAGGTGGATACAGAAAGCAGATATTATCTGTAATGGAAAAAAATCTGGATCAGTGGAAGTCTGTTTCTTAAAGGAAAAACCAGAAGAATACGAAGGTCCTTTTTTAAAGGAGGAGAGGAATTTAATAAATGCTATCGCTGAAAGATTAGTGATAATTATCGAAAGTAAGAAAGAAAAGGGATTAGCCTCAGTTAAGAAACAAATTTCCGATATTTTTCTCACTGCTCCAGAAGAAAAGAAATATGGAGCAGTGTTGAAGGTGGTATTGGATTTCATGAAAAGCAATAATGGGATTTTCGGATATATTGACGAGAATGGAGCCCTTGTGTGCCCATCTATGACTTACGAAGTCTGGGATGAATGTAAGATGTACAAGAAAGGCATCACGTTTCCTCGTGAGGCATGGGGAGGTATTTGGGGACGTGCCCTTACAGAAAAGAAAACATTATATTCAAATAAGCCTTTTCGTGTTCCCAAAGGGCATATTCCAATGCATAGGGCTTTAGACGTGCCAATTATCTTTAAAGAAAAAGTGATTGGTAATCTAATGATTGGAAACAAGTCTACTGATTATACAGAAAATGACAAGATTAAATTAGAATTTATCGTTGATCACATAGCTCCTATTTTGTTTGTAAGACTAGAAAGAGATAAAGAAGAAAGAAAACGCTTACAGGCTGAAGAAAAGCTAAAGAAGTATTCAAAGAACCTGGAAAACATAGTGAAAAAAAGGACTGAAAATCTCCATAAGGCTTTGTCTGAAACAGAGGATTCTAGAGACAAACTCGATGGTATTCTCAAATCTGTGGCCGATGGATTGATTGTCACCGATACCCGACATAGAATCTTGTTGATGAACCAAGCCGCCGAAGATTTTCTGGATATTCGATTGAGCAATGTGATTGGCCGTTCGATTGACTTTGCTATCGAAGATAAAACTCTTCGCAGTAAAATCAAATATACGCTTAATAAAAAAACCACTGGGTATCAATTTGATTTTAACTGGCCAGGGAAAGATTCAAAAAATCCTCAGATACTAAGGGCGAGAACATCAGTGATTCATGACAAAGAAGGATCAGGCTTTGGAATCGTTACGATTATTCATGATGTTTCGGCAGAGCGAGAAGTAGATCGGATGAAGACAGACTTTCTGACCACTGCAGCCCATGAATTAAGATCTCCCCTAACATCGATTCAGGGATTTTCAGAAATCCTTATGACAAGAAAAGATATCAGTGAAGATGAAAAGAGTCGATTCTTAAAATTTGTAAATACTCAATCCGTCGCACTAGCAAGAATTGTTACAGATTTGTTGGATGTTTCGCGGATTGAGTCGAGAAATGGTATGGCTCTTAAAAAAGTTATTCAAGATGTGACGGAAACAATTAAGAAAGTCATTTCCTATTTTGAGGGGGAAACTCAAATCCACTCAATCAAAACAAAACTGCCTAAAAACACTGTGAAACTTCCTTATGACAATGATAAAGTCAGTCAAATATTTAAGAATATAATAGGAAATGCCATAAAATATTCTCCTGAAGGAGGAGAAATAGAGATTGCATTGGAAGAAAGAAAAACAGATTGTATTTTTTCCATCAAGGATAATGGGATTGGCATGACACCCAAGCAATTGGATAAAATATTTAATAAGTTTTATCGTGTGGACACATCGGATTCAGCTCCACCAGGTACTGGCTTAGGGATGGTCATAGTGAAGCACCTTGTTGAATCCCATAAAGGGAAAATTTGGGTGGACAGTAAACTTGGGAGAGGGACAACAATCAATTTCACTCTTCCTTTGAAATAAAGATTAGGTTAATAAATAAAGAAATTAAAGAGTGTAAGAAAAACTCTGCAAACCTCTTTTCCTTTTCAATCCAAACACCATAATTTAAGCATAATTCATCCGAATTTGTGATACCACTGTGACATGGAGGAGGAGTCTAATTGATGGAACGCCGGCCTGTCACGCCGGAGGTCGCGAGTTCGAGTCTCGTCGGCCCCGCCATTCTTTCCCCTGAAATTTTAAGTTTTCCTTTCAATTCCTTTACCATAATTTCAAAGGTATTCAACAATTTCTGATTAATGACTTGATGGGAGATATTAATTAAAGGTAATATGAAAAAGCAATATCGTCGCTTAAGGGTTTGTCCGAATTATTTGACGACATAAATGCCCTAAGTTGTGCTGGATCAGATCTCTAAGACCTATTTGCCAGCAACAGAGTTGACTTTCGCCCAAAAAGATTTCAAGGATCTGGAGACAGTGATGCAGCAGACAAAAATGGTGAGAAAAGCCCTTCTTTTCACCTCTATCTCTCTTCTCTTTGTTCTGTCTGGATGTAAGACCGCGGATAACGGACTTAAAGAAAAAGCTCTTGGCTGGATTCAATCTCAGATTGTTCCCAATGAAATCGTCCAAAGCCCTTCCCCTGGTCGCAGGAATCTCATTATAAGTTACGAATTGCCTAAGAATGACGAGAGTTACAGTTACATCTATTCCCGATCCTATATCTACGACGGTGCAGTGGCTGCCATTGCTCTCTCAATATGTGGTCAACAGAGTAAAGCTGGGGATATTCTTGAGGCTTTTGCCCGGCTAGCCAATGATGATGGCAGCCTCTTCTTCTCTTACAATACCCATAATTCATGGCCTACCCAGGGTGACAAGGAGGGGGCAATCATACGGATTGGGGCTCTTGCTTGGCTGGGATATGCCATTACTTATTATCTCAACAAGCGAAAAATCGAAGATCCTGATGCCTTTGAAAGTTCACATCGCGTCAGGCTGCTTACTGAAAAGTCCATGAGTATGGCAAACTACATATTGGCTAGAGTGGTTAGCGACAAGGAAGATAAACGATATGGTTTAGTCAGTGGCGGATACGGTGAATACAAGTTGAAGTACGATCCAATCCAAGGGAAGGTGGTCGAAGACTTCATCGACAAACCTATAGGCTGGTGTAGCACTGAGCACAATATAGATTCCTTTTTCTTTCTGCGGGATCTTGGACGTCTGACTGGGAATGATGAACTTCTTGAGTCTTCCGAATGCATCAGTAAGTCCATAATCTTGAAGCTATGGGATGATGATCTCGGACAGTTCATCCAAGGGATTAAGGCTGATGGCAGCTCGGATAAGACATTAGCCCTTGACTGCGCCTCCTGGGGAAGTATTTTTTTATGTGCCGTAGGAGAGGAAGAAAAGGCAAAGAAAGGGCTGAAATCCGGTGCCAGGTTTAAGAACATCTCGGGTATCGGATATCGACCATACAGAGAAACGATGGTGTATGAAGATCCTGAGGTTAACGCCTTCTTCTTTCCCGCTGAACCAGAAAAGTCATGGGATTCAATAGACATAGATTGGTTCGAGGGGACACTGGGCATGATCATGGGATATCTCAAATGTGGTCTACAAGATGAGGCCGACGACCTATTTGAGAGCATCAATAAGTTCTATCGGAAGCAGAATGAAAATGGTCTTCCGTACTCCACATGCTCACTACCCTATCAGTTCAATACCTACTCCAGCGGGGCTAGTACTTCCTGGTACCTGATAGTTAGCCAAGCACTCCAAGATGATGCCATATTAAGGAGATTTTGCAGCAAATGAAAAGAATCTTCTATTGTGTCCTCATTGGGATGATATTCATGACCTTTTCCTGCGGGAAAAAGAAAGAAATCAGTCCTTCTCCCTATAAGGCTGTAATCCTCGATCTGACAACAAAAGCTGACGAGACCGAGCGGATCGCTCTCGAAAAAGCTTTTCGCATAATGGGTGTACCTTACGAAGTAACGAATAAGGTTGATGAAGCCTGTAAGTATAAAATTATGTTTATGGTGGGCGAGATAACCAACAATCGATTGAAGGCTGCCGAAAAAGAGGCCCTTTATCAAACCGTCGAGGCCGGAGGGGTACTTGTGGCCAATACAGTCAAGGGAAACACGCTCTTTCCCCTATTTGGTGTCAGTGGTTTTAAGGAGAGCCGACAGCGATTCAAGGCCACTATCGATCCTTCTGGCGAAGAAAACTTTCTCAAGTACCTTAATCGTCCGGAAGAGTTAGTCATAACCTTAGGGGATAAGAATTTATACGATAATATCGTCTGGACGACCGGCTATACAATCTCAACAGCAAAGCCGGTCGCGAAGTTTGATGACGGCACGACAGCTCTCTGTTATAACTATTTCGGTGAGGGCACTACCTATCTCTGGGGTATAGGTTACACGCCGGCCATCCTTCTTCCCCTCATAGGTCAAGACTACGAGGCGCAAAACAAATGGATTAACTCCTTCGAGCCAGGAACTGATATATTCCTACTCATTACGAGGGCTGTTTATGAGGAGACCATTGATCCAGCTGTCTACCTCTATACCATTCCCTTCGGCCAGGAGTCAGCTTTTATCATAACCCATGACATCGATACACAATCATCTTTTAAAAACTCCCTCGAATTCGCTAAGTTGGAGAACCGTTTTGGAATCAGAGCCACTTATTTTTCTACGACGAAGTATGTTTCTGATGAAATGGAAACCGCTTTTTATAATCCTGACAATATCGCTTATCTAAATAAAGTTAAAGAATTAGGCGGAGAGATCGGTTCTCACTCTGTCATCCATTCTCCAAAAGTTGCTAGCTTCCCTATGGGCAACCCAATGGTTACCAAGAATTCATATACACCCTTGAAAAATCCGACTATTTTCGGAGAGGTAATGGTGAGCAAAGAACTTCTGGATAAGGACATCCAAGGACAGAATTCAGTCTCGTTTCGTTCAGGGCACTTAGGTTTTCCAAGGGAATTGATCTATGCTCTCCAGAAAAGTGGATACCTTTATGATTCAACCTTTTCAGCTAATGATATCATGTGCAATTTCCCTTTTATGGCCTTCAGCAAGAAAAACCTTGGATCAAGTGAGTCCAATATTGTTGAAATACCGGTTACCTTCGATGGATCAATGGATCAACTGCGACAGGACAATCTTTATCAGATGGTCGCAAGATGGCTGGAGATCATCGAATTTAACGCAGAAAACGAAGCCATCTCCTGTATACTGCTGCATCCTAATGTCACCTCATTTAAGCTAAAGGCAGAGGAGATGTTGCTTGAGGAACTGAGCAAACGAGACATCTGGATCGGAGGTATCTCTGATTTCGGAGAATTCTGGGCAAACCGTCACCTGATCGAGTTTAAGTCAGAAATTGTAGACAGTGAGCTAAGGATTACGCTCAACCTCCACGAAGAAGATGTTTCTCCTGGTATAGGGTTTGCGATTACCTACACCAAAAGTATATCAAAAGTTACCATTTTCGATCTAGAAGGAACCGTGATACCAACTTCTATCAAGAGACGGAAGAACAAGATATACGTATTCAAATAGTGAAGTTAAGAGTTAAGGAAAACATATATGTATTGCAGAATTTTTCAACATTTTAATTGCTGCTTCTTAATTCTGGTGTTCCTTTCTCTGGGCCTTGGTTCCCCTTCAGTATATGCGAGCGATCAACGCGAAGATCTTATGGAAAAGGCTCGTCAATTGAGCCTTGACGAAAAATATGAAGCGGCTAAACTCATCTACAAGCAATTATTAGAAAACAATCCAAAAGACATTGAGGCGGCCTTCGGACTGGCTACGGTCACGACCTGGAGTGGTGATTTTCATGAGGCGCGCCAACTCTATGAAGAAGTCTTGAAACAACAGCCAACATATAGAGATGCTTTAGTAGGATTAGGACGGCTCCTTTTTTGGCAGCAAAAATACATAAAGAGCTTGGAGACACTAGACAGGTGTCTGAAAGCTTATCCCGATGATCAAGATGCCTTAAAGGTAAGGAGCCAGGTTTTACTTGCGAAGAAAGAGAGAAAATACTTTAAAGTGAGGGCAGGCTATCAGTATCAGGATATAAGCTTCACTTCCAATGCTAAGGGATTAAACTTCCTGATAAGCTATGATGATCCCAGGAAATGGGCTGTGCGAGCGGGATTCAATTATATCAACAAATATGGAGACTCGGTTCCCGGATATGCATTTGGCGGCAGCTTCTGGGCAACAAAAAACACGGTTTTCTCACTCGATGTCGAGTTGGCCCCAGGGCATATTATTGTTCCGCGTCAAGCATACACCTTTAAGGTTAGCCAGGTAGTTTTCAAGACTTTTGTCCCTTCCTTCAGCTACCGCTTTGCCAAGTATTCGACAGCGGATATCCATATCGTGAAGTCAGGATTCACTTGGTATTTTTTTCCAAGATTTGACTGGATGGTGCAATATTTCTACAGTATCAGTCAGTTTAGCGGGCAGGACTTCGTAAATCATTCTGGGATGACACAGCTCAATTGGAACGTATTCGATCCCGTGACCCTTTTTGTAGGCTATGCCCGGGCCAACGAGAGTATTGAATTCGGAAATCCGGTGGATCCCTACGGCGCTTTTTCTGCTGATCATATTTTTACAGGATTTAGCTGGGAGATTTACAAAGGAGTTGGTTTTGACTTCAGCTTTGACTATGAAAAACGCGACAATGGATTTACGTTAAAGACCTATAATACTGCTATTTTTTTTCGCTGGTGAATGTATTGTTTCAAATTACTCAAGCTATGGATAAGAACAGAATATTAGTTTTAATTACATGTGTCTTTGTTATCATTATTGCCTTAAATGCAAACAGCCTTTGTGTAAAATGAATGATTGATATATGTTAGAGAGCAAATAGATAAAAAGGTCACAAAAATGCCGAATAAAAAGAATGCCGAAACCAAACAAAAGAAAATTTTGATCATAGAGGATGACAGTATATCAATTGAGCTCATTGAGTATTTTCTTAAAAATGAAAATTATTCAGTAAGTGTGGCACAAGATGGGGAGATTGGCTTGAGAAAAATCACAGAAGATAAACCCGACCTTATTCTGCTTGATATAATGTTACCTGGCATGAACGGAATTCAGGTGTTAGAAAAAGTGAAGGAAGATAAGCAGCTCTCACAAATCCCTATTATTATCATCAGCTCTCTATCTCAAGATGAGGATATTCTCAAAGGATTAGAAAAGGGTGCAATGGATTATCTCTCCAAACCTTTTTCTCCTCAAATTCTCATTGCCAAAGTCAAAAAATACTTGAATTAAGCATGTTCTTTTCTTTATCCATCCAATATGCACTTGTATTTCTCTTTGTTTTTTCAGTCTTTTTATTGAGTTTTATTGTGTTGAGGAGAATATATGAGAAATATAGAGAAAAAAAATTCTATGATAAACATAAAGAGATTAAAAAAGATCTTTTTGTGGCGTTGTCTTCAGAAACACCAGATTTGGCCATTCGTGTTGCACAAAAATACAAAGCTTATCCAAAAGTACTCACACAGATTCTTGTAGATTATACTGAAATTATTGGAGGAACAGAAGGTCAACGATTAAAAATCATTTTCGATCAATTTCTCAAAAAGAGATGGGCAAGAAATATGCGTTCATGGAAAGCTAGCCATCGATTAAAAGCCGTACGACTTTTCATGGTGTTTTCTGATTCTTCTGATTCTGATACCCTCCTAAAGCTTCTGAATGATAAGCCGATAATCAGATTGATGGCCATTAATGCCATAACTCGCATTCCTTCCCAAAAAACTCTGTCCATTGTTTTTCATGCGTTTGAGAAGGACTCCAACACAAATATTGAAACTTATTTTGATATCATGTTTGCCCATGCCCAAAAGATCGAATTTTTTATTAAGAACTGCTTTAAAAAAACCCTTTCTATAGAAAAACTTGGTTTGCTGATAGAATTGGTTGGGCTTGGTAAACTCCATTCTCTCTATTCTGATGTTTTGAGCCTGACCAGCCATACGGATAAAGAAATTAGGGTGAAAGCAGCTCGTGCTTTAGGATACTTGTCTCATCCTGAATCAATGCCGATTTTAGTCGAGCTCACCAAGGATAAGGATTGGGAAGTGAGGGCTCAGGCCATTAAGAGCCTCGGGAAATTAAAATCTCCTGAGGCATTAGATGTCTTTGCCGATAGTTTGTTTTCTTCCCATTGGCACATCCGTTTGAATGCAGCCTATGGATTATTCAATTTAGGACTGCCTGGGATTACACGATTAAAGGAGATTAGAAACCAGAAAAAAGACAGGTATGCTGCAGATATGGCATCCATGGTTTTGAGCGATTCGATTTATTTTGAGCAACCTATTGTATGAATAATATAAATCCTCTTTTCCAAATCATTCTTCAAATTATCTTGATCTATTTTTTCTTGATCAACACGTTTTACCTTTTATTTATCATTATTTCTATGATTGGATTTCGCCAATACAAAAATATGACAGCCTATATCAATCTGAAAGATGTTTTTCAATCACCCTTGACAAAACCTATTTCGATAATCGCCCCGGCTTTTAACGAAGAAAAGTGTATTGTTGAAAGTGTTAAATCCCTGCTTTCATTAGAATACCCTTTATATGAAGTGATTATAGTCAATGATGGCTCAACAGATTCGACTTTAAAAAAACTCATCGAAGCATTCGACTTAAAAAAAACAAACCGTATTTTTAGAAAAATTATCGAGACAAAAAACCTAAAAGGGATTTATGCTTCATCCTCTCATACAAAACTGATAGTTATTGATAAGCTTAACGGAAAGAAAGCGGATGCATTAAATGCTGGCCTGAATGTCATACGATATCCATTGTTCTGTTCTATTGACTGCGATTCGCTGCTTGAAAGAGATGCTCTTTTAAAAATGATCCGACCCTTTTTAGTTAATCCGGATAGGGTTGCCGGAGCCGGTGGAATTATTCGATTAAGCAACGGCTGCTCAGTGAGCTCAGGATCGATAAAAAAAATCGGTTTGCCTAAAAATTATCTTGCACGGTTTCAGATCATTGAATATTTCAGATCTTTTTTAGCAGGAAGAATGGGATTGAGCATGCTAAAAAGTATTTTAATATTATCAGGTGCATTTTCGGTTTTCAGGAAGGATCTTGTTCTTGCGTGTGGAGGATACAGGACAAACACCGTGTGTGAAGATATGGATCTTGTCGTAAGAATGCAAAAATATATTCATGAGAAAAAGCTTGATTATAGTTTTAGCTTTGTACCTGATCCAATATGCTGGACAGAGGCCCCGGAAACACTGAAGATCTTAGCTCGCCAGAGAAACCGTTGGCATAGAGGTCTTATAGAATCTCTTTTTTATAGTTTTAAGATGTTCTTAAATCCAAACTATGGAATGATTGGATTGTTTGCTATGCCTTTTTACACAATCTTTGAAATGATTGGCCCTTTAATCGAGATTTTAGGTTATATAATATTTGCCATTTTCATATTGAGTGGAAACACTAATTTACCCTTTGCTATAGCCTTTTTTCTCCTGGCTGTAGTTTATGGAGTTGTGCTTTCCTTATTAGCCATTCTTCTCGAGGAATCTTCTTCACAGAAGTATCCCAAGATTATTGACCTATTTATCCTTACAACAAGCAGTTTCCTTGAGAATATTCTGTACCGACAATTTTTGACAGTCGTCCGAGTTAAAGCATTTATTGATTTTTTATTTGGGAAAAAAGAATGGGGCCAGATGAAGAGAAAGGGATTTTCCAAATAGAGCAGGTTCAATCCCCCTAGGCTGTCAACTGAAATATTTTCCACTTCACGCATTCATCCAAATAATGAAGATCCAGGGGCTTGGTGATATAATCATAGGCCCCTAACGCCAACGCCTCTTTGCCTGTTTCTTCTTCTTTGACA
>SDBT01012226.1_pt1 | contig 13793 bp, 7 predicted proteins | sample 2277101 | NCBI WGS metagenome assembly SDBT01 (sample SAMN10404973, study PRJNA504765) | marine sediment metagenome | isolation source: marine sediment core GS10_PC15, 103 cmbsf | place: Arctic Ocean: Southern Knipovich Ridge | collected 2010
CGCAGCAGAAGACTCATTATCGTGGATTTGCCAGCTCCCGAACGTCCGACAAATGCTACTTTTTGTCCCGGCTCTATCTCCAGGTGCAGATCTACGAGAGTTGGATGCTGTTGTTTTGGTAATATATCATCGTCATTTGGTAATATCTCATCGTCACCATGTAAGTACCGGCGTATGGGGTAGGCGAACGATACGTCTCTGAATTGAATACTTCCTCTGAGTATGGGGAGCCTGACAGGTTTTTTAACAACCTTAATATCCGGCTCTACTTCCTTGAGGGTAAAGTATTTATCAACAGAAGCACCCATCTCTATCATCCTGCGGTGAATATACCCGAAGTATTCGAGATTCCCTATGGTTCGAGTGGACCATCCGAGAAGAATCACTAGAAAGCCTGGAGTGTACTGACCTTGATAGACCTGATAAGCACCCACAGAGAGGATGAGGGATTGCGTCATTCCCAGTAGAATGTTTCTGCTGATAGCGGCTCTCATGAATCGGATCCAGAGATCTTTAGCAAATTCATGCCTAATGTCCAAGCTTTCGATGAATTCCTTGCCTGCTTTTTTCTCTTGGGCGTTGGCTTTCACAAGCGCGACGTTCTTCAAGAACTCTCCACGAATTTTATGTGTTTCGTGGCGCATGTCTTCATGCTTTTTCAGATCATCCTTGAAGTAATAGTTCATGCGGATGACGATTGCCAAATAGGATAATACCCCGACCGTCATGATAAGGCCCAGTAGCCAATTGAGATAGGTGAGGATAATGCTAGTGATCACCACTGTCATGGCCATGGGTATTATTTGATAGAAGGTCATTTGGCTTATACTCATCAAAGCCGATTCTCCTTCGCGCAAAATGCTTCCCTTGATGCCTGAATTCTGGTTAGTGTGCTGCCCCAGAGAGAATCTAAAGATCTGATCAAAGGTATCTCTCATTGTCCTTTTCGGAACATCAAAATCGATATAGCGTATCTCAATTTTTTCCTTCAGGTACGATGCGCCTGCCTCGGCTAAGAAAACCAGGAAGGCTAGAAATACGATGAACATCACTTGCCCGATCTCCTCTTTCTCTATTAAAGAGTCGAGGATGTGGCCGTGGATGTATGGAGATAAGAGAGAAAGACCTCTCATCAAAAGCACGATGGATAGAGAGAGGATTACTGCGCCCTTGAAGGGGCGATAAACCTCCAGAATTCTCTCGATAAATGTTCTCATTTCTCCTCCTTTTCAACGAACGAATTGTGCATACTATACCACAGTTTTTGATAACCGTCAAAGTATCTGATTCACCTGTTTCCTGGGAATTTTATGCTATACTCATATTAATGAGTAGGGCGATGAAGCAACTAATATATTTTGTACTATTTGTGGCTGTATTCGGAGGTTTAACTTTCGGTATTTATTCTTGGGTTAAAGTAGAACCTACTTGCTCTGATGGCGTTCAAAACCAGGGAGAAGAAGGAGTAGACTGTGGCGGTCTTTGTGGGAAGATATGTTTAGATACTTTGGCTCCTTTGAATGTAATCGATTCTGAATTGATTCAAATCGAAGAGAATGATTATGACTTTGTTGCTAAGATAACGAATCCTAATATTACTCATGGCTCGGGAAAGGTTCTGTACGAAGTTGCGTTAAAAGACAGTTCTGGAAATATTGTGAAGACAGTTGATGGAGAATTCCATATTCTTCCGGGGCAGACGAGATATATATTTGTCTCTCCGATACAGTCCGATTCGGCAGCCGTCAGCGCTGATTTGGTTATAACCAAGCCGAATTGGCAGCAATTGACTGATTTCGGTGTTGGGGATATAAGATTGATAGATCGGAGAAAAGAATTTACCGAGGTAAGTAATGGAACCGTAACCGGTAAAGTAGAAGGCGTTATCTACAATAATTCGGAATTCGATTTCGATAAGGTAGAAATATTGGTTGTTCTGTTTGATCTTAGCGGCGACCTAATCGGTGCCGGGACAACCAATGTACGGACGTTCTTGAGTAACAAAGAGAATTTCTACGAAGTGTCTTGGTTTAGACCATTTGAGAATTCCGTTTCTAGAATAGAAGTACAAGCCTCAACTAACGCATTCGAAAACGACAATTTTCTTCGAAGATACGGAGGGAACGAACAATTTCAGCAGATCTAGCTTATGAGAATACAGCTTAAGAAAATTGATTGGTTTTTAGTTTTAGTGATCTTGGCTTTGGCCGGAATCGGACTAACTACATTAAATGGGATCGGAAGAGACCCATCTTTTTTTAACCGGCAAATTATTTTTGCCGGTTTGGGTTTGATCTTGATGATCATTGTCGCCCGTTTTGATTACAGAATGTTCAAGAACAATTCTTTTTTGACGCTAGCTGTATATGGCTTTTCTGTTGTTCTGCTTTTGTACGCTTTGACTAACGAAAGTATACGAGGGGCCAGTGGTTGGATCCTATTCGGTAACTTCCAGTTTGAGCCTGCCGAATTGGCGAAGTTGGGTTTAATTATTTTACTGGCCAAGTATTTCTCCCAAAAACATGTTGAGATATATTCCTTTAAACATATTATCGCTTCCGGTGTGTATTTCGCGATTCCCGCACTTTTGATATTTAAACAGCCTGACATTGGATCGGTTGCCGTGTTGGGTTTGATCTGGCTGGCGATTCTTTTTGTCTCCGGCGTAAAGAGAAGACATCTTCTGGCGATATTCATGGTGATCGTAATACTGGGTACATTCTCCTGGTTTGTTTTATTGAAACCATATCAACAGTCCCGTCTCCTAAATTTCCTTAATCCCGAAGCCGATCCTTATGGTGGAGGATTTTCTGTCCTGCAATCGAAGATTGCCATAGGGTCGGGGAAATTGATGGGCGGCGAGGGAACACAAACGGAGTTAGGATTAGTTGTTGAACCATACACGGACTTCACCTTCTCTGTTTTTGCCGAAAGATTTGGTTTCGCAGGGATTGCTGTTCTGTTTAGTCTCTTGGGTCTGATGTTCTGGAGAATGATACGGATTGCGCAAGTTGCTGAAAACAACTTTGCGAAGCTGTTTTCGGCGGGATTGTTGACGATGATCTTTTCCCACGTTTTGATTAATGGGGGAATGAATCTTGGGGTTTTGCCTCCAACGGGGATCCCGTTCTCGTTTTTGAGCTACGGAGGTAGCCATTTTATGGTATTAATGCTAGGTTTTGGTATATTGCAATCAATTAAGGTTTATGAATAAATGACCCTATATATCGACTTAAATCAAGATAAATTCACACTTTTGCTCAAAGACGGGGAGACCCTTGCAGAATCTCTCGAAATTTGCTTTGATAGGAATCTAGCGGAAAAACTACTGGATGGTATTGACAAAATTCTTAAATCGAATAAAATAGATAAGACTGACTTAAAATCCATAGAATTGATTAAAAAGCCTGATAAAAACAAGACTTCCGATAGAATCGTCTTATCAGTCGTAGGGGCCTTTAAGGCCCTGAATAACTAACGTAAACACAAGCCCAGTGTCGACTGGTATACATAAATAAATAGAATATTTAAATAATAACTTCTTCCCAAAAGAGGGGCGAGGAGTATTTTATTCGCGTGCGAAAAATATTTTCTAAATATAATCTGGAAAGGTTCGAAATCCCCAACCTGGTTCAGGTTCAGCTGGACTCGTATCAGTGGTTCTTGGGGGATGGATTAAAAGAACTTTTAGCTGAAGTTTCTCCTATCGAGGACTGGACTGGAAAAGAATGGGAGTTGAGCTTCAAGAGTTATAAACTCGAAGATCCTAAATTTGATGAAAGAACAGCACGGGAAAAGAACATCACTTTCGAAGCTCCGCTTCGAGTGACCGTTGGACTCAAAAACAAAAAGACTGGTTTGGAAAACGAGCAGGAGTTGTTTTTGGGAGACTTTCCCCTCATAACACCCCGAGGAACATTCGTGATCAATGGAGTAGAGAGAGTAATCGTATCACAGTTGATCAGAAGCCCAGGGGTGTTTTTTAGTGGTTCACGAACCATAAGAGGAGAAAGAACATTTGGTGCAAAAATTATTCCATCACGTGGTGCGTGGTTGGAATTCGATACTGAATCAACAGGATCAATTACCGTAAGGATTGATAGAAAAAGAAAGATTCCTGCAACAACTTTGCTTCGAGCTTTTGGCTACGGATCGGATGATGAGATCAAAAAGATATTTTCCGATGTAGATACTCACCCGGATCTCAAATATATATTAGCTACTATTGTTCAAGACGCTGCATCAAACCACAACGAAGGTTTGATTGAGGTTTACAGAAAAATCAGACCTGGTGATCTAGCGACTCCAGAGAATGCCAAGCAGATGATTGACAACATGTTCTTCAACTTCTCAAGATACGATCTATCCAGAGTTGGTAGACATAGAATGAACAAGAGATTTGGTACAAAATTTGAATTGGATGACAAGAACAGAATTTTGAAGCCTGAAGATATCGTAGCAACACTGAAGGAAATTATTCGATTGAATAATAATCCGCAGGCACAGCCAGACAGTATCGACCACTTGGGTAACAGAAGAGTAAAGACACTTGGTGAACTTTTGCAGGGCAAACTTAGAGTTGCTTTTTCTCGAATGGAAAGAATTAGCAAGGACAAGATGAGCACCTTAGGCGAAGGTGATATTATTCCTTCTCAGCTAGTTAACTCCAGACCATTCATAGCAGCTTTGAAGGAATTTTTTGCTTCTGGACAGTTATCACAGTTCATGGAGCAAACGAATCCTCTATCCGAATTGGAACACAAAAGAAGAATGTCAGCCTTGGGTCCCGGTGGTTTGACCAGAGAAAGAGCAAGCTTCGAAGTACGTGACGTTCACCCATCTCACTATGGGAGAATTTGTCCTATTGAAACATCTGAAGGTGCAAACATCGGTCTGATCGGCCACTTGGCTCTATATGCTAAGATCTCACCTCTTGGATTTATTTTGACTCCTTACGTTAAGGTAGAGAATGGTATCGTGACGAAAAAAGTTAAATATATGGATGCAAACGAGGAGGAAGGATACATCATTGCTCAAGCAGAAACAGAAACAGCTGATGACGGAAAAATTTTGAATGATCCTGTTTTGGCAAGGATACAGGGAGAAGCAGGTGAGGCGCATCCAACCGAAGTAGATTATATCGACGTATCACCAAAACAGCCGTTCTCTGTTGCTACATCTTTGATTCCATTCTTGGAGCACGATGATGGTAACCGAGCTTTGATGGGATCTAACATGCAACGTCAGGCTGTTCCTTTGGTTGATCCGGAATCTCCATATATCGGAACTGGGCTAGAGGCCCGAGTAGCTCAGGATTCAGGAATGGTAGTCATGGCCGAAGAGGCTGGTACGGTTAAATATGCAGATTCAAGAATAATTACCGTTGTAAATTCTAAGGGAAAGTACAAGACATACGATTTAATGAAGTTTGTTCAGTCAAACTACTCAACCTCTATAAACCAGAGGCCTTTAGTAAAAAATGGTGAGAAAATAAAAAAGGGCCAACCTATTGCAGACGGACCTTCTACTGAAAATGGAGAATTGGCATTAGGTAAAAACCTTGTAGTTGCATACATGCCGTTTTATGGAAGCAACTACGAAGATGCTATCGTAATCTCGGACAGATTAGTATCTGAAGATGTATTTACTTCCGTATACATAGAAAACTATACGATTGACGTACGAGAAACAAAACTTGGTCCCGAGGTAACGACATACGACATTCCTAACGTAAGTGAAGAGAAACTTAAGGATTTGGATGAAGAAGGTGTCGTAAGAATCGGTGCCGAGGTAAGATCGCAGGATATTTTGGTAGGTAAGATCTCTTTGAAGGGTGAATCGGATCTAACCGCGGAAGAAAGACTTTTGAGAGCGATCTTTGGTGAGAAATCCAGAGAAGTTAAAGACACTTCTTTGAGATTGGATTTTGGTAAAAGAGGAAGAGTTGTGGGCGTAAAGATATTCTCCAGAGAAAATGGAGACAAACTGCAGGCAGGAGTTATTAAAAGAATTGAAGTCGCCGTTGCTCAGATGAGAAAGATCCAGGTAGGTGACAAGCTTGCCGGACGACACGGTAACAAGGGCGTTATCTCTGTGATTTTGCCCAAAGAAGATATGCCGTTTATGCCGGATGGAACACCTGTAGATATTGTTTTAAATCCGTTAGGTATTATTTCCAGAATGAACATCGGTCAGGTTTTAGAAGCCGTATTGGGCTTGGCTGCCAAAACGCTTGGATATAAAGCAGCTATTCCAGCTATGGCTGGACCAACCGAAGACGAGATAAAAGAGGAGATGAAGAAAGCTGGTATGTCGGAAGACGGAATGATCCAATTGTACAACGGTAGAACTGGTGAACCATTTAAACAAAAGACAACAGTTGGTATTACGTACTTCTTGAAGCTTAACCACATGATCGAAGACAAGATGCACATGAGATCTATTGGTCCATATAGTTTAATTACTCAACAGCCGTTGGGCGGTAAGGCTCAGTTTGGTGGCCAGAGATTTGGAGAGATGGAAGTTTGGGCTCTTGAAGGTTATGGTGCAGCGCACACCTTGCAGGAAATGTTAACTATCAAGTCTGACGACATTTTGGGTCGTGCAAAGACTTACGAGTCGATAGTTAATGGTGAGCCCGTAAGAGCACCTCATTTGCCGGAATCCTTTAAGGTGTTGCTTTCGGAAATCAAAGGCCTTGGCTTAAATTTCGAGCTAAAGGAAAGATAATATGATTAATACTTCTAAAATACAAATAAAGATTGCGTCGCCTGAAGAGATTTTGTCATGGTCATTTGGCGAGGTAACCAAACCAGAGACGATCAACTACAGAACCCAGAAGCCTGAGAAGGAAGGTCTTTTCTCCGAGGCAATTTTTGGTCCCACAAAAGACTACGAATGTTATTGTGGGAAATACAGACGAATAAGATATAGAGGTATTACCTGTGACAGGTGTGGTGTTGAAGTAACGAGAACTGTTGTTAGAAGAGAAAGAATGGGGCACATCACCTTGGCTGCTCCGGTTGCCCACATCTGGTTCCTAAGAGGAATTCCATCCAAGATGGCAATGGTTTTGGAAGTATCTCTGCCTGACTTGGAAAAAGTTATTTATTTTGCCGGATATATCGTAATGAGCGTGAATGATGAACTGAAAGCCGAGGCAATGAAAAAAGTAGAAGGAGAATTCAGATCTAGGATAAAGAATGTGAAAGACGAGGAAGAAGAAATTAAATTAAGGGAGATTAAAGACCAAGAAAAGGTTCAGTTAAGGAATTTGAAAAAATATCAGATTCTTTCGGAATTGGAATACAGAGATCTGTCTTTGAAATATGGTGAAGTATTTGAAGCGGGTATTGGTGCCGAAACGGTAAGAAAACTTTACGAAGAGATAGATATTGAGGGATTGATTGCCGGAATGGAAACAGAATTGAAGAAAACTCAGAATCCTTTGTACAGAAACAAAGTAATGAGAAGACTAAGGTTGTTGAAGGGAATGAGATCTGCTGGGATCAGACCGGAATGGATGATCCTGCGTTACCTACCTGTTATTCCTCCAGCACTAAGACCAATGGTTCCATTGGATGGAGGTAGATTCGCCACTTCTGATTTAAATGATTTATATAGAAGAGTTATTAATAGAAATAACCGATTGAAGCATTTGCTTGATTTGAAAGCTCCAGAAGTTATTACCCGAAACGAAAAGAGAATGCTTCAAGAAGCTGTCGACGCCTTGATAGATAACGCGATGAGAAGAGGTCAGACTTTAGTGTCCGCTTCAACCGGACAGAAAAGGGCTCTGAAATCTATGGCAGACATGCTCAAGGGAAAGCAGGGAAGATTCAGGCAGAACCTTTTGGGTAAAAGAGTAGACTACTCTGGACGATCCGTTATTGTTATTGGTCCTGAACTAGATATGGACGAATGTGGTTTGCCGAAGCACATGGCTTTGGAATTGTTCAAACCATTTGTTATCCATAGGTTAATCGATAAAGGATTGGCCCATGTTATCCGATCCGCAAACAGATTGATCGACCAAGAAACTCCTGAAGTTTGGGAGGCATTGGAAGAAGCAATCGAAGGCAAACTAGTATTGTTAAACCGTGCACCTACGCTTCACAGGCTTTCTGTTCAGGCATTCAAACCTAGATTGATCGAAGGTAAGGCAATCAGGATTCCTGCCGTTGTCGTTAAGGCGTTCAACGCTGACTTCGATGGTGACCAAATGGCTGTCCATCTGCCTTTGACTAAAGATGCACAGAAAGAAGCAAGGGAATTAATGCTTTCGACTCATGGTATTTTGAAACCTGCAACAGGTGAGCCTGTAGCAACTCCCCACCAAGATATGGTTTTGGGATGTTACTACATGACTACTGTAGGGAAGGACGCAGTTGGTACAGGAAAAGTATTTTATTCAACTGAAGATGCTGTTCTTGCGTATCAAAACAGAAATGTCGAATTGAGAGCAGTGATAAAGCTTCCAAAAGTCGCACTAGGTAAAGAATTAGAAACCGACGAAAAGGTAGTCGAAACAACCGTTGGAAGAATTATTTTCAATGAATCGTTACCGAAAAAACATGAATATATCAACCGACCATTAGACAAGAGTTCTCTGAGTGTTATCGAGGCCGAGATTTTGGCCAGATACGGACAGGAAGTAACAGTAGACTTCTTGAATAGGATCAAAAACTTTGGATTCAAATATGCAACTGTTTCCGGAATGTCTATGTCTATGGAAAACTTGCAAATTCCCAAAGAAAAGAAAGGTATCGTTGCAAAAGCGGAAGAAGAAATTGCTAAGAACAACCAATTATATGAACAGGGATTGCTTACTGAATATGAAAGAAAATCAAAAGCTATCGATGTTTGGACATCAGCCAAGTCTGAGATCAGTAAGATCGTAAGAGGCAGTCTTGATTCGGAAAACCCTGTATTTATGATGGTGGACTCCAAAGCTCGAGGAACATGGGGCGTTATTGACCAGCTGGTTGGTATGAGAGGATTGGTGAACAACCCTACCGGTGAAATTATTGAACTACCCGTAAAAGCTTCGTTCAAAGAGGGAATGAACGTATTGGAATACTTCATTTCAACTCACGGTGCTCGAAAGGGTCTTGTTGATACTGCTTTGAGAACAGCAACCGCCGGGTATTTGACCAGAAGGCTGGCTGATGTTGCTCAGGACGTAATTATTAGAGAAGAAGACTGTAAAGATAAAGAAGGATACATAATATATGTGGAAGATGGGAAGTTTATGAATGTTGGCTTAGGTAAAAGACTTATTGGAAGAACCGTGATGGAAGAGATCAAGGACAAGGATGGCAATGTCATAGTGAAGAAGAACAAGATGCCATCTAAGAAGAATTCTCGGGTGATCGACGAATCCGGACTCACAAAAATTAAAATAAGATCCGTTGTTACATGTAAGGCTTTGGATGGTATTTGCAAAACTTGCTACGGGTACGATCTATCTAAGAATGAACCAGTTAAAGTTGGTGAAGCCGTAGGTATTGTTACTGCCCAGGCTATTGGTGAACCTGGTACCCAGATGACGATGAGAACATTCCACACTGGTGGTATTGCCGGTGGTTCCGATATCACAATGGGTCTCCCGCGTGTTGAAGAAATTTTTGAAGCAAGACCTCCTCAGGTTAAAGCTGTAATTTGTGATGTAGACGGATCAGTTGATGAGATCGAGGAATCCGAAAAACAAATAATCGTGAAGGTTACCGTATCCGCTACTGGCGAAACAAGAGAATACGCTGTGCCGCCTGGTATAAATAGCTGGGTAGCAAGAGGCGACCTGGTACACGTTGGTCAGCAATTGTCCGACGGGCATATAGATTTGAAAGAATTATTTAAGACTTCAGGTAGTGTCGCCGATGTTGCTCGACACATCGTCCGAGAAGTTCAGAGAGTTTACTTTACTACTGGTGAAGGAGTTAACGATAAACATATTGAACTTATCGTAAAACAGATGTTCTCCAGAGTAAAAATTGCTGATCCCGGAGATACAAATCTTTTGACTGGTGATATTGTAGAGAAAAGAAAGATTATTGAAGAGAACCAGAAAGTTGAAGAAGCCGGAAAACAAGCAGCAACATATGAACAATTGTTATTGGGTATCACCAAGGTATCTTTGACTACCGAAAGCTTCCTTTCAGCTGCATCCTTCCAGGAAACTGCTAGAGTTTTGATTGAAGCTGCGGTGAGCGGTAAAGAAGATCCTCTAAGAGGTTTGAAATAAAACGTTATTATCGGACGATTAATTCCTGCCGGAACCGGTTTTCGTGTAAAGGTTGACGAAGAAGAAGAGGAAGAGGAAAACGAAGAATAACTCTTGATTAGGACACAAAAATTCTTTTTGAAAACCCCTGTTTTACGGCAGGGTTTTTTGTTATAATATAGAAATCATGGGAAGAAAGAAAAAGGGTAAAAAGAAAAATAAGGACGAGGGGGGAGATCTGCTGGGGCTATCACAGGAAACAAAAAATAGCATATATGGAGTATCGATGTTTCTTTTGGCTGTCTTAACTACGCTGAGCTTTTTTGATTTGGCCGGAGTAGCGGGAGGCTATTTTGAGTCCCTTGCCCACACCTTGTTCGGGTGGGGATTTTTCTTGATCCCGTTTGCTTTCATAATCGTAGGAGTAGCGTTTATTAAATCCGTATCACATAGGATACAAAGGAGTGCTGTTTGGGGTACCCTTCTTTTCGTATTTGGTTTCCTGGGCATCTTTTATATCTTAGGAGAAGGTGATACGGCGGCCAGAATACAACAGGGAGGATATCTCGGACTTGCTCTTGGTTACCCGACCTTGAAGTACGTAGGCTTTTGGGCCTCGTTGGTTATTTTAATATTTACTTGCTTCGCTTCTTTGATGGCGGCATTGGATGTCCCGGTCTACGAGTTGATTAAAAGAAGTATCGTAAAAGGTGAAGAAGGAGAAGAAGGGGGAGAGGAGATGGTTCCAATTGCGAATAAGCCTGCCCCGGATAAACTTGTTATTAGAACGGGCGGCAATGTTGTAGAGGGCGGTGGAGCCGCAGCTAAGGCTAAGAAACTTACTCCAAAGGACGAGCCTGACTTTGTCATAAAAACTACGAAATCTGGGAAATGGAAGCTGCCTCCTTTGGATATATTAACTGCTGACTCCGAACAGCCTAAAGCGGGAGACATTAATGCGAATGCTTCGATTATCAAGAGAACTTTGACCGATTTCAATATAAATGTCGAAATGGGTGAGGTTTCTGTTGGCCCAACGGTAACTCAGTATACATTTAGGCCCGCAGTTGGCGTAAAAGTGTCCAAAATAACGACTTTGAGGCCGGATCTGTCATTAGCCCTAGCTGCCCACCCAATTCGTATTGAGGCTCCAATTCCGGGCAAATCGCTGGTAGGGATCGAAGTTCCGAACAACAAGAAAGCCACAGTTGGATTAGGAGACCTGCTTGGAACCGAAGACTATAGAAATAATAAATCATTTCTGCCTTTGGCGATCGGTAGAGATGTCGCAGGGTATGGGGTATATGCAAGTTTGGACAAAATGCCTCACCTTTTGATTGCCGGTGCAACTGGATCGGGTAAGTCTGTGTGTATTAATGCGATCATCCTTTCGATGCTGTACAAACACTCTCCTGATATTTTGAAATTTATCTTTATTGATCCCAAGAGAGTGGAGCTTTCGCTATATAACGGGATTCCTCATTTGATCACACCCGTTATTACCGAACCGAAAAAAGCTATCGCAGCTCTGCGTTGGGCGGTGAACGAAATGGAACGAAGATACGAGACCTTGCAGGCTTCGGGTTCACGGGATGTATTTTCATATAATTCGAAGAAGAAAGATAACGTTATGCCGTTTCTGGTCATCGTGATCGATGAGTTGGCTGATTTGATGGCTGCGTATGGAAGAGATATTGAGGGTGCGATTGTAAGATTGGCACAGATGGCGCGAGCTGTTGGTATTCACTTAATTGTTTCGACGCAAAGACCATCTGTAGAAGTTATCACCGGCTTGATCAAAGCAAACATCACTACACGTATCGCATTCCAGGTTGGTTCACAAATCGATTCAAGAACAATTCTTGATGGTGCCGGAGCCGAACAATTACTTGGGGATGGTGATATGCTGTTCCAGCAGGGTGACGCTTCCAAACCTCGACGTATACAGGGCGCATTTGTGAGCGAGAAGGAAGCAAAACAAGTCACTAAATTTATAAAAGATCAAGCTGATGAAGTTATGGAAGAGGAAGGTGAACCCGATATGGAGATTGATTTAGAAAGCCAGCCTACAGTAATCGGATCTGTAAGTGGTGCTGATGACGAACTCTATGGAGATGCCAAAGAAGTCGTTATTGTCGCCGGAAAGGCATCGGCCTCCTTGCTTCAAAGAAGACTTCGTGTAGGATATGCTAGGGCAGCAAGATTAATAGATATCTTGGAAGATAGGGGAATCATTGGCCCAGGTGATGGGGCGAAACCACGAGAGGTATATTTGAAACCCGATGCTGCACCAGTAGAAGAAGAAATATAATACGGTGGAGGCCCGTTAAAATATGGTGAAGAAAAAAACCAAAAAGATAGAGACAAATGGCGGAGTAGAGTCTATCGTAAATCAAATTAAAGAAAAATATGGAGAAGGATCCATAATGAGACTTGGTGAAGCAAGAAGGGTAGATGTAGATACCATACCCACGGGCTCGGTTTCTTTGGACATTGCTCTTGGCGTAGGTGGTGTGCCGCGAGGTAGAGTAATTGAAATATACGGACCGGAATCCTCCGGGAAGACAACATTAGCTCTCCACATAGTGGCTGAGGCGCAAAAAATGGGCCAGGTTTGTGCTTTTGTAGACGCAGAGCATGCATTAGACCCGGAGTACGCCAAAAGGATAGGAGTGGAGATAAATGATCTTTTAGTCTCTCAACCGGACACCGGCGAGCAAGCCCTGGATATAGTCGAGTCTTTAGTGAAGTCAAGGAAATTGGCTGTTATCGTAGTGGATTCTGTTGCGGCATTAACTCCTCGGGCGGAGATTGAAGGGGACATGGGGCAGCAGCATGTTGGTCTCCAGGCAAGATTGATGTCTCATGCGCTGAGAAAACTTACGGCATTAGTCGGCAAGTCGGACACAGTCGTCGTTTTTATAAACCAGATCAGAATGAGAATCGGTGTAATGTTTGGTAATCCCGAAACTACACCAGGTGGTAACGCACTTAAATTCTATTCATCTGTTCGTATCGAGGTAAGGAGAGCTGCAAAGATACAATCTGCTGACAAGATTGTGGGGAATAGGGTAAAAGCAAAGGTTGTGAAGAACAAAGTTGCAGCTCCATTCCAAGTTGCCGAATTCGATATTATGTACAATGAGGGAATCTCAAAGTACTCAGATATTATTTTGACCGGGCACAAATATGGTGCTGTAGAAAAATCCGGAAATCATTACAGCTTTGAGGGAAGGAAGTTGGGTAACGGATTGGAAGCAAGTAGATTGGTCTTAAAAGAAGACAAGAAGCTAGAGAAAGCAGTGCTAGCTGCTTTGAATAAGAAGGTAAGAGAGGAGGCTTAGGAATATTATGGAGAAAGAGCCAAAATATACACGACCAGAAAATTTACTTGAATCTTTGGGGGGGGTAGATTTTAAGAGGCTCGATGAAGAGGAGCGGACAATGCAAAAGTTACTTGTAGAGAAATATAAAAAGAGTCATAAGAATCTGTTGACTGAAGTTCAGAAATGGCGAGAAGACCATCCAGAAGCAACTTTGGGAGACTCAATCCGAGCTCTATATACAGAGA
>SDBT01012227.1_pt1 | contig 13792 bp, 26 predicted proteins | sample 2277101 | NCBI WGS metagenome assembly SDBT01 (sample SAMN10404973, study PRJNA504765) | marine sediment metagenome | isolation source: marine sediment core GS10_PC15, 103 cmbsf | place: Arctic Ocean: Southern Knipovich Ridge | collected 2010
GGGTACTTTTATCTTGACGACACTAGTAATGATTTGATGTTTAAGTTTGATAGTGGATCGGCGGTAACAATAGGAACTCATCCATAAAAACGGGAAAGGACTAAGCCAATGGTTAAAGGATATGGCGATATGGCGTGGGGGTCTGATGCTTATGGCTCTCCATCCACCCCGTTGAGAACTAAGATAGCCGCCTTATTAGCAAAGGAGGAAGCTACTTATAATACTGATCCTGTGCCGACAGTTGGCTCTAACGGGATAGTTGTAATATCGGACCTGTCTATTGCTCCGGCCGGAGATACATTTACGCGTAGCCCGTTTGATATTACTTTGTCACAAAGATCGGCTAATATTGGAGCAGGTTGGTTTGAAATATCTTTCATCACTGAACTACATTCCTCTGGGGTGAAAGATTCGGCGCCAAGAATAGGTGATTTATTTGAAGCCTGCGGAATGTTGGAAACAGTTAATTCAAACACAAGCGTAGTTTATACCCCTGCTACTTCTAGCCTGAAGTCTTGCACAATGTATATTTACATTGATGGCATCAGGCATGTGTTTACCGGGTGCGTGGGTACCTGGCGGATGATGATAGTTGTGGGTGAAACTGCCAAGATAGAATGGAGATTTTTCGGTAAATATGCTGTGCCGACGGATGTGGCTGTTCCTAGTTCTGTAACTTATGACAGTCCAGTCCCACCTTCAATTGTTAGTGCTAGTTTTCTGTTTGACAGCACTGCATTCAAGGTGCAACAATTAGAAATAGATCTAGGGGCTGTTTTTGCCACACGCAAGGATCTCAGTGAGGCTACTGGAGTGTGCGGATTTACCACTGTAAGCCGGGAGCCAAAAGGTACATTTAATCCCGAGTCAATATTGTTAGCGACTTATGATTTCTTCACGCTATGGCGCGCGGCCACGCAGAAGGCGCTTACCATTACGATAGGCGACACTAGTGGAAATCAATGGAATATATCTTTACCCAAGGTGGTTTTAGATACACCTGCCTACGCTGACAGGGATGGCATACGAACATTTGAGCTTCCATTTATTTGTAGTAGAAACTCTGGTAATGATGAGATAAGTTTATCTCAAGTTTAATAAGGGGGAATTGATGAAAATTGTTATTGAAACAAATGGTATGAATGCCGGAACAGTCATCAGCTTAAACGGAAAGGTGATTGAGAAATTGTTAGATTTTAGCTTTTCTATGAACCCTCATAGGGAAAAGAGCGGTAAAAGGATCATTGAGGGAAAATGTAAAATGTCTATGGGCTTTGATGGAGACTACCGAAGTTATTTTGCCGATGACTTCAAGAAATTCTCTGAGTATTTGAAGCCCGACGGAACCGCAGTAAAATAAAGGGAGAATTGAAATGAGCGTACTTGCAGAATATATGACTAAGACTATCCGCTTCGAGGATGATAGTCTTAAGGATGAAGAAGTTTTAATAAAAAAACTTTCTTTCGACGACCAAAGGGAAATTGGTCAAATCAAGGATGATTTGGAAAGAGGTTTTGAAACAATACTCAAATCGGTTGTTCGCTGGAGTTTTAAAAACGCAGCGAAACAGCCGATTGCTATTTCTAAGGAAAATCTTGGTAAAATAAGGGGCGATATAATTAGTACAATAGCTCTTGCAGTAACGACCTATAATATGCCTATTAAGCCAAAGGAAAAATAAGTGGTAGAAAACAAAGTTACTATAGTAATTGACACTCGGAATGCCGCACAAGCTAAACGCGCATTGAAAGAAATAGGCATTCAGTCAAAAACTATGGGCCAGCAAATGCAGACGACTTCTAAAATGGCCACTTTGCTTACCCATGCTATGCGAGCTTTGGGTGCGGTAGGAATAGGTTTGATCTTAAGGAATATGGCCCGGGACGCAATAGAGTTTGAAAGCGCCTTTGCGGGAGTAAGGAAAACTGTAGATGCTACTGAAGCAGAATTTGACCAACTCTCAAGAAGGCTTGTTGATCTATCCAAAGAGATCCCGGTTACAGCTAAAGAGTTAGCCGGGATTCAAGAAATTGCTGGACAGCTTGGCGTTAGGGGCGTAGCGGCGCTAACCAAATTCACAGATACAATTGCCAGGATATCTGTTTCTACGAACCTCACCAAAGAAGTAGCCGCCACAGCCTTTGCCCGTATAGCAACTGTAATGGAAGAACCGCTTGAGAATGTTGACAGAATGGGTGCCTCTATTGTTGAGTTGGGAAACAACTTTGCTACGACTGAAGCGGAGATTACAAATTTTGCCCAGAGAATAGCCGGTGCCGGAAAGATATTTGGCTTGACCACAGCGAATATCCTTGCCCTAGGAACAGCTTTTACTGCTGTTGGCGTTCAGGCCCAAGTTGGCGGTACTGCTGTTCAGAAAGTTTTAATTGCTATATTGCAGGCAAGCAAGGAAGGCGGGGAAAAGTTCCAAACATATTTAAGGATTCTGGGTCTTACTAGAGAAGAATTTAAGAAAATAAAAGAAGAAGCCCCAGAACAGATATTCATTAAATTTGTCCAGGCGTTAGGCGCAGCTGGCGATGATGCTATATTAATCTTAAAAGAAATCGGCCTTCAGGATCAAAGACTTATTCGGGCTTTACTAAGTCTTGCCGGGGCTGGGGATCTAGTTACAAGGACTATAAACACATCAAATAAGGCTTGGGAGGAAAATAATGCCTTAAATATAGAGTCTGCCAAAAGGTTTGGCACCACAGCGAGCCAGATACAAATATTTAAAAATAATGTTGCTGCCTTGAATATTGCAATGGGTGAGGGCTTCTTGCCAATTTTACAAGATGTTCTGCCTGTATTGTCGAGTTTTATTAGTGGTCTTGAGAAGTTGTCAGGAGTTTACAATACAGTCAAAACAGGAACTTTGAATCTTGCGATAGCTTTGGCTAGTCTTAGTAATTCTTTGCCTGGACGCAGAGGTGATCTTGATAATGAAATTGCCAGACTTGTAGCCCTAAGAGATCAAAGCGCTGACACCGCACAGAAACATCTTTTCAATACAGAAGCAATATTGATTCAAACAGAGGAACGTGTTGCCAAAGAGATTGAATTAGAAAGAATATCCGTAGAAGCGACGGCTAATATACAAGAAGAAGCTTCTAAGAAAAGCCTAGAACAGCAATTTTCTGAATCTGCCAAGCAGACAGCATTGTTAGACATTTGGGTGAAGTCTAATTTGAGTGCCTGGGACTTGCTCACAAAAGCAAAAGATACCTTTGCTAAGGGTGTTTCTAAATCATTTATGGATATGATTCAAGGCACCGCTAATGTGGGAGATGCGTTTAAAGATTTAGGGTTAAAGATCGTTCAGGTACTTTTAGATTGGGCTATTCAGGCCGCAATAAATTCCGCTTTGAGCAAAGCATTCAAAGCCGCAGAGGTTGCGGCAGCAGCGGTTACGGGAGGCGCTATTGCTGCGGCTTTCGCGCCGGCGGCGGCTATGGTTTCTTTAGCTACGGCTGGGGCTAACGCGGCTCCGGCAGCGGCAGGGATAGCCGCAACACACGCGCTTGCCGCTACTTTGGCTATTCCTAAATTTCAAGAAGGTGGAATCATACCCGGAAGTTCTGAAGGCACTTTGCTGATCGCCGGGGAAAACAACAGGCGTGAGGCAATTATACCCTTAGATCGAGGCCGAGGATTGCTACCTGAATCTACCACTATAAATATCACTGTTAATGCAATAATAAATCAGGAATTGGATTTGCAACTTTTAGCTGAGGAGTTAGGCTTTCTCATGGAACGTGAATCATTTAGACCGAGGACAATAGGATAATGGCGAACATACTAATTAAATTCGGATCATTGGACATTTCAGAGTACACTGAAGTTTTTAAAATCAAGAATAACAGCCGAATCAAACAACAGATTATCCCTCTAAAGCATGGAGCGAACATTGAGGCCGCATTTCTCAATCCTTTGGTGGTTACTATAGACGGAAATATAGTAGGCACTACTGCTGAGAATTTAAGAACATTGAAAGATGCTTTCTTGAGGCAGATAAATGATGGCAAACAAAACCTCAGAATTTGGGATGATAGATATGTTTCAGCACAATTACAGAGTATCAACCATGAAGATGTTGCCGCGCTTACAATGTATAAATTCAGGGTGGTATTTATCGCGGACACGCCATTTTGGATCGCTGATACTGGAGACAGTAATAGTAAGATCATATCTGCTTCTCCTACCTCATATAATATAACTGTTGCCGGAAGCGCACTAGCATTACCCACTGTAACTTTTACCGCTGATAAGGGCAACACTATTACGAGCATTGCCTTTGAGAATGAAACCGCTGCTGTTGCGGAACAATTTGGTTGGGCTGGAACTGTTAATTTAAATGAGGCGCTAGTTATTAATTGCGATACTCAAGTAGTCCAAAATAACGGGGTAGATGAAATAGCAAATTTTTCAGGTGATTTTTTAAAGCTAATCAATGGGGTTAATAATATGAAGTACACAGGTCAAGATTGCACCTTATTGATTGAGTGGAATGATAGGTATTATTAATGGTTAGAGGATGGGGTCGTGAAGCCTGGGGGGGTGCGCCTTGGGGATCACCTTTAGCGCCTTTCAGATATCGGGTTGAATTGAGAGACGAAAGTTTCAATATCCTAGCTATGCTTGAAAATGAAGCTATAGGCTTGAGATGGGATTATAACAGGATAGGGGGTTGTGGGGCTTTCAGTTTTACCTTGCCTAGAAGATTTAATGACCAAGGCAACCTTGGCGGAGATTTTGATGTTAGAATTTACAAAAGGACTGGTTCGGGAACTCACGCATTATGGTTTAGCGGATTTATAGAAGATAGAAGCCCATTGTTTAGTGAACCTGAAAATATATCTATTAGCGGATATGGTTATATAGCGCAACTTAACAGAGTGATTGTTGATAAGACTTATACCTCTAATGAGATAAGTATAATAGTCAAAGATATTTTAGATACTTTTGTAACGCCGAACACAGACATTACTTATGATGCTGGGGACATAGTTGCCACATCTTTTACTGCGGATTCACTTGTGTTCAAAACTACCGCAATGAATGCTATGAAAACTTTAGCGGAATTGGCCGGGACCAGGGAGTGGGGCGTGGGGAGTGATAGAAAATTCTTTTTTAAGACACGTAGCACTAGTGTTGGCTTTTACAAGCATAGAGGTAAAGATGTTAGGCAATTTTCAAATATAGATAGCTTTCGGGATATAGTAAATAAGTTATATATTGAGGGTGGTGATGTTGCCGGCACAAAATTTACCCGGACTGTTGAAGATACCTCAAGTCAAACTAAATTTGGTTTGAGGGAACAGATAATTCAGAACTCAGCTATTATTACTAATGATGTGGCAGACCAATATGGCGGAGCGATTTTAGTTGAAAAAGCTGATCTCTCAAGGCGCGGTAAAATTATAATAGTTAATGATAAAGAAAGAACTGAGGACACTGTTCCATTAGGTTTATTTGTTTTCAAAGAAGAAGGTGTGCGCTATGGGGAGGAGCTGTATGGCACTTTTCTTTATAGCGGGGACGTGGAATATCAAATAAATAAAATAAGTTATAAAATTGAACAAGACGCTACTATAACCAAGACGCTTTCATTAGGACAATTAAGGCCTGAACTTTCTGAGGAACTAGAGAAATTGAAACTGGAAATTGAAAACTTGCGGGCAGCAAGAGTATAGGAGAATTATGTTGATGACATTGAGTTATATTGATTTAGAGGAAAAGGTGCAGTTAAATCTACAACCAGGTAAGTTTACTTTAGCAACATTGAAGGATGCTGTAAAGAAAGAGCTTTTTGACCAGAGACGTATTACCTTAAGAAGCATGACCCATGAAGCTAATTTAACCGAGCAAATTGATTACATTGAAAGAAGGATGCAAGGCAAAATTAGTAACGATATAATAGATAAGGTGGCTATTTTAGTTAAAGAGGATTTAGGTAGGAAAAAGGAGTAAAATATGGCATCATATCCGGCTACTATTCCCACATTTACAACAAAAACCGATAAGGTTGACTTAGTTGCGGCAATTGACGTTAATAATTTGCAAAGTGAGCTTGTTGCTGGTCTGACAGAACTAGGCACTGATGTGGCTGGAAGTGTTACTAATTTGAAAACAAGACTTGCGGTGATGATAAAGGGCGATGGTGCGCTCAGACAAGATACAAGTTTTCCAGGGGGGCCAATTGAGGGTCAACTATTTTATAGAACAGATGAGGATATTGTCTATATTTGGGATGGATCAGCTTGGGATCCTGTTTCTTTCACTGGGGTTGCCGCCGGAGGAGATTTAACAGGGACATATCCTAATCCGACTATTGGGGCAAATAAAATATTGGACTCTCATCCTGCCCTAACTTTTATGGGGTCTTTTAGCAAATCTGTTGCACATGAAACCAATACGACTCTTATAACTGGAACTCTTACGAATAAATGGATTAAATATCAAGGGTATATTGTTGTAGAAGATGGCACTGAAGCACCAAAATATATCCCAGGTGGGGCTTATGATGCTAATTCATTGGGTGAGAATATCAGGGTCGCAGGAGAAGATGCAACTCCTGTGTTAGCTTATGCTATCTCAAATAATATTGATATGACTGATGATAGACTTAATTTATTTACTGGAAGATTTTACTCAGAAAGTGGTGTTTCTGCACCAGCCGGAGGAGCTGCTTTTAGTGCTTCCTCTCCAGAGGGAATATGTATAGAATCCGGTGATGCTGCCAACGATATGACTACGGATTGCTTTTTATATGTTGATTCAACAACATTTGATTTAATGTTACACATAGGAACTGGCAGCGGGGCAGGTCGTCAGAATATAGGATTTTCAATATTCATAACTATCTTACCTGATACATCACTATAAGGAGGTCAAAATTGAGGCAAGCAAAAAAGATTTCAGCGGATGTTGTTAGTGCAGAAACTATACTTTACACGAAGAATGGCAAGCCTGTTGTAATTTCTAAGCAGCCATTTAAAAAAAGTTTTATAGAAGAAAGATTACAGGCTTTTCAGGACAAAATAGATATCTGGAATAATATGGACTTGGAGGCTTACCGGGCCAAGCAATTAGAAGAACCTTTGCGAGAAATAGAAAGATTAACCAAAATGAAACAAGCAGTAGACGGAGAGATTGGCGCTACTGTGGTTATAGAAGAAGATGAATAGGTGAAATAATGCCTTTTATTACAAAATTACAAATGGAGCATATAGACAGAACAGAAACATATTTTTTGCTTTCTGATCTTGATTATATGACTTGGGCAGGGAAAAAACACACTACACATAAAGGTTTTGCTTCAGATGGGCACTCGATACCGAAGATCGTAAGAGGTATTGTCGGAAGCCCATTTGCGACTAAGCACCCAAGGCCAGCTTTTTATCATGATGATCTTTTAGTGAATTATGTTCGTAAAGGTTTAATGACTCAATTTGAGGCCGCAAGTGAGTATTCCCACGCTATGAAAGATGATGGAGCCAGTACATTCAAGCGTAAAGCGTATTGGCTGGGAGTTCGGTTCGGGGATTATTGGCATAATTTGAAACGTAAATTTAGGAGGAAAAAATGAGATTGCTTTCTTTAATTATTTGCATTATACTATTAACAGGTTGCAAAACTGTTGGTAAACATTATCTTATACATCCCGAAACAAAGAAATTAGAGCTTGTAGAGAAGATAGTAACCACAGGCACAGGCAAGCATAAAGTTAAATTTGAGACTGGTGGAGAAGCAGACTCTGATTCAGGTTTCAAAATGCCTGCATTACCAAAAATAGAATTTGATAATTAAATGGGTAAAAAAGGTTATAAACATACTGAAGAAGCTAAAAGGAAGATAAGTACTTGGATCAAGAATAATCTTCCTAAAACTGTCTTTAAAAAAGGACATTCTTATAATAAAGGAATAAAGCGTTCAAAAGAACTTAGAATGCGAATAAGTGAAAAACAAAAAGGTAAGCATAATTCTCCTGCTACTGAATTTAAAAAAGGTAACAAGATATCTGAAGAAATTAAACTTAAAATGGGTATATCAAGAACAGGAGAAAAGCATTGGAATTGGAAAGGTGGCATTACTCCAAAAAATGTAATAATTAGAAATTCAAAAGATTATAAAAAATGGAGACGAGATGTATTTATTAGAGACCATTTTACCTGTCAAAAGTGTGGACATAAATTTATAAATATTATTGCCCACCATATAAAATCTTTTGTTGAATATAAAAAGTTTTGGTTTGATTTAGATAATGGGCAAACTTTATGTAAAAGTTGTCATAATAAAATACACAATCGAAAGGAGGTGTTAAAATGAAAATATTAATGCTGCTAATGATTGGTTTGTTGATTAGTCCTTTAGCATTTTGTGATAATGTGTTTGATGACCTTGCAGACATAGGAAAAGGAAGAAATGAAGATGTCCCGGTAGATTTATATGTGGCTAAGACATTTAAAGATGTTCCTTATACATTCGGCGATATTAGGATTAAAGGAAGCACCCCTTATGGGGACAAGTTCTTTGAAGAAGGACGCATTCAGATAGGACTAGAATATTAAGAAAGGGCCGGGTGTAAAAGCCCGGCTATCTTATGATAAAATTTAAGATAGACATAACTCCCATAGCAAACATTTATCTCAACTCTCTTCCATCAAAAATAATTTCTTCCGGTTTAACATTATTAGGGTTGTGATGAAAACGTTGATGTGCAGACTCAGATGCAAATGCTATAAGATTTTCAGGTTGATCATCAGTTTTGATTTTGTTAATATGATGAACCATCTCACTTCTCTTAAGATACCGGCCAAGACGTTTTTCACAAATAAGACGACTACGCTTAACATAACCTTGATTATCAGTAAGTGGGTGTTGTGGTGTAAGAAGTCTTATATATCCATGACTGTTTATTTTTCCACCTTTCCAATGCCCAGATTTTTCACCAAATTGTCCCTTTTTAAATACGTTTATAGGCATATGTCCTTTTTTAAATCGGGTTTTTATTCCTACTATAGAGCCTTTTTGAAATCCCTGCTTTTTCAGTTTTTCAAGGTATTCTTCCGTTCTCTTATAAAATCCTCTTGGCATAATTCTCTCCAATATTTAAAGGCGGCTTTCAGGTATCAGAGAGCAACGGTTAAGTTACTCAACCCTACGACCGCCAGTTAGACATAAAAAAACCCGCAACTCTCTGATAAAAGAAGTATACCACATAAAATTATGGATGTCAATAGCAGATGATAAAATTTACGATTCCCATAATTCCCCAATCTAAACTCAGGCCACGTTTCGCTAGGATGGGTAGGTTTGTTAAGACATATACCCCGAAAAAGACCCGCGAATATGAGAAACTATTACTCGCTAAAGCCCTACCATTTAAACCCCAAGAGATATTTACCGGGCCCATCCAAGTAAAACTATCCTTTGGTATGCCGATCCCCAAGAGCTTTAGCAAGAAGAAAAGGCTTGAGGCGATTAGTGGAGAATTGGCACATACTAAGACTCCTGATTTGGATAATATTATCAAGGGCGTTTTTGATTCTCTTAATGGAATTTTCTTTAAAGATGACAAGCAAATCATTTCTCTATCCGCAGTAAAAGGCTACGCAGAAATTCCCTTCATAGAAGTAGAAATCTCGATAGCTTAAATCCTCGACGCTGTCTCCCAATATTTCAATGTTCAACATATTATTGAATAGGGGTTGACAAATAAATATTTATATGTTATACTTTTTGTTGTGGAAAGGAGGTATCAAAAATGGCAAAGATAGTTATTGAAATACCGGAAGAATTAAAGCAAGAATTTAAGGTTGTAGTTTTAGAGAACAAATCAACTCAAAGGATTATTTTAACTCAACTAATTGAGAAGTGGCTCAAGAGAAAGAGGGGTAAATGATGAGAACACTTAAAAAACTCATAAAGTCAGCTATTTATATTATTGAGTATGTAGAAAAGCAAGAACCAAATAGCGATTTACGCTAAGCAATAAGTATTTTAAGGACTTGGCTATAATGCGTAACTTAATCCTATCCCTATATATCCTCTTATTAAGTGCCTCAGTTGCGGGGGCCGATATTGTTACCATAGCCAAGCGCGAGATCGGGCACGGGGAAACCACAGCAAACAATCGTGGACCCCACATCCGGAGATTCATGCAGGGGCAGGACAATCTGCCCTGGTGTGCCGGTTTCGTGTCTTGGGTTATGGATCAAGCAGGATATAAGGAATTAGATTACTCCTTATCAGCTAAAGCCATATACAATCAAGCGAAATCTAAGGATATGCTCACAAATGACCCTCAACCTGGCGATTTAGTGGCTTTTTGGCGTACAAGCCCCTCTAGTTGGACAGGACATATAGGTATCGTGGTAGAAGCCTCTGATACCCATATTAAGGCCATAGAGGGCAATGTTGGCGCGTTTCCGGCCCTTGTGAGGGAGTTCACCTACCCCAAAAACGCTATTCCTAGACTTTTGGGGTTTATTAGGCTGAAAGGCGGTGCAAGATGATTTGTCCTTTAATGAGTGAAAACGTTAATTATTCCAACTCAAATGATGTTCGTGAATTAGCGGCGTGTTTTGAAGAAGCTACTTGTCGCAAAGATAAATGTGCCTGGTGGTGTGATAATATTTGTGCAGTAGTTCAGATTGCTAAACAAATAGTAAGAGTGGCTAAAACTAATGAGGTGTCAAAATGATGTACCTCTACATCTTCATAGCCTTAGTGCCTTTGTTTATGATAGCCGAAATAACGATTGATTATTTTAGGAGGGGACGAAATGGGCGATATGGCAGATGGAATGTTAGACGGAACATTTTGTGAGTGTTGTGGTGAGTTTATGGGTGATCCTTGTGGCTATCCCAGGAGTTGTGAAGAATGTGGAGGTGCGGATTGAACCCCAACGACCTACTAATGAAAGCCCACATAGACAGTCTTAAGAAGTGTGGACTATTTAATGTGGCAGAGAAAACTCAACAGATTTATGAAGAGCAGAGGATAGTGGAGGAAGCAAATGGAATTATTAGAGGAGAGGAGCAAAATGGATAAGGAACGAACACCCGACGATAGCCAAGACAAGGCTGAGACTGAACACGAAGAAGATCAAAAAGAATTATATCAATTAGCGGAATAAAAGGAGAAGATAAGATGGCACTAAAAGCAGTAAAACCAGAAAAAAAAGAAAAGCGTTTAAAGATGTTTGTGTTTGGCCCGGCTGGAGTCGGTAAAACTTTATCGGCCTTGCAATTTCCTAATGCCTACATCATAGATACTGAGCGAGGTACAGATTTCTATGCGGACACTATCAACAAGGCAAACTCCGCTGTGTTCCAAACTCTTAATCCTGATGAAATCCGCGAGGAATTAAAGGAATTATTAACTACTAAACATAGTTATAAGACTTTGATTATTGACCCGATCACTCAGGTTTATAATGCAACCCAGGAAAAGTGGAATAAAGTATTTGGTAAGTACGCCAAGACCCAGGAAGCCAAAGATGTTCAAGATTGGGGTATGCGTTATTGGGGCAAAGTCAAGGGGGATTTTAAAGGCATTCAGCGGTTAATGCTTGCCCTGGATATGAATGTGATCATTACCTCACACCAGAAGGATGTCTACGGTACAGGCTTTAGCAAGATCGGCGTTAGCTTTGATTCTATGAAAGGCGACGACTATTTGTTTGATCTTGTCTTTCGTATTGAAGTCAACAAGGACGGCAAGCGTGAAGCAATAACAGTCAAAGAGCGAGCGGAGATTGGCAAGCAGAAATTCCCTGATCGCTTTGAATGGAATTACGAGAACTTTCTTAAATTCTATGGCAAAGATATTATCGAGAAAGAGTCAATTCCGATTGTTATGGCAACCAAAGAGCAGATTGAAGAAATTACCAGACTTACTGAGACGGTTAAGGTTGATGATATTACAACTCAAAAATGGTTCAGTAAAGCCGGAGTTTCTGAATGGTCAGAAATGAGTGGTGAACAAATAACCAAGTGCATTAAATTTATGGACAAGAAACTTGATGCACTTAAACCAGAAAAGAAAGAGAAGGTGAAAAAGTGAGAGGAACGACTAATATGAACGGAGTCCAAGAACAGGGAATGCCATTACCAATAGACGAGTATATTGTTGCAATCATTGACAAAACTGATGCTGAGTCGTTTAAAGGCGATCCAATGGTAAAAATTACATTACAAGTTATTGAAGGTCCTTGTGCCGGAAACAAAGTATGGGATAATATTTTGATACCAGCACCGGAAAGCGAGTCTGCTAAAATACTTGGCCGGACAAAACACTTCTTGCATTGTATTGGTGAACCATATGAGGGTGAGACAGTTGATTGGGATAGTGATAGTTGGGTTGGCAAACAATGTAAAATCAAAGTAGGACACGAATTGCCAAACAATTACCACAACTACACCAAAGCAACTGTTGACGCTTATTTATTGATTGAAGATGTAGTCGAGGATCAAGGAGTTTCAGAACAGGAAATGCCACTGTAACCAAAACCCCGTTGACTTCCCTGCATTTCTGATGTGGGGAAGCCGGGGACATTAAGGAAGTGAGGCTCCTATACAAGATATGTTCTTAAAATCCAAATCAAAAAAAGAGCAAGTGTTTGATTTTATCCGACGCAGGGGCCGAGCTAAGACATCGGAAGTAGCTGAGTTTGGGATTAAAATATTCCACCCGGATCGAGCTTGCCGGGATGCAAGAGATTTAGCCCAAATTGGCAGGATTGGCAGACTAAGAGCAGATTTGAAATACAGATTTTATGGCAAGATTGGTGAGGATATTTGGACGATATACGAACACGAGTACGAAACTAATGTCTAAAATGATTGTTCACAAACCAATAAAGGATTGCTCAGATTGCAGAATGTTTACCCCATTGATACCACAACAGCTCTGCATAAGAGGAAACTGCGGCATAGACTATCCGATACTCAAAGAAGTAAGCAGATACCAAACTTGTGAGTCTTTTATTCCTGTGGAGGGAGAATGAAAAAATATCAAATTATATATTGCGATCCACCTTGGAGTTACCCCAAATCAGGGGGAATAAAATCAGCAAGAGGATTGGCTAAACAGCATTATCCTACAATGAGTATTGAGGATATTAAAAACCGCCTTGATAATGAACGCCTAAAGAAAGAAGCCGAGGAAAAGGAGCGCAAGGCCGAGGAAGAAAGACAGCTTCACGAAAAGCTACTAGCGGATGAGCGCGCCAAGGCCAATGCTGAGAAAGAAAGGCAAAAAAGGAAGTGGCAAAAAGAACAGGAACGATCTGAAAGAAAACGCTTGGAGATACAGGATAAATTTCGTAAGGATAAAGAAGCCCAAGAAAAGAAAGTTGCCGTAGAAAAGGCAGAAGCCGAAGAAAAGGCCCGGGTTGAGAGAGAAGAAGCGGAGGCCAAAGCCGAAACCGAGCGCAAGGAGAAAGAACGCCTGGCGGAGATCCTAAAGAACCAAATAGAGTGTCCAAAATGTCATCACAAATTTCAATTAAAGGGGGATAAAAATGGAACAGACAGCCAGTGATTTGCAAAGGGTAAAAATAATGAACTTATTAAATTCAACCAATCGAGGAGGTATGAATAACCTTGTCGCTTGGCTTGATGAGAGTGGCTTTTTTAGGTCTCCGGCTGGAAGAAAGAATCACTGTGCATATCCAGGGGGATTGGCTCAACATTCCTACAATGTATTTCGCAATTTGATTGAATTAGACACTATCCTCCGGCTAAAATCCCCTGACGATTCAATAATAATAGCCAGTATATT
>SDBT01012228.1_pt1 | contig 13792 bp, 17 predicted proteins | sample 2277101 | NCBI WGS metagenome assembly SDBT01 (sample SAMN10404973, study PRJNA504765) | marine sediment metagenome | isolation source: marine sediment core GS10_PC15, 103 cmbsf | place: Arctic Ocean: Southern Knipovich Ridge | collected 2010
GCTTTATGAAGCATGCTTACTTCACTGCCGGGAAGGGTGGGCTTTATCTGCTGCTCTGCCATGGTGTTCCACTGGTTACAGCCCGGACAGCAGCCAATCCACTTGCCTGTTTCATGCTGGCAGTTAGCGCAGGAGAAGAGTGCTTTTACTTTAGCCATGACTTTCTTCAGGTGAAGGGGCGTCTGTTTTAGGTGGCATGCTTACATAATAGTTGAGTGGGCGATCGATGACAAAACATTTTCTACAGCGTGCTTCATAACATTCTTCAGCGCCTACTTTGATGAGTGGGTCATTATACTTGGCGGGGTTGCCATCAATTAATCGCTGACTAAAACTTGCTTCATCACCACACTTCATACAGATGGCATGCAATTTGGTGACCTTTTCTGCTAAGGCAAGGAGGGTGGGCATGATACCAAATGGTTCAGCACGAAAATCAAGATCTAGACCGGCAAGAATGATTCGTTTGCCTTGATCTATTAGTGTCATGATGGTGGGAAGGAGTGCTTCTGGAAAGAATTGGATCTCATCAATGCCAACGACATCAACGGTTTCATCTGCTAAGAGGAGCAATCGCGCAATACAGTCATGGGTGTTTTTTAATGGATGGGCCTGACGGCTGCGACCGTTATGGGAGACTATGGATGTTAAACTTTTACGGGCATCGATATGATGCTTGATGGTGAGTACTTTTTGTTTGGCAAACTCTGCTCGCTTGAGACGTCTCATAAGCTCTTCAGTTTTACCCGAAAACATAGAGCCGCAAATTATTTCAAGACATGGTTTATTCATTACCCTTCTTCCTCTCCTTTTTATTCTTTATTTTCACTCAAAGAGATTATCCCAACTATTATCTCCTTCTTCTTTGAGATTATTTCCTGTTCCTTCTCCATTCGCTGAGTCATTAGGCTTTTCTAATGGTATTGTTGCTCTAAGTCCTTGATGGATGCGGTTTCGCAGTTGTCGCAATGTTGCTTCGAGTTCCGGGAGAGTGGTGCCTATTATCCGATGTAATATTTTTTGCAGGGTAAGGGGTTTTTCTTCTGAATCCTCAGGAATTATGAGAAATTCATTTATCTTTTTCCCTGTTTCTTCGATTTCGGTTGTTACTTTATCAATATCTTTTTCGATTGTCTCTACATCATTTGCAATGGCTTTTACCCCTTTGTCTATTTCCTTGAACACCTTTTCACCCTCACTGAGGAAATGTTCTATAGAAAAAATCATTTTTATGATACTCGCCATTAAAGTGAGCATACCCATACGTTTGAAAAAGTGATAGGTGCCACCAAAGAATGATGATGATTCTTGGTATTGATAGGCTGCTATATCAAAGATGCGAATGAGGGCATAAAGGTCATACTGGGTGATTACTTTTTTTGTAGTAAGCGTCGGCGCCTCTTGATAGAAGGTGTTATAGAGCTCTCGGTGCACCTCTGCTAATGTTTTTTGAATGTAAACTTTTGTTGCCGTTTCTTGCCATTCAATATAACTCAGTAAAATAAATGCCTTTGTCAGTGGCTGACGAAAGGGGGTTATCGGTTTCGATGAGGAAGTTTTATACATGGTTTTTGATTCATGACCATAGAGCGCTTTAATAATCTCTGCACATCGTTCGCGGTTTCTTTGTGAAACTTTGTCAGGAAGTGAGCTTTTAAGATCTTCGATGAAATAGGTATATATATTAGTGTAAAATTCACTGAGTGCGTTATATAGTTTGCGATCAAACGTTTCGCTCTGCAGATACTGCTCAATACTATTGATAAGGTACACAACACCACCGGTAGTATTGGGGGCAATGGCAAGGCGTGAGGGTGCGGCCTTGGCAAGCTTACTGCCGAGTCCGACAATCACTGCTTCATCAATCTTAGTATGGAAGGTGAGGGGAATGAGGGTAAGGAACCAAAAAGCTGTTATTAATCGTATGCGAATCATTGATGTCCTTTCTTACTGCAGTGTTTTTATATGCGCTTCTGCTTTTTGCAAATCAAGTGGCGTATCAATGCCAATTACTTCAGTCGTTGTTTCATGCACCTTGATACTTAGTCCATGATATAAAAAGCGTAATGCTTCTATTTTTTCTGCTTCCTCACATTCACAGGGTGATAGGGCGGCTATTTTCTGTAGTGCCTTTGTACTATAGGCATACAAACCAATGTGCTTATAGTAGCGAATTTTTTCTCTTTTTCCATCTTCTCGTTCTGCACGGTAAAATGGTATAGGACTGCGAGAAAAATACATAGCGCAATTATCTACATTAGTAACGACTTTTACGCAGTGCGGAGAAGTAAGCTCATCACTTTTCGTGATCTCTTTTTTGAGTGTCCAGACATCAGCATCTTGCTGGTGACTGGTGCTTAGGAGGGTATCAATCATCTGTTTTGTCACAAACGGCTCATCTCCTTGCCAGTTTACCCAGATATCAGCATCTATCGTTTGTGACTTACATACCTCAATAAGACGGTGGGTTCCGGTGGGATGATGTATTGATGTCATGAGTGACTTGCCGCCAAAAGATTCTATTACGGCCGCTGTTTCCGGTGCATCTACAGCGAAGAGTACTTCATTAAAACAATCAGTTTTGGTTGCAGCATCCCAGATCCATTGGAGTAATGGTTTGTTTCCTAAGTTAGCAAGTATCTTTTTAGGAAACCGTGATGAGTGAAGACGGGCGGGTATGATGCACGCGACTTTGAGTGGGGTGTTTGTTTTTTCCATGTTTTCGATCATTTTCTCCAGGTTTGGATTTTTTCTTTATTGTGTGTAATTTTAAAATAATTAACAAATTATGTAAGTGGTACCCTGTTTCTTGTAATTGATTGTACACGACACACATGTTATTGTGTCACAATGTTAACTAAAGCAACATCTTCATAGGGCTCTCATGTCAGAATATATTGTGACTGAACAATCATTGGGACTTAGCGGAGAAGTACCACTCGTTGGTGCCAAAAATTCTGTGCTTGCATTGACTGCCTCGCTTATTCTTACGCAAGGCAAGTCTATCATTACTAATGTCCCGTCCTCACTTGATGTGCTTCAAATGGTTGCGTTGCTTCGCGATATTGGTGCAGATGTCATGTTTGATAAAGAACGACATCATCTTGAGGTAGATACCCGTGGCATTGCAAGCTTTGAACCCCGCCCAGAGATTATGAAGAAGATGCGGGGATCTATTTTATTACTTGGTCCTCTGCTTTCACGATTTGGTAAGGCACGTGTGGCACTACCGGGCGGATGTCTCATTGGTGCACGACCTATCGACTATCACCTACGAGGTTTGCGTAAAATGGGTGTGGTGATTGAAGAAGATGGCCGTTTTCTTAACGCTTCTATTCATCCAGGCATATCACAAGATCATACACGTATAGTACTTGAGTACCCATCAGTAGGTGCTACTGAAAATATCATTATGTTTGCTGTTGTCGGTAAAGGCGAGACGACTATTGTAAATGCCGCATTTGAACCTGAAGTGTTTGATCTCATTACTATGCTGCGCAAAATGGGTGCTAAGATTTATTGTGAGCCAGTATCAATCATTCGCATTGAAGGGGTAAGTGCACTGAGCACCGTCGTCCATGAAGTGATCCCCGATCGTCTTGAAGCTGGCGCACTACTCTTAGCAACGGCAATTACGGGCGGCCAGATTAAACTTCCCGATGCCCAGCCGGATTGCATGGAAATGTTTCTTGAAAAACTTCGGGATATGGGACATACCATTCGCATTGGCGAGCATGGTAAGGGTATTGAGCTTATTGCTCACCCCTCACCGCGTTGTGTTGATATCAAAACATATCCCTATCCCGGCTTTCCTACCGATCTTCAGGCGCCTATGATGGCTGCCCAAGCCACCGCAACGGGTATAAGCATTATCGAAGAAACGATCTTTGAGAACCGTATGCTGCATGTGAAAGAACTCCAAAAGATGGGTGCTCAAATATCACTTGAAGGTTCTAAAGCTATTGTACGGGGTGTTGATGGTCTCTATGGGACCGAAGTAGTAGCAACAGATATTCGTGCATCTTGTGCACTGGTGCTAGCTGGCCTAGCTGCCGAAGGCGAAACAACCATTACCGGTGTTCATCACTGGCGACGGGGCTATGATTTTCTTGAGCGTAAGCTGGCAAAGCTTGGTGCTAAGATTTCCCTCGTCACTCATACCACACTTACTGAGCCGCTTCCACAAAAGATTGAGCGTGGATCTGAGCCACAAGCAACCATATAATTACTTCGCGTCCATAACCTTCGTTCATTCTACACTTTTTATGCAAATATTAGACATTGTTGTCTCTATCTTATTATATTTCTTCAGTGTTACTATGCTTTACATCGATATATTATAAGTATTTTTTGGAGATAAATGTTCTACTTTGATAATAAGATGATTCGTAAGCTTGGACTGCTTTTCTTGCTGTTTGCCTTGGGTGATATGGCTTCATGTGCAGTGCTTGCTAATGGTGCTGAAGCTGCTTTGCAGAAGAAGGTTCGGGATATACGTGATGAAGTAGCTACGACAGAAGAAGATATATTAGAATTATATATGTATACATCACCAGAACACATACTTTCTATTATGAATGAAGTTAAAAAAGACATTGATCAGAAAGAGAAAACTATTTTAGAGCTTCTTCGTGATCCCGTTTTTAGTCCTTCCATGCGTACTGAAGTGGATGGATTGATACATAAAATAAAACAATTTAAGGATGACATTGCCGTTCAAGGGCGCATTAACGATATGGATGTTAGGCTGGATACATTGTATACCGATACAAGTCCATTAACCATGGATCTTATTTTAACACTTTCTGATGAGATCACTTCACTTAAACAATCTGTTAATGTCGAAATAGTGCCTCCTGATAAGGCCGTACAAAGATTATGGTGGGGGCTTCATGCGCTTATTACAGACTTTGAGATCTTGAATGTATTAAAAAATGTAAGTATTAAGGTTGAGGAGTTACAAAAGAAAAATATAGATGACGTTGCTTCTGAGGATGTTGACGTTCTTATGCAAAAATTAAGGGATCTGGGTTTAACTAAATTGCATCCTCTTTTCGAAAGACGTAAATTGATAGCTAGGTCGGTTAATGCTCTAATAAAAACATACAAAAAAAGCAGAATGATCGAGCGTCTCAAAGAGATAGAGGCTTTGCAGGAACTTCCTAGCGATAAAAAGATGGTTAATCATTATGAGAGGTTATTGATTGAAGCCGATGATCTTGGTTTTTATGACTCTGAAGAATATCTTGCCGCACAAGCGAATTTAAATCGCTTGACTATGCCTCTTTATATGCGACCATTTAAGAAAATATGGCAGAGCAAAGCGCCGCGCAAAACCATTATAGATAATATATTGAAAAGGTCTCGAGATAGCTTTGATGCCTCTTTGTTTCAAGTAGAAAGTGCAAAAACCTTGCTGCGTCAGTTGCTCCCACTCATAGAGATCTACTCTACTTTAGATATGGAGTTAAAAAAACCGCTTCAATCAAGAAATGTCTCACTTATTCGGGATACCTTTCAAACCTTCAAAGCAAGAATGGGAAGTTTAGATAATGCTTTGAAGAATATTCCCGCAAACTTAGCTAATGAGTTCGGTCGTCCTGGTGTAGAAGAAGGATTTAAGGGGTTTCGGATCCGTATAGAACAATTCCTGAAGACAAAATCGGCACAAGAAGTAACTCCGGAATTGGAGGAGTGTCCTATTTGTCAGGAATCTTTAAGTACCGATGCAAACCAAAACTTTAAACTTCCTTGTGGACATATTTTTCATGCAACTCATATACTTCGCTCTCGTATTAAATATGGACCATCTTGTCCATTAGATCGTCAAACGTTTTCCGATAAGGATGTCTGGCATTCTCTAGTTACGCGGTTTAATGTTTCGCGACATGAACTAAATGCATTAATAGATGAATCATATAAGTTGGGCAATCTGGAGGTTGAGATTAGAGGGCGGAAGGATAGTTTGAATAGACAAATTGAGGCTTGGAGAAGAGACGGAGTTCTCGTGCTCCATCAAGATCATATCGAGAATGTCAGATTATCTATTAGAAATGCCGAGCAAACTCTGAAAGCTGAGAGAGAAGCATTTGAATCGAAACTGACCGCATTAGGTATTGAGAAATAATGCGGTCACTAGTAACGTTTCTACTATTTAAGTGGGTCAGTTCCTATTGAAAGAATAGTTAGATATTTTGTGTATCCGAAACGTTTTTCTCTTTTTTTGCCGGTGAGTTCTTTTACGATACCGAGTGTTTCAAACTGAGTAATGAGATTAGATGCAGCTTGAAATGAGATATCAAGTGCGTTTTGTACATCATTAATACTGACTACTGGTGCATGAAAGAGTCTATCTAAAAACTGCATGGCAACCGGGGATGAGACTTTCTTCCTCCAGAGTAGCTTTTTATATGTTTCATGAAGGTCGATGATTTTCTTCGTTTGTATCAAGGCAGACTTTCCAGTTTCTATAACGCCATCAAGAAAAAATGAAATCCATTGCTCATAATCACCTTTGTTTCTTACCATTGCTAGGCGGTCAAAATATTCCTGCCGCTGCGGTGCATATTGCTCCTTATTCAATAATTTTTGAATAACGTGTGAAATAATAGTTCCTTATTCAAGTTTACTTGAATAACGGATAAAAAAAACATTTCTGGTATTAGCCAACACATGCAGTTAACTCTGAGAGCTCTTTGGTGATGAGGGCTTGTCGTGATTTATTATATTGAAGCGTTAGGTTATCAAGGATCTTGTCAGCATTTGTTGTGGCGTTGTCCATGGCAAGGAATCGTGCTGATTGCTCAGCAATGAGTGACTGAAAGAGTATATGGAGCAGTACGCTGCGCAGATAGCGAATTGAGAGAAATTGGAGGATATCCTCGCGGCTATGCTCCCAGATAAGCTCGCCATTAACTGGCTTCGGCTTTTCTTTCGGTTCTTTTGATTTATCGGCGAGCGCCTCATATGCTTCTGGATCAAATGGCGTGAGCTTCGTTTTTCGTGGTACCTGTACAAAGAAGTTCTTGAAGAAGTTACTATAACAGGTAACTGATGAATATGGGTTTTTACCCTCAGTGATCTCTTTGATGAGTTTATCGGCGACGGTGGTAAAGTTGCTGGTCTTAAAGTCATTAAACGAGAGGGCAATGTTACCAAGTCCTTCAGCCTTCACAAACTTGGTGGCTTTACGACCGATGGTAATAAAAGTTGGTTTTTGATGGCTACCAGTCTCATAATCTTTTTTAAATTGCTTAAATAGTAGGGCGTTATAACTTCCACAGAGGCCCTTTGATGAAGCTATGATGATAATAAGGGGATTTTTATCCCTCTGATCTTTGGGGAAAAAGATGGGACTTTCCCACTCAGTGACATGTCCTAATGCTTCACGAAAGAGACCAGTGATGGTTGAGCGGTAATAATCGAGTGATTTTACCTGTTTTTCAAGCTTGGCATAGAGTGACATGGCGATGAGTCTCATCGCATAGGTGACTTTTTTCGTCGTCTTGATTGATTTGATATGTCGACGCAATTGTATAAGCTGAGACATGTATCCCCTTGCTCATCTTTTCTACTTACTACCTTTCGGATAAGGTATTGTCTTAGAGTAGAAAGGAAATGAAAAAAATACTAGCGCACATGATTATCGTTATTGATGGCTACAATCTCTTAAAGGCGGTCTTTCCGGGCAAAGAACGGCACCACCGCGAGCGTGATCAGCTCATTCGGCATCTTGGCTATTATAAGGCTAAAAAAGGCCATGAAATAGTGCTTGTCTTTGATGGGGGGCATGAAAAGCATGCCGTACGAACGATCACTAAAGGAGTAGTTGTCATCTTTCCGGGCTATAAACGGTCAGCCGATGACTGGATTGCCGACTTTATAGAGCGGAAGAAAGACCACGAGATGCTCCTCGTATCTCGCGATAATGACCTTATTAAAAGAACGAGTACATATAATGTTGATCCGATAGGTGTCGAGGCCTTCTATGCCCTCGTGCTTGATACTATCTTAGATGATGTTGAAGCAGCCCTTCCTTCGCAAAAATCTGGGACCAAGGCCTATGAGCGAGAGGATGAAATGCCCGAGATTGACTCCGAAGCCCTTGATATTCTTATGGCGCAGGCTGATGTCAGCTCATATATTAATGAAGATGATGAGCCGAGAGATCGACGAAAAAAGGGTAAAACAAAGGGAAAAAACGAAAAACGACTGGCCCGCAAGATTAAGAAGCTCTAATTATGAAGACGAATCGTATAACTTATTCCCTGGAAGAAATCCCCGTTTTGGTGGAAATGCACCTTATTCCCCTTCTCGAATCCTACACAATCTTTACCTTTGAAGGATTCCTTGGTGCGGGGAAAACGACCCTTATTAAAGAACTTTTAGCACACTTAGGGGTCAAAGAGGACGTGGTAAGCCCGACTTTTACCTATCTAAACACCTATAAAGGCTCAGAAAACAGGGTTTTTCACCATTTTGACCTTTATCGCCTTGAGCGGCCTGAGTTGTTTATACAAGCCGGATTTGATGAATATTTGCACCAAGATAGCTCCTGGTGCCTTATTGAATGGCCCAAAGTGATTACTGAACTCTTAGCCGATACGAGCTTTAAGAAGCGGGTATGTGCCCTCCAGATCTATTATGATCCAGATGATAAAGAGAAGCGTATCCTCCAGATTGGCGGCGGAGCGGCTTTTTTTGCTGAAAAGAGTTGAATTCCTCGATAAAACTATTATGCTGATGAACCACCTACTATGAATTCTTGGCTGAGTCGACTGATAAGACAGAATAAGTTGATAATTCATGAAAAAAAATTTACCATAGTAATATAGCTGAGGGGGAGATTCCTGAGCGGCCAAAGGGGACGGACTGTAAATCCGTTGGCACTGCCTTCACAGGTTCGAATCCTGTTCTCCCCACCACTAGTAAGAGTGCGGGAATAGCTCAACTGGTAGAGCGACAGCCTTCCAAGCTGTAGGTTGCGGGTTCGAGACCCGTTTCCCGCTCCAGTAAGGGCGATTGATGATGCTGGCATAGCTCAGTTGGTAGAGCAGCTGATTTGTAATCAGCAGGTCGCAGGTTCGACTCCTGTTGCCAGCTCCATTATCCCGTGAAAAAAAATCTCTAAAATAGTGAAAAATCTTGTTAATAAGGTTGTTTTTTTGCTTATTTCATTTAGACTGTTTCAATAGGAAAAGATTAGATTTGTGGCAGAGTGGGTGCATATTCTAAGTAAATCAGACTGTCTTAGCATACTGTAGACGAAATAAGAGGCCCACGTAGCTCAGTCGGTAGAGCACTTCCTTGGTAAGGGAGAGGTCACCGGTTCAAATCCGGTCGCGGGCTCCATAAAAAGTTTTTTTTGCTTCTTTACATCAATGGATCAAAATTATGGCAAAAGATAGAGTTGTTATTCACTTAGCTTGTGGAGACTGCGGTGAACGAAATTATAGTCAACGTGTTTCCAAGAAAAAGGCTCCCGGTAAGCGTGAGCTCAAGAAATACTGCTCCAAATGTAGAAAGCACTGTTCTCATAAAGAAACAAAGTAATTTGGAGGCCAGTAGCTCCAATGGTAGAGCAGCAGACTCCAAATCTGCGTGTTGGGGGTTCGAATCCCTCCTGGCCTGCCAGTTTGGAGACACAAAGCGCAAAGGTTTTTAACACACCATGAACAAGATATTTAGCTTTTTTCATGAAGTAATGGCAGAACTTCGTAAGGTTACGTGGCCAAAACAAGATGACCTTATTGGATCTACCATCATAGTTGTAGTATTTGTGTTTTGTTTTGCAGTGATTTTAGCTAGCATGGACTCAGCATTTTCACTCGTCATTAAGAAGCTCCTGGGACAAGGTCGAATTTAACGAAGCAAATGGTTATCTTATGAAGCGCTGGTACGTAGTACAGGTATATACAGGATTTGAAGAGGCGGTGAAAGACAGCCTCGTCAATCGCATTGCAACAGAAGACTGCCAAGACTTATTTGGTGACGTCCTCGTGCCTACCGGTGAAGCTTCCTATTTTCCTACGGGAGAAGAAGAAGTTGAAAGAGAGAAAATTTTCCCTGGCTATGTGCTTGTGCAGATGGAAATGACTGGTGAAGCATTCCAACTCGTGACCTCAGTGCCAAGAGTGGCCAAGTTTTTAGGGGGTAATAACCCTGTTTCGCTTTCTGATAAGGAAGTTGAACGAATTCATTCACAAATAAGCGGTAAATTGGTAGTACCAACAACTCAGATTACTTTTGTTACTGGGGCTGAGATTAATATAGGCAGCGGTCCATTTGCCGGTTTTGTTGGTATTGTAGATGATGTGGATGAAGAACATGAAAAACTTACCGTCATGGTGAGCATATTTGGTCGACTGACTCCGGTTGAGTTGGCGTTTAACCAAGTGAAGAGATAAGGACGACACAGCATGGCAAAAGAAATAAAAGCATTAGTTAAGATGCAAATTCAAGGTGGCGGCGCTAATCCCGGCCAGGTTGGTTCAACCCTCGGACAGCACGGCGTAGGCCTCATGGATTTTTGCAAGCAATTTAATGCAGCAACTGCAAAACGTAAGGGTGAAACAGTACCCGTTATTCTTACGATCTATAAAGATCGTTCTTTTGATTTTGTCACTAAGCTTGCTCCAGTTAGTGAAATGATCCTCAAAAAAATTAATCTTAAAAAAGGTTCAGGTGCCCCTGGCACGAACATTGTTGGTTCAATCTCTCAAAAAGATATCGAAGAGATTGCAAAGGCCAAGATGGCAGATTTAAACGCTATTAATGTTGAAGGTGCAAAGAAAATTATCGCAGGAAGTGCCCGTAGTATGGGCCTTAGTGTGGTTGATTAAGCTTGTATTGCAGAAAGATAATTCAATGAAAAAAACAGGTAAAAACCATCGCGAAGCCAAAGAAAAGGCACTAAGCTTGTCGATTAAGACATGGAAAGAAGCCTTTGAAGCTGTTATTAATACGTCCCACGTCAAATTTGATGAGACAGTAGCAGTTGATATTGTGCTTGGCATTGATCCGGCAAAAGGTGAACAGACCGTTCGTGGCTCAGTACTCCTTCCCCATGGGACCGGTAAAAAAGTTCGTGTTCTTGTATTTACTAAAGGCGAGAACGAAGAAAAAGCTAAAGCAGCTGGGGCTGACTATGTCGGTCTTGATGACTTGATTAAGAAAATTGAAGGCGGTTGGCTTGATTTTGATGCCGCTGTCGCAACCCCTGATGTTATGAGTGTTGTTGGTAAGGTTGCTCGGATACTTGGTCCGCGTGGTCTGCTTCCTAATGCTAAGATCGGTACCGTAACCAATGACGTTACATCGATTATCACTGACCTTAAGAAAGGTCGTGTTTCGTATCGTAATGATAAAGGTGGTGTGGTACATGCAGCATTTGGACGCGTGTCATTTGGTGCAGAGAAACTTGTTGAAAACTTTTCAATGTTCTTTAAGGCACTGATGGCAAGTAAGCCAGCGTCATCAAAGGGAAAGTTTATTCGCAAAATTACCATATCGTCTACCATGGGTGTTGGTGTACCCATCAGCCCTGATATGGCGGTTTAACAGTAGCAATGCTAAGGAGCCAAACACTATGAATCGTGTACAAAAAGAAGCAGTTGTTACTGACTTAAAAGCTAAATTTGATACCTCTGCAGCATCAATCTTGGTGAATTATCAAGGCCTTAATGTCTCTGACATTTCGCAATTGAGAAATGCATTGCGGACGCATCAAGGGCAAATGATAGTTACTAAAGCTCGTTTAATGAAACTGGCGGTAGCAGATGTAAAAGGTGGCACTGATTTAGTTGAAAACTTTAAAGATCAGGTTGCTTTAATTTTTGCAAATGATGAAGTTCCTCCCGTTGCAAAAACGGTGATGGACTTTGCAAAAAAACACAAAACTTTGGAAGTAGTTGTAGGATTTTTTGAGTCTCAAATACTCACTAAAGAACAAATCAAGCAACTTGCATCACTTCCATCACGCGAGGTTTTACTCGCACAAGTAGTTGGCACCTTGCAGGCGCCAATAGCAGGCTTAGCGAGAGTATTGCACGTCTTGCTTGCGCGGTTAGTAACCGTCCTTGATGCAATAGAGAAGAAAAAGAAATAATGACACCTCAGTTGATGGTGATTATTTAGTCGTAATATAGTGTCCAGAGGGAGACCAACATGGCAACAAAGCTCGTAGAAGAAATCGGTAAATTATCAGTCATGCAGCTTGCAGACCTGGTAAAAGAACTGGAAGATACATTTGGTGTTTCAGCAGCTGCACCGGCAGCAGTAGCGGCTCCTGTAGCAGCAGCCGCAGCCGAAGAAGCAGTTGAAAAAACTGAATTTAAAGTAACCTTAAAAGAAGCTGGCTCCGAAAAGATCAAAGTGATTAAGGCACTTCGATCAGTTACACAACAATCGCTTAAAGAAGCTAAAGATGCAGTTGAAGCTGCACCATTTGTTGTTGGAGAAGCTGTACCAAAAGAAGACGCTCAAAAAATGAAAGAAGCGCTTGAGGCAGCGGGGGCTAAGGTCGAATTATCGTAAATCTATGCAAGATTTTAGGGATACTAGCATAGATAGTGGGCAATAGAAGGCTTACCCGCTTTTTATTGCCTTTTACGCCTTTATTACATTGTATTAAACCATCGCTTGTATAAACACGTTCATATGTCGTGAGGAGCTATTGCATGGCGCAATTTCGCAGAGGTCTAGGCTTATTAAGAAAATCATTTGGTAAGATCAAAGAAGCAGTATCATTACCAAACTTGATTGAAGTACAATCGAAATCATATAATGATTTCGTTCAACTTGATTATTTACCATCGGAGCGTTCCGTTTCTGGCCTTGAAAAGGTTCTCAGAGACGTTTTTCCTATTACCCATAACGATCGGATTTCTCTGGAATACGTCAATTATGAGTTAGGAAGTTGGGAATGTGCTTGTGGACAATTAACCGGTATTGTTAACCGGTATCGATGGTCATGTACTTCTTGTAAAAAAACTGGGCACGGGCGACTTGACTCTTCAGGTGCCTGTCCGCAATGTAAGAAGAAAACTGCTACATATGTTCATTGTAAGAAATGCTTAGCACGGGTATCTGTAAAAATCCCTATGACTGTTGCTGAGTGTCGCTATTCAGGTAAAACATATTCCATGCCACTTAAAGTCAAAGTACAATTGATCGCATGGGATGCTGATCCAAAAACTGAAGAACGTACCGTACGTGATATTAAAGAACAAGTAGTGTTCTTTTGTGACCTCCCTATTATGGTTGATCTTTATACTGATGATGAAGGCCAATTCCAGGTCGGTAACCATGGTATATTCTTAATTAACGGTGTTGACCGTGTTGTGGTGAGTCAGATTCACCGTTCTCCTGGTGTTGTCTTTTCCTATAGTAAAAAAATCAAAGATTACCGAGGTAATCCCTATCATATTGCACGTATGATCCCTGCCCGTGGTTCGTGGCTTGATTTTGAATTTGATCATAATGATATCTTGTACGTACGTATCGATAAGAAAAAGAAAATTCCAGTTACCACCTTTTTGCAGGCTCTTGGTATAGAGCGTGATGAAATCCTCAAACTCTTCTATAGCTTTGAAGAAATTAATGTAAAAAAAGGTGTATTCTTTAGACCGGTCGATAAAAATCTCATCGGTCAGCGACTTGAGCCAGAAGCATTGTCTAAAGAGCTCGAGAAAACCTTTATTGTTGGTACACGCTTTACTGACGCACGTATTAAAGAATTACTTGCAAAGAAAGTGAAGTCACTTTCTGTCCGTAAAACGGGCTTGGTTAACCG
>SDBT01012229.1_pt1 | contig 13791 bp, 15 predicted proteins | sample 2277101 | NCBI WGS metagenome assembly SDBT01 (sample SAMN10404973, study PRJNA504765) | marine sediment metagenome | isolation source: marine sediment core GS10_PC15, 103 cmbsf | place: Arctic Ocean: Southern Knipovich Ridge | collected 2010
GTTATTACAAGTTGCGAGGGAAGCATGGGACCCTGAAAAAATAGTGGTTCAATATGATGATGTCCGATTGAAAATGCTCAGTTATGCTATTCTTGCACCAAATCCATTTAACAAACAACCATGGCAATTACTTTTGAAAAATACAAATGAAATCAGCCTATACATTGATCCAGATCGGTTATTACCGATGACAGACCCTTTACACCGTCTGATTTACGCCAGTCAGGGAACTTTTCTCGAATTACTATCCATTGCAGCGAAGGAATTTGGTTACAAACCGAGTATACAATTATTCCCTGAAGGAATTGACCCTGTCGAAAAGACAGGAAAATCACCTGTTGCAAGAATCATAATCGCGAAAACAAAAGTTGAAAAAGAAGATCTGTTCAATCAGATACCATTAAGAGTTACAAATCGCCGCCCTTACAAAGGACCCCCAATAACTGTAGAAGAATTAAATATACTCCAAAAAAGTTATAATGTGAAAAATTACCCTATGAGATTTATCACAGATGCTGAGAAAATAAGCAAGATAGCAAATCTTATGACCGAAGCATTTAAAATAGAAGTATATACAGAGCGAACTTATGCTGTAACTCCAAAAATGTTTAGATTCAATGCCAATGAAGTTGCCATGTACCGAGATGGTTTTAATTATGAGAATATGGGTGTAACTGGAAATGTTAAATTTTTCGCAGAAAAGTTTTCTGGGCGAGACAAGGCCTTCAGTGAGTCTTTCAAGAAGAGAACTGTGAATTCTGTTGATAAGAACGCACATACAGCCAAAATAATTGGAATAATGTTCACTCAAGAAAATAACCGAATAGAACAGGTAGAAATTGGCAGAAAATATGCACGAGTTCATTTGATGGCTACAAAACTAAATCTATCAATGCAAATGATGAGTCAGATATTGGAGGAATATGAAGAATTAGTTGAAGTTCAAAAAAAGTTTTTGGAGATAATTAAACCTTATAAAGGTGTTCCTCAGTTGATTTTTAGGATTGGGCATGCAAAACCAACACCGCATTCACCACGAAGGAAATTGGAGGACTTTTTGAAAAGTTAAAATGTGAACAAAAGAGTGTTACTCACTTCATATATATCGAAATAGATTAATATCTAAATAAAAGCAATAATCAAGTTTCTACAATCCTTTACATTTATCTAATAAATCTTTACTCTCATTTATACTTTGGAAAAGAAAATCTTCATATAGAATTATATTTTCCTTTATCTGTTGTTTCATCAATTTTTTTTTTAATCTTAAGATTTTACTAATTCTAATGAAATTTATGATGAAATTATTGGATAAATTTAATGAACAAAAATGTATTACTCATTTTGAAATGAAATGAGTATAGATCAAAATGAATTTGAATAAAATTTGGAATGAGGGGGATTGGACTAAACAAGCCCGTGATATCATCAATAATCTTGAAAAGTTTCCAGCTAATTCAAACATAATTTTAATTCTTAGGCATTCCCAGAGGAATGAACCAGATATTTCCGATGATGTCCAAGATTTGAACTTAACACAAGAAGGTCGAATAATTGCAAATTTTTTCGGTAAAAAGCTCCCAATGAATAGGCCAGTTCGTTTGTTTCACAGTAAAGTAGAAAGATGTAAGGATACCGCAGAAGAAATTCTCAACGGGTTTAATGCGATAGATGGTTATGGTGTTTTGAGAGGTATTTGTCCGGCATTATATAATTTAGGTTTGAATAGGGAATCATTTTTCGCGGAACTTAAAAAATATGAGATGATTGATATTTTTTACCGTTGGATTGGTGGTATTTATTCTCCCGAATTATGGCCACCAATAACTCCTTATTGTCAAAGAGCAGCGCAACTTATATGGCGTGAAGCTAAAAATGCCCCTGAAAATGGAGTAGATATACATATTTCTCATGATATTAATGTAATGACTCTAAAACTTGGTTGGTTTGGAATTCCTCCCTATAATCATTGGGTTACTTATCTTGGAGGGTTTGCCTTTACAATTAAGGAGGATCATATTTTATTATTAAACTATGGGCAATTAAAAACAATAGAGATGCCATACTGGTGGAAAAGTGAATAATTAATTCGGAGCCCTTTATTGTTTGGTTTAAAAATTCTTCAAGATTGAAATAAAATGATAAAAAAATAATTGAAAAAAAATATAAACTGTAGAATATTTTTTAGAGCAACATTATTGAGAAAGAGAATTTGATCTTTATCAATAATGTCATGGATATTCAACCTTTTAATAAAATAATATTCTAATAACTAAAAAAATAAAATATTTGTATAAAATGTCAATATCAGGAATTGATTACGAGAGATGTAATAACTGCAATCTTTGTTTAAGTGCTTGTCACTTATTTATACAGGATAAAGAGCTAAATAAAGTTGTATTTAATGATCCTACGGATTTTTGTAATTTATGTGCTCACTGTATAGCAAGATGCCCTGAGGACGCCATCCTTCATGAAGGTATGGGAGAATCATATACGTATGAAGGCGTCAATAAACCAGAAACGATTGCTTCATATGATACGATTTATAAATTCCTTCGAGCAAATCGTTCTATTCGTCGTTTCAAAAAGGAAATTGTTCCTAATGATCTATTAAAGAAGGTGTTTGGAGCTATGACGCAAGCTCCAACAGCAGCGAACGCAAGAACTGAGAGCTTCTCAATTTTATCGGATCGAGAACAAATTAAGAAATTAAACGATGCTGTTATCGGAGAATTATTAAAAAACCCACCGACAAAGGAAAAATATGGAAACTTATTTAAACTTCTTGGAAAGGTTTTCTATAGCCCTATATATTTTGATGCACCTCATATAATTTTCGTAGATTCTCCAGATAAATCTGAAAATGAGGCAAATAATATTGGTATTATTATCACTTATGGGAGATTAGCTGCTCAAGCTCTTGGTTTAGGCACTTGTTGGAATGGCTGGACTACAGGGGCGATGAGGCTCAACCCAAAAATTAGAGAATTAGCAAATATTACAGGAAATTCTATAGGGATTTTTAAATTAGGATACCCTGCTGTGAAATTTTATCGCTCTCCTCCACGTGCCCCTAAACAAATCAATGGTTTGGAGTGACAGGCGGGTTAGAATATCACATATTTAAACTTTTCATCCTTGATTAACCACGCATTTAAAAAGTCATCTCTTATTCTGAAATCCCATATATTATCTATATTCTGAATACTTGTTGTAAGCTCTTCTAATAACTCTTTCCCAACAGCGAAATCCTCATGAGAAGGGTAAATTTCCATGTTTTCAGATTCTTGAAACAAATTAAGTAGATTTGCAATACTTTTAAGTGAAATAGGAAAAGTCATTTTTGTTAAAAACATTGTTCCATAATGCGCAGTATCGCCAGTAAACAATTCATTTCTGCTCGTTAATAATGAAATACATCCTGGAGAATGTCCTGGCGTATGTATAACTCTAACTGATAGATTACCTAGGTCTATGATCTCATCATTTTCTACGGGTTGAATATCTTTAACAGGAGAAAAAATATAATTAATTGTTTCATAACGCTTTACAATTTCTTTAGAAGAAGTACTCAAGAATGTAATGTCTCGGGGTTTGGAAATCAATCTCCGTTCTTTTTTATGAATAAGAACCCTCTCAAATTCAGAATTTCCCCCAATATGATCAAAGTGAGAATGGGTATTTATCACAATGAGAGTCTTGTCTAAAACCAAATCTTTAATAATTGGATTAAGAGGAAAGAGTCCGCAACCAGTATCAATTAATAAAACGGAATGAGTACCAATGATTAAATATAGGTTGGTATAGGTTGTGAGATATCGAGGATCAATTTCATCAAGTCTTTCTCTAATAACATATAAATATTCCTTAAATTTTATGATTTCAAACCATTGTTGACTGTTTGTGTATTTAACCATGATTTAAAACTCTTAAAAAATAGAAAATTTCGGTTAATACTTTTAATTCACTATTTAATATAAAATCCTTTTAGGGAAAAATTTTATTGGAGTTATTACAAGAGCGCTAGACGGCTTCTCCGGGTCTTGCCCAAGTTTTATTTATAGGCTCCCCACTAATGCGATGGCCTAGTGATTTATGAGATGGGAGGGTTTCCACTCAGACACAGTCCTGCCAATTTTTTTTCAAGAGCTAATCCAATTTAGTAGGAACTCAAAAGAGTTTGTTGACTTGAGTGTCTTATAATAACTAGGTCTAGTAATGAAGCATTTCCAAAGAAATTTTCGGATTAAAAAAAATATAGGGAAAAATTTTCTTATTAAAAATTTCAGATTTAATTAAGAAAATCTTTCTAAATCGTTGGCACATGTTGTATTATTCATATGATGAATAAGCTTTTCCTAATACTTCTTTCAAAGCTGTTTGGAGGGACTCGAAGTAAATCTTGATATATTTTTTTCCAAGTTTTCCAATTTTTAATGTTTTTCCTTCTTCATAATTTATTGACAATTTTGAACCAGTGGAACTACTCTCAATTTTAAAAGTTGCTTTATACTGTAATTTACCTGGATTTGGAACTAAGCCTCTTTTAGATTTTCCACAAACACCTACGAATTCGTTTGGGCTGGTTTCGGTAAGAGTCATTCCTCCATAAAGATTGTAAGCTTTAATCGTTTCTTTGAAAACAGTTTGTATATTATTATTCTCCCAATCAGCGGGTATATTAACTGATAAAATCATATGTATATGAACATTATCAATTAATATATATCTTTTGATTGATTTAAAAATCAATTGAATTCACTTTTTTTACTATAATCATTATGTTTAAATGTGATTCATAAAATCTTTTTTTAAGTATTACGTATCAATTAGATTCAAACTGAATTTTATAATGGTTGTTATTCGCTTCTTAGGAAATGCATGCATAGAAATTATAAGCAAGATCACACAAGATCACATTATTATTGATCCTGTATTTCTCTCTCATCCAAAAAAGGGGATTGAAAAAACCTTTATTACACATCACCACTCAGACCATATTACTCGCGAGAATATAATTGAATTAAGACAAGATTATGTATTAGCTGGTAAAGAACTTGAGATTTACGGCCCATCTTGTGTTAATAAAGAGTTAAACATTGATTTCACATTAATTCAACCTACCTCAAAAATCAATCTGAATAATGGATTAGTAAGAGTATTAGAAAATAAATGTTGGAAAGCTGAGGGATGTGTAGCCTATTTAATCGAAATAGATAATAAAAAGATATTACACACAGCAGATTCAGCTGAATTTTCTATTGAATTAAAATCTCTTAATGATGAAATTGATATATGTTTTGTTGCCTGTTTTGAGAGCAATTTTAGTGATTATCTAAAATTTTTAAAAATAATTTCTCCACAAATGGCAATTCCATATCATTTTACTCCAGAAAAGGAAAGTGAGGCTAAAAAATTAGCTGAATTTCTTCTAAATAATGACATTAATTCAACATTTCTCTCAATTGGAGAAGAATTTGAATTGAAATAAGTTAAGATGTTATAATTCTTCCAACCCTTTTATCTTAAGCGGTGATCGTGAAGTTGTTCTCCGATATTTTACGGCAGGAAAGCCCAATATAAATGCTCCAAGCAGGAGACCTTTTATTCCCAAAATACCTAAAATATCACGATTATTCGCGACAGCTGCTTGAAGGTTCCCTATCCAACATGTTCCTAATCCAAGACTTTCAGCTGCTAACATACCATAAGTCAATGCTATTCCGGTGTCATTTCCCCATAAACCAAGCAATGTCATGTTCTTTTGAACTATTTTGAAATAAAGTATGATTATGTGTGGCGCTCTGTAGAAAATTGGGTCAAAATCTATAGATTTGTAATATTTTAATGCTTCATCACTCGATTTGAATCCTAAGTATAGATATTGACCTTTTATTACCTCATCACTTAATGTTTTGATTTTAAGTGGGTCAGAAATTATGACATAACGCCATAATCGCGCGTTAGATGCACTTGGAGCATATCTCATTGCTTCAAAAACCTTTTCGATTGATTCCTTAGGAACTTTTTTATTTTTATATTGTCTAATTGACCGTTTTGCCCGAATAAATCGAAAAATTTTATCATATCCAATAATAGTCTCAGGGGCATCGATTCCCTCAAAAGTATCAACATCATCGAAGCCCTTTAGTAAAATGGCGTTTTCTGGACAGATAGCTACACAATGTGTGCAAGAAATGCATGTGTTTAATTTGTCATTAAATTCTACATCTCCTTTTTCATTCTTGTAAAAATATCCCTTTCTACACTCTTTAATACAAATTAGGCAATTACTGCACTTTTCCTTATTTATACCTTTTACTAACATTGCAAGATATTATATTATTGATTCAAAATATAGTTTTGCTTAGTGATTTTAAGGTTCTATTTACAAAAAATAGATTTTCAATAGGTTTCAAATTATAAACATTCATTTTTTTTAACTTCCTCATTTTAGTAAAATCATTTAAAACAAAATATACTATTAACATTCTTCTAATTTCTACAATATTTTTACCTTTTTTCTTTTTTCTTTTTATACTTAAAGGCTTCTATTCCTATTTTAACAGGTTTTAGATTATTGTTCGGATCCCAATTATCCGAAACCTTTATATATCTAAAATTGTATTATATAGTTAATGAGTAATAAAATTAATGAAGAAGAAGTACTTGCTCAGTGTTGTGGGGAGGGTCCCAATCCTAAAACTTTTGGTGAAATTTTTGAATTAGTTTATAAAATTAATAAAAGGATGGAGAAAATGCAACGCCAAACCGTCCAAGAGAGCAATCTTACCCCAGCGCAATTTTTGATTTTAAAACAGTTATGGGAGCACGATAGAAAGCAATTTAAAGAATTAGCAGAAATAAGCCATTGTTCACGTTCGACTATTACAGGTGTCGTAGATACAATGGAAAAAAATTGGCTAGTAAAGCGTGTACCAAATCCCAAAGACCGAAGAAGTCAACTTGTCAAACTTACCAAAAAAGGTAAAGATCTTGAAAAATTAACCCCTCAAATGGATGGCCTAACAAATAATTGCTGTAAAGGTCTGGATGACTTTGACATCAAAATGCTTGGCGGATTACTTAAGAAGCTTTATGAGTCCTTGATATATTAGTAAAATTGTGCTGTTTTTTCTTTAGTTCACCTTTTTAAACCCCCAGTTAAACTAAGAATTAATAGTTTTAAAATTTTTTCTTAGTCTTTCTTTTTTATTTTTATATTTAGCTAAATTCCATTTAAGTTTACTGGAAAGCTTTATTAATAGAATAAATTAAAATAAAATTAATATCAGTATTTATTAAGAACTTGGTGTGAAATTATTATGAAGTTAGTTAAAGGATTTCTGGCTGATCCAGAAGGAAAAGATAATTATCAATTAAATGTCATCAATTTTATGAAGCACGCAATTCGAAGTTTCGCAAGACAAGAAATTGTGAGCAGAAAACTTGACGGTTCTTTATTTAGATATACTTATAAAGATTCATATGAAAGAATGCAACGATTAGCAAATGCATTAGTATCAATTGGGGTAAAAGTTGCAGATCGAGTTGGTGTTATTGCATGGAACACACACCAACATTATGAGATATACTTCGGACTTCCAGGTATGGGTGCGGTAATGGTTACCTTAAATTTACGTCTTGCTCCCCAAGATTTAGCATATATAGTAAATCACTCCGGAATACAATATATAATAGTCGATGAGGATTTAATCCAAATAGCTGAAAGTTTAACACCATTATGTGATAAAATAAAATGTTATATCGTTATAACTGAGAAGGATTTAAGCGAAGTAGAAACGAAACTAGAACCAATTTATAGCTATGAAGATATCTTGAGCAATGCATTACCTGAATATGAATGGCCCAATCTGGATGAGAATTCTGTTTATGCTGCTTGTTACACAACAGGTACTACTGGTAAACCAAAAGGCGTTTATTACTCGCACCGAGATTTGTATTTACAAACAATGATGTTTGCGACTTATTTTTCATTCACAGTAAATGATGTAATCCTTCAATTGGTGCCTATGTTCCATGTTTTGGGATGGTCTATGCCGCATGCTGCTACATATGTTGGTGCTAAATTAATTTTCTCTGGAAAGTGGAATTTGAACGATGTTGAGGAACTTACAAAAATTATGGTTCAAGAAAAAGTGTCTCTATCGGGAGCTGTTCCAGCTGTTTTTATGGCAATGCTTGAAATTATCAAAAAAATGGACCAAAAACCAGATTTTTCTAAAGCTCGTTTGATTTGTGGTGGCTCTGAACCTCCAATTACATTAATGCGTGGTTTTTGGGATGAAACTGGAGGAGAAATAATTCATTCTTATGGTTCTACTGAAGCTATGTCAATTAGTACCCTAAACACATTTAAACCATGGCTTAAAAAGGATCTTTCAGAAGAGGAACTATGGGAACTTAAGAAAAAACAAGGTATAATCGTTTCAGGGCTTGATGTTAAAATTGTTGACGAGGATGGAAATGAGCTCCCTCATGATGGCAAGTCTTCAGGAGAGATTCTTTTGCGCGGACCTTGGATTACCAGAAGTTACTATAATGCTCCTCATACAAGTAGTAGTTTTACTGCAGATGGATACCTTAAGAGTGGTGATGCTGGTTGTCTTGACTCAGAGGGATATCTTAAGATTACCGATAGAATAAAAGATGTAATTAAAAGCGGTGGAGAGTGGATTAGTTCTATCGACATGGAAAATTCCTTAGTATCTCATCCAGGAGTACTTGAAGCAGCTGTTATAGGAATCCCTCATCCAAAATGGGATGAAAGGCCTTTAGCTCTAGTTGTTTTACGAGAGGGATGTGAATCTATGAGTAAAGAGGAAATTCATCAACATCTTGCTAAAACGTTTGCCAAGTGGCAACTACCTGAGGAAATTCTATTTGTTGACTCAATCCCTAAGACCAGCGTAGGAAAACTTAATAAAAAAGTAATGCGAATTGAATATCAAGATTTATATACAAAAAGTTAAATATTAGAAATGAAGTGAAGATAAATGCCAATATTTGAAATCTCAAAAATTCACCGGTCTGAAATACTTAAGGTTCTTGAATTACAACAAAAATTAGCCGATCAAGCTAATATAGAATTTTTCAAGGAAGAGGAGAACCAATTGATTGATTTTTCTGTTCTATGGAAAAAAGTAATGGAGGGGAATAATCGTTGGTTTAAAGGTGAGGATACACGAGGTTTATTAACAATGGAAGAGATGTGTTTCATCGCAAAACTACATCGAAATGTAGTGGAATATAGATCAAATTTTGCTCAAAAACAGGCGCCTTTTATGAAGCAGATAAGAATAGAGCCTGTTAATGTGGATGGTGTATCGGCTGAATGGCAAACTGTTCCCGCAGCTGTTGAGGATAAAGTTATCTTATACTTTCATGGTGGAGGGTATATTATGGGATCACCAAATTTTGCAAGGATGATTTCAGTTAGACTTGGAATGGCTACAAAAATGCGTCTTTTAAGTATTGATTATCGCCTCGCTCCTGAACATCCGTATCCGCAAGGTTTAGAAGATTGCATTACTTCATATAAATGGCTCTTATCAAGTGGAATTCACCCTAAAAATATTATTATATCAGGAGATTCTGCTGGAGGTTATTTTACATTAATGACACTTGTGAAACTTCGAAATGAAGGTGTTCCTCTACCAGCAGGGGCTATTATTTTCTCTCCAGCAACTGACATGGCAAAGGCGGGAGAATCTATTGTAAAGAATGCTCCAACTGATCCTATTCTTGCTGACTTAGGAATTTACTGGTGGATAGAATGTTATTTAGCAGGAGCAGATCCATTTAGCCCTGACGTCTCACCTCTTTATGCTGATTTAAAAGGTTTACCTCCTCTTTTAATCCAAGTGAGTACAAGTGAAATGCTTTATGATGATGCCAGAATGTTTTTTAAACGAGCAAAAAAAGCAGGAGTAGATGTTACGCTTCAAACCTGGGATGCCACTATACACGAATTTCAAATATATGATTTACCAGAGTCCACAGAAGCATTCTTTAAAACAGGAAAATTTATTGAAAAAATATCTAAATAGTTTGAATATTTCTTAAAGGAATCCAACCACTTTTCCCTTGTTTATTTGTACTCCATATCCAACCAGATTCTTGTTTTTTAATTATTAATTCCTCTCCAATTTTGGCAGAGAGTTCAGTTGCATTATAATTTTGCAAAGTTTTACATGAATTTTCATAAATTTCAAGATAATTTTCAGGTACCCAACCTCCGTGTTCAACGTTATTTAAACAATATATCCAACCAGTCCATTGACTTTTTCTTTTTTCTACTTTTAAAATTTCACCTTTAGTTATAATTAAAGGATTTGGACAAGTTGATTTATATTCTTCAATAACTTTACAATATTTTTTCTTCATTTTTATATAGAATTTTTCCTAATTTTAAAAATTGAAAAAGTTCCAATTGCTTTAGCTACAAAAATCCCACCATTCATAATTTCTGATTCAAGAACACTAATATTTTTCCCTTTATGAATTACTCTTGTATCACAGGTAAGAATTCCACTTTTAACTGGTTTAAAATATGAGATTTTAATTTCTAAGGTCGCACAAGATTCACCTTTTTCTAATAGCGAATAAGCTGCTCCACCCATACCAGTATCTGCCATTGAATAGATAATGCCTCCATGTAATACCCCATGTGGATTAAAAAGTTTTTTATCATTTACATTTAAAACGCATTGAGAATATCCTTTTTCAAATTTTGTAAACTCTAGCCCTATTAAATCTCCAAATGGGTGAAATCCTTTAGTTTTAAGAGGAAATGGTTTTGGCATACTCTAAGTAAATGTCATTTCAATTTAATTTTTATTTATTTTTATTTAGTTAGGAAAAAATTATAATTAAAACCAGAACTTAATAACTCTATCAATTAAAATTTAGTGATTAAATGTCGAATTTATTTGAACCAATGAAAATTGGAAAAATGGAGTACAGAAAAAGTAAATTTTTAAAACTACTTTTATAGATAAATAGTCCATTCTGGTTTTAATACAAAGTATTGATCTATTGCATCTCTCATAGTTTTTCGGCAAATTTCAATTTCTTTAATGGTTGGTGGTTCAATTTGTTTCACCTCTTTGGCCATTTTTAAATCCCAACCAGTATTTTCTTTCACTTGTTCAATTGTAATATTTTGATGCAATCCGTCCAGATAGGCTTCTTTGGTGATGGAATCAAATCGCATAATGCAAAGAGGTGTAATGATAGCTTCTGGACCGGTATCAGGAGGATACCCTGCCTGTACTCTACTATTATTGCCATCTAAATAACCTGGATCAGTAATGAAGTCTAGTTTTTTCATGAATCTACGTTTTGAATGGTCGTCTAAAAGCCAGATCAATCGTTTTGATAACCCCGCAATTTCTGTTGCTCCTCCCCCACCGGGTAATCGATAAATCGGTTTTTCATAAGGACCAATTACAGAGGTGTTGCAGTTTCCGTACTTATCAACAATAGAAGTGCTCAAAAGTGCTAGAGTTATTTCTCCACGTTGAAGAACGGATAATGCGTCAATAGAATCGCCAACATATAATGAATTTGGGATCATCACAGGATCACTAATCGAATATGGCATTTTATTAGGTGTTTGAAGTTCATCATGAAACAATCCCACTTCCAAAACTGAGAAAAGATCAGGAAAATGAAGTAATTTTGCCATATGAACAGCAAGAAAAGGCCAATGAAAGGCATTAAACACGAGATCATTTTTCTTAATTTGCCTACTTGCTGAAACCAGCATCATTTCAAACCCAGTAAATTCTTTACAATACTTTTCTTCTTCAGTAGCCATAGTTTACTGCCCCCTGAATAATTGGTTTAGCTTTTAATTTATTAATCTTTTTTTCCCCTAACACTTTCAGATATTCTTCTCGATCATTTACACTAGTTACCCATTTTTCAAGCCAGTTCTCCCAGTCCTCTAATGTTTTTGTTTCTTTAGCATAATTAAATCTATATTCCAAATCATTGTAATAATAACCCTGCATATAGCTAGGATGCCCTCCCCACGGTTCGTGTACAACAGCATCAACTTTATGCGCTATTACAATAGTTCGCTCTGGAGATTCCATAATAACCTTTTTATCTACTATTTCCTCTGCTGCAACAATGATTTTTTTACAGGAATTAATACCAAATTTGGTATCTCCAATTAATCCCCACATTTGAGCATTTCCTTCATTATCTGCTCGTTGAACTTGAATTACTCCAACATCAGGGTTTAACGCTGGAACAACACAAATTTCTTCTCCAGTAAATGGACATTCTACCTTAGCCGCTTTTAGTCCAACTTCTTTCGGGTGATCATAAATACTAGTTCCAATAATCGAACGAATCGGCATAAATGGAAGTCCCATATACCCAGCAAAAAAAGACATATTAATCATAAAGAGCGATTGTTCATTATATATTAGTTTTTGAGGAATTCCTTCTTCCATAGCTCGTTTAAAATTCCATGTTGGTTGTGGACCGGTACCGTTCCAGCAGTGTGAAGTAATGATTTGATTTGCAACTCCTGCCCCTATTAATTGATCAAAGAGAAGTCCTCCCGAACATTTACATATTTTAAGATTTTTTTTTTTCTGCCTAATTATTTCATGAGCAGCTGAAAACGTAATACCATTACCAAATCCGCCTAAAAAAACTAGATTATCGTCTTGGACAAAATTTTTTATTGCTTCTTTCATAGACATTATTTTATCAGAGATTTTTCCCACCTCTCTATATTAGATTAGTATTTAAGATTTTTTTACCATTTGCTATTATAAAAAAATAATGAATTCTATAATTGTTTTTTTAAATAAATAGTATATTTTATAAATTTATTTAGGTCCTAGTTAGATATTATTAAAATGTCAAAAGTTTTCATGTTTTAATTTCTTCATTTTTGGCTATTTATTAATCTTAATATCTATGAGTTAAGTTTTAAAAATAAGAGTTATTGCCCTTATAAATATGAATTTGGAACCAACCCAATAGTTTTTAACTCTATTTATTCTTTAAAATTTAAGTTTTTTAAGAAAAAATAATTATAATTTCCGGATATCCAGAGGGTTAGAATACTCAAATTTTATCCCTCAAATTCAGATTCGCTTTTTTATTGACACTAATAATTAAATTAAAAAAAAATTATATACGGAGATATCGGATATCCGGAAGATATAAATATTATAAAAAATATTATTTAAATATGAAAGAAACAGTAGATCAAAATTCATGTGATTTGATTACAAAATCTGGTTGTTGCAAAGTTGAGGCAGTTGTTACTGTTGATAATAAAGGGCAAATATATCTTTCAAAAGAAATTAGAGATAAATTCAATCTTGATAAAGGTGACAAATTGGTCGTAGTAAGCATGTATAAAAATGACGAACCCTGTTGTATGAATTTAATAAAAGCAGATTCATTTGGAAATTTGGTGCGTAATTTTCTTGGACCAGTAATGGAAGGAATAATACAAGGTAATGACCAAGTGGAGACTATAAAAAAATAAAAAATAAATAAAAAAAAATGTTAAAAAATGAAGCGAAAAGGAATCTTTAAACCAACAATAGAAGATATTATTGAAATAAGCGGAATTGAAGCACTACATCCTGGAGGAATGGCTCTAACAAAGCGAACTGCTGAGTTAGCAGAAATGAAACCGGGAATAAAAGTGTTAGATGTTTCAAGTGGAAGAGGTACTCAATCAATTTTTTATGCCAATGAGTATGGCGTTGAAGTTACTGGGTTAGATAT
>SDBT01012230.1_pt1 | contig 13790 bp, 11 predicted proteins | sample 2277101 | NCBI WGS metagenome assembly SDBT01 (sample SAMN10404973, study PRJNA504765) | marine sediment metagenome | isolation source: marine sediment core GS10_PC15, 103 cmbsf | place: Arctic Ocean: Southern Knipovich Ridge | collected 2010
GGCGGTGCCGCGCCTGGGCGGGATCGCTATTTTTTTGGCGGCCGCGGGGATGATGGTCGCGGTGCTGTTGGTTAACAACACTATCGGGGCGGCCTTTCACGCCAAGTTTGTACAGGTGGTCGGTTTGCTGGCGGCGGGGAGTTTTATCTTTGTCGTCGGTCTGGTGGACGACCTCTGCAAATTGCGGGCCCGGACCAAGTTTGCGGCCCAGTTGATCGCCAGTGTGGGCGTTGGTTGTTGCGGGATCCTGATCAGCCGGATCGGGGTGGGTAACTGGTTTACCCTGGAATTTGGCTGGTGGGCCTGGCCGATTACGATTTTCTGGATCGCCGGGATCACCAACGCGGTGAACTTTATCGACGGCCTCGACGGTCTGGCGGCGGGGATTTCGGCGATTGTCTGCGGGGTGATTGCGGTGTTTGCGCTTTATACCGGCCAGGCGGTGATGGCGGTGTTGATGCTGGCCCTGTTGGGCAGTTTGACGGGATTTCTGTTCTTCAATTTCAATCCGGCCAAGGTGTTTATGGGCGACTGCGGCAGCATGTTCCTCGGTTTTATCCTGGCGGCGGCCAGCGTGATGTGTTCCAACAAATCCATGACCCTGGTGGGTTTGGCGCTGCCGTTTTTGGCGCTGGGGATTCCGATTTTTGACATGATCTTCAGCATGCTGCGGCGGATTTTGGAACGGCGCAGTATTTTTGCCCCCGACCGCAGTCATATCCACCATCGTTTGCTGGATTTGGGTCTCACTCAGCGGCACGTGGTGATACTTATCTACCTGGCGACGCTGGTGACGGCGGGGCTGGGGATGTTTATGATGCTGACCCGCAACGCCGGCACCATTGTGGTGTTTTTGCTGGTGACGATGAACCTGGTGCTGCTGTTTCGGATCGTCGGGGCCGTGCGGTTGCGGGAGACCTTCACCCGGATGAAGAAAAATGTCAAAATCGCCCGGCGGCATAAGGAATATCGCCGCGAGTTCGATGAATCGGTTTTGAAGATGCGGGTGGCGACGAGTTTTGACCAGTGGTGGCTGTCAATTTGTGCATCGGCGGCCACGATGGATATCGCGTATCTGACCCTGGAGCTGTTTAATCGGGATGGGACCAGCCGCACCGAGATCTGGCGTAACCATCAATATTACCCGGAAGATGAAAACCTTTTGAATATGATCCAATTGAACCTGCCCCTGCGCCAGCGCCGCCGCGATCGACCTTTGAAGATCGAAGTGGCCGTCCCGGAGAATGGCTCCCTGGAGTCGGCCGGTCAGCGGCTAAATCTCTTTACCCGCCTGATCGATGAATATCCCCTGGCGGGTCTGCCGGTTGAGGCCGATGGTGGGGTTGTGCGGGAACGGGTGGGAGTTGTTGGGGTGGATCGTAGCGAGCGGGCCGATGTCAAACCGAAGGTCGATCAGGTGCCTTTATAGTTTGGGCGACCAAATAATTGTTATCGGAACCATGGTCTGTTATTTGTGATATTTTATCCGCCGTTTTTGCAGTTTAATCCGAGGCAAAGCAAGTTTGATCCGTAGTATATGAAGCTTCGTTTGCTCTGTTTGATGTTCACTTTGCTCCAAAACGAGTTCACTTTGCTCCATTTGATGTTCACTTTGCCACATATGATGTTCACTTTGTGGCAAAACGAGTTCACTTTGCGGCATTTGATGTTCACTTTGGAGCAAATCAAGTTCACTTTGCTCCATATGAAGTTCACTTTGGAGCAAATCAGGTTCACTTTGGAGCAAATTAAGTGTGATTCTTGGCATTTCCAGCGTAGTCAAGGGCATATTCAACTGATCAAGTGCGATGTAACTGCCGGTTCTTCAAGAGCTTACCGCAAAAGCCTCCTATCAGACGGGATTATGGGCCGGGCCGATAAGCAAATAATCCTCAAACGTCCCATATGTGGTTGATCCTTCAAGCACTATTGATTAGCCCTGATCTCGGTTTTGGTTACCAATTTTTAATTAAAGTTAATTGTCCGATTGATCTAGCTATTTGCCTCCCAAAACAAAAAATATTATCTTGTTTATCATGTTATCCTGTCAAAGAAAAAGAATTTATTAGACATGATTTACCGGATTTACCGAGATTTGAGCAACTTCTAGGTGATGGTAGTCAAAGGAGTAGTTTGAGTGTGGTAGTGTGGCAGTGGGATATTTGGTTTGCATGTTTTACTGCGCTTTGTTACAATGGTATCGGTAAGATACTATATAGCCAAATACAGAAAAACTAAGGATAGTAATATGAAATTTGTTATCACCCTATTCCAGGACGAAGATGGCGTGTTTATTGTGGAATGCCCATCTATCCCCGGCTGTGTCAGTCAGGGCACGACAGAACTGGAAGCGGAGAGTAATATTCGCCAGGCAATTCGAGAATGCCTTGAAGTGCGGGCAGAAAAAGGGATGCCGCTAACGGTCAGTACCCGCCAGGTCGAGGTTGCCGTCTAATGCCGCCCGTGCCGGTTTTGAGGCCCGGAGAGGTTGTGAAAACATTTGAGAAACTTGGGGGAGTCTGACTGAGGACTATTGGCTTGGTTAGGATTGCTTACAATTGATATTTATAGATACCCGAATTGAGGTGCAATTATGGGATTAACATTTATCGAAGCTACCGTAACCGGCCCCTCCGGCAAGCAAAGACAGCTTCAGTTTATGGTTGACAGTGGTGCGAGTTATACTCTATTGCCGCAAGACGTATGGCGAGACTTGAACCTTAAACCGAAAAGAAAAGTAACCTTTACGCTGGCAGATGGTGTTCATATAGAGCGATACGTATCGGAATGTCACATAGCCCTGGAAGGCGTCGATGGACATACGCCTGTCATTCTTGGCGAGTCGGATGACGAGCCTTTGCTTGGAATTGTAACATTGAAAAATCTTGGCTTAATACTCGATCCCTTCAAGCGAACACTGCGGGCCATGCAAATGAGATTGACTTAAGGGAACCTCTAAAAATTCATTTTGGCTGCGAGCGGGTCTGTTTTCCGCCTGAACTGCGTCGCGAAAAACCGGGAATATCCACCAATATGCCCGATTCTTCGCTCCTTGTCAGTCGAAAAAATCCCGCGCTCTCGCTACAAAAGCAATTATTAGAGGTACCCTTAATGACGGTGCAGAGTGGTAAGGCATGTTTTCTTCTGATCTCTGTCTTCTGTCTTCTGTCTTCTGCTATCTGATCTCTGACTTCTAATCTCTTACTATGCCCAGATTCCCAAAGAAAGAAGCTGATATTGCGGCGTTAGCACTGGCAATGGCTCCCGCAGTTCCGCCGACAGTTCCCGGAAGTCCGCCGCTAATCCGTAGAGGTTCGATTACTATCCCGCGGGTATCCGGCTCTGGCCAACGGAGGGCAGTAGGTGATCGGCGGAGCTTCGAGTACCGACTCGCGGGTATCCGGCGATGGGTTCCGGAAGCCCGGCAATGGCTGGCGGAAGCCCGCCGATGGTTGACGGAACTATAAAACGGCGTTTTTGGCCTAAAAACGTCAGTTATCAGAAAGTGAAAAGTAAAATCAGTAAAAGGTGAAAAGTGGAAGGTGAAAGGTTAGCCAAGACTTTCGAAGAATTACGGATTTGGCAGCAAGCTCGTATCTTGATAAAAAATGTATATTCAACTTTCAAGGCAGGCACTATCGGGCACCAGGATTTTGGATTTCGTGGACAATTTCAGCGAGCTGCAGTATCAGTTATGAATAACATTGCAGAGGGATTCGAGAGAGGGAGTAAAGCGGATTTTGCCAGGTTTTTAGATATCGCAAAAGGTTCATGCGGTGAAGTTAGAAGTATGTTATACATAGCATTTGATCTAGATTATCTCGACGACGAGAACTTTCAAAAATTAACAAAGGATGTTGTTTTATTGTCAAAAGGCATTGCCGCTTTGACAAAAACACTAAGACAATAAGAAGAGGTGGAAGGTGGAAATTAGTAAAAAGTAAAAAGTGAAAGGTGAAAGGGGGGAAATTAGTGAAAGGTGAAAAGTGAAAAGTGGAAAGTAACTTTCGCGTTTTTTACTTTTTTACCTGTTACCTTTAACGCCAGCCCCGCTGGCCTATCTAACGAAAGGAAATGAATTATGGCAAACGATTACATTCCAGGAAGCGACACAGGATTTCAGGCGTGGGCAGACAACTTTGTTACCTATGCCAGCGCTCATCTCGTTGAGTTGGATATCACGCCGGGCGATATGTTACCGATATCGGCTGGCAAAGCAGATTTTGACACGAAGATGTCGGCCAATGTTACCGCACAGCAGGCGGCCCAGTCTGCCCGGCAGGCCAAAGATGACAGTCGCGATGCACTCGAATCGCTTATAAGGGCGCTGGTAAAACAGCTTCAGGTCTCATCGGCTGTCGATGACACCGAGCGGGCGGCACTTGGTATTACCGTACCTGATAGAATCCGCACCGCAGCCACCGGCGATATTACGACCCGGCCGATCGGCGTGGTCGATACTTCCCAGCGTTTGCGGCATGAGATTCGCTTTTCCGATGAAGCGACCCCGACAAGGCGAGCCAAACCGGCGGGCATTATGGGCTGTGAGATATGGGTCAAGGTTACCGCTACCGGTGAGCCTGCCCCGACCAGTGCCGATGAGCTTCGCTTTGTAACGCTGGATACCGCCAGCCCCTATATCGCCGAATATGACGGCGCCGACGGCGGCAAGACCGCCCACTATATGCTGCGCTGGGTCAAATCCAGCGGCGAAAAAGGCCCCTGGTCCGAAACCGTCAGCTCAACGATAACGGCGTAAGAAGAAATCAGTTATCAGAACTCGGTTATCAGTTATCAGTTTTCTGACATCTGACAATCTGAAATCTGAAGTCTGAAGTCTGAACAGTTGGCAATCAGCCGTCGGCTGAAAACGTTGGCGGCTGAGGTGCTTTTTAATCGCTTAAAGCGCAGCTTCTTTTTTATGACTTAAGGCTTATAGCTTATAGCTATCTTCTGACTTCTGATAACTGATAACTGATAACGCCAACTTCGTTGGCTCGCTTATCGCTTATAGCTTATAGCTATTTTCTGACTTCTGATCTCTGATCTCTTAGCTCGCTTAAAGCTAATGGCTAACTTTTATGTCTAAACTGAATTCTAAAACGATGGCAATTGAAGAAAAGAGCATAGATATCGAGGTTCGTTCTTTGCCTGCGAGGCTGGTTGCGCTACTTATTTCACAAAAAGCCAATCTGAACAAACTATCTGTTTTAGTGTTTATAAATCTGATTGTGGCTGGGCTTGGCTTTATTACCAAGGTCAAGATAGCCAATACGCTGGGTAAAGCAGATTTTGGGTTATTTGCCTACGCCTTTGCGATAGCTGCTTACGGTGGTGCAATAATTCGTTTTGGATTCGACAGGACACTTGCCAGGGATATTATACATTTCCCCAAGCGGCAAGGACAACTTGTCGCCTCAAGTCTTCTGATACGCGGTTTTCTGTTTTTGATAGTTACTCTGGCATTATTTATCTGGAAGTTTTTCTCTCCTGCGGTAAGTGATCTTACGTGGGGAGTTGTTCTGGTTGTCCTCGGCCAGTCCATGCTTGGACTCGAACTGAAATCTGTCTATGACAGTTGGGGCAAGATGAACCGTCATGCCGTTTATAATCTTATACAACGGTGCATGTATTTTGTGGCGGTATGGCTCATGATAATCCTGGCTCCGAAGAGCTTCAGTGTTTTCTGGCTTGGAGTTTTTACCGTTGTTGCGGTAACGTTCTATATCATATTTCAGTGTAATTGGGCTTTTAAGAGAATTGATTTTAGCGGAATTAAAAAATCTATCTTTCATAATACTCTTGTATTAGCGAAAGGTAACCTCGTTATCTGGTTTGCAAGTTTAGGGGGTCTTTGTTTTGGAGTTATTAACCAAATCATATTGAAGTTCTACGGAGGCAAAGAGTCGCTTGGCGGTTATGCGGCAGCCTGGCAAATAGTTGCTATTGCATCGCTATTTCTAATGCAGATTTCACGGATTGGCAACCCCGCAACGGCAAGAATTACAAAGCCTGGCATAAGCAAAAGGGACAAAATTAGATTTCTCGTAAAATATTCTGCCGTGATGTTTCTTGTTGTTTGTCCCATCTCTCTGGTAACGACTCTGTGGCCTGAATCTATTCTCAGACTGATTTATCGCCCGGAATATGCGTCCGGTGCAGGTGCTTTAAGGGTAATGGGATTTTATCTATTGGTGTTCAGCATAGCTGTCGTTGCCGCCCAATATCTGGTATCTTCAAGGCAAGAGAAACTGTATTTCCGTAATGTCATGATAGGTGGATTGGTTATTGTGTTTCTCTCTTTCATTTTGATTCCTAAACTTGGTGGTTTGGGAGCAATACTTAGTCTTTTAATCGCCCATGGCTTGCTGGTCATGATGAACTGGTTGGGAATTGCCAAGAACTTAATGAAAGTTAGTTCGTCATGAATAATGTTGTTACAAGCGTAGTAGATAATGGCCTGTGTATAGGCTGTGGAGTGTGCGCGGGAATCTGCCCCAGAGGACGGCTTGAAATGCAGTTTAATGAACGGGGTGAATATAATCCCGTAGAATTGAAAGACAGTGCCCCATGTCCCGAGAAATGCAGCTTGTGTTACCAAGTCTGCCTGGCTCACGGCGACACAAAGAACGAAACGGATATTGGACATGAGCTATACGGTGATGTCGATGGAATGCGATACCGTGAAGAAACGGGTTACTATTTGTCGTCCTATCTGGGCTATTCCAATAGCAACGGACATCGTGAAAATGGTGCTTCGGGAGGGATGGCGACCTGGACACTTGAAACATTGCTTGTAACAGGTAAGGTTGATGCAGTAGCCTGTGTCGGCCGAACGTATGATTCAGATAGATTGTTCGAATTTCGAATATGCACGACAACTGACGACATCCGGCAATGCAGTCGTTCCGTTTACTACCCGGTCGAAATAAGTCGTGTTATACAACACATTATGGATAATGAAGGTCGCTATGCAATCATTGGCTTACCATGTATGTGCAAAGCATTGAGGCTCTCTATACAGGCCAGCCCACGTTTGCGAGAGCGATTAAAATATGTGCTTGGGTTGACTTGCGGTCACAGTGTAAGCAGCTATTTCTCTGAATATATCTTTGCAATGGCCGGGGGGAAACCAGATAAGCTATGTGGCATCAAATACCGCGTGAAGAAGCCGAAAAGACCTGTGTCCGATTATGGCATTGCCTTTCTTAGTAGTGGTGAACATGGTGAAGAGCAGACAGAGTTCACTTGGTCTCAAGGACCGGGCTTTGTGTTTTGTAACAGGTATTTCACCCCTCTTGCCTGTGATTTCTGCGATGATGTCTTCGCTGAATGTGCTGATGCCACATTTATGGATGCTTGGTTGCCGGAATACTCGGGCGATTGTGAGGGTCACAGCATCATGCTGATTCGTAATACGGCTATAAGATCCATCATTCGAGATTCTGGATTTACAGAATGCGATCTGGAATCAATTGATATTTCGCGTGTGATAGAGAGCCAACACGGTGCATTGAGGGACAAACGACGTCGCCTTTCTGAGCGTATGGCTATTGCTGAAGATTCGTTGAGTCGGATTACTGCGAAGCGGGTCCATCGACAACCTGAACAGGTCTCGTTTATATACAAATTGCTTGTCCATACGCAGTGGAACATCGCTCGATGTTCTTCGTCGTTGTGGAAAAAAGCAAATCGAGAAATTGATCTATTTCACAACATGACTAAACAATTGCGATTTCGATTGTTGTGGCTCAATCGTATCGCAGAGCTTTATTATCACAGAAATGCTATGCTCAAGAGATGGACTCGAAAAATCTTAGTATTTTTCATACGGTGAAATAGGATTCGTTTAGCCCAAAGTCTTTTCGTAGCTCATCACTTTATCAACGTTCGATCATGGAGTATCTCAAGTGAAAGCTGGTATTCTGACGTTTCATCTGGCTTACAACTACGGAGCAGTGCTTCAAACGTATGGTCTTCAGCAAACACTGATGCACATGGGTATTCAAGCTAGTGTGCTTGATTATCGACCCCGTAGTCTGCTGGTTGGAAATCGTCCCCTCGGGCTTCGCTCAGGAAGGTTTATGCATGTGCTTCCTATGCGATGGAAATTTGATCGCTTTCGAAAAAGGCACTTGAATCTTACAAGGAGATTATCAACCGCAGAAGATATTAAAGAAGCTACATCCAATTATGACGCAGTAATTGTTGGCAGTGATCAGGTGTGGAATACAAATATTACTAGAGATGATTATGTGCAATACTTTCTCGGTTTTATTGGGGATGTCAAGAAAATAAGTTACGCAGCTGATTTTGGTGAATCACATCAAGATTCAAATAAACGACCATTAATGGAAAAAATGCTTTCAGATTTTGACCATATTTCAGTAAGAACAGATTTAAGCAGAAAAATGGTGAAGGAACTATGCGGGAGAAAAGCCGCCATTGTTTTAGATCCAACCTTTCTTACCGATTTTTCTGAAGTATATTCCAATATAAAACTTAAGTCACCTTTTATACTCGTGTACAGCATATGGGACGACGTGAACATAAAAACACTTGCCACGCTTGTTCAAACTGTCAAATCTCAATTTAAGCTACCCGTATATTCTGTGTCACAAATGACAGATTTTCCAAATGCTGACCGACACTTACGAAAGATTGGCCCTGCAGAATGGTTAACATATTTTCAAAAAGCAGCCTTTATCTGTACTGATTCCTATCATGGAACCATATTTGCGATAAAAAACCGTAAGCCTTTCATTTCTGTTGCTATAAATAAACGGTCCTCAAGAATTGTGGAAGTGTGTTCAAGGTATGACCTTAAAGGGCATGTTGTTACATCTTCGGAAAAGATCAATCCCTGTTTGCTGACAAAGAGTCCTATAGATTACGATCAAGTACATCGACTGACTTCGAATGATATAGAATTGTCTATTAATTTTCTTAAACAGGCTCTTTCTTGTGAATCCCAAAATAAAGATTAGTAATTCTATCGGCTTTCAATCGCCAGTTATCTCAGTAGTCATTCCCTTATACAACAAAGGGCGGTATGTTAAGCGAACGATAGATTCGGTACTTTCACAAGAATTCCAAGATTTTGAGGTCATTGTAGTAGATGATGGTTCAACAGATGATGGTCCTGAAATCGTTAAGCAATTTGATGATCGCAGAATTCGAATAGTTACTCAGGAAAACGCAGGAGTATCTGCCGCACGTAACAGGGGAATACAGGAAGCTCAAGCCGACCTGATTGCTTTTCTGGATGCAGATGATGAATGGCTGCCGGATTTTATCGAGACGGTCGTTGGATTAGCGGAGCGCTTCCCCGATGCGGGAGCCTATGCCACTGGGTATCGCATGCTCAAGGGCGGCGAACATGTCTACCGAAATATGACCATAAGGGGTGGTCGCGAAAAGTGCGGATGCTATTTTGACCTACTTCGTAAGGGGATTGTCATTAGCGCATCCAGTGTTGCTGTGCGACGCTCTGTTTTCGATAGAGTTGCTGGTTTTCGGGTAGGTTATCAATTAGGTGAAGATTTGGATATGTGGTTTCGAATAGGGCTTTATTACAAATTTGCCTGTTCCCCAAAGGTATGTGCATTGTACTATTACGGCCTACCTGATAATGCTTGCCATGCCGTTACACCAAGTGGTGACCATCCGCTACGGATCTCCTTATCGGAAATGAAAGAGAATGCATGCATTAGTCCTTCCATTAAGTCTAAGGCCATGAAGTACTGCGCTCATAAACTTATAGCGGATGTTGAGCTTCTCGTTCTAAGGGGTTTCCGTGAGGTTGGGAAATGGAGACTACGCAGTTACCGACAGACCTTTGGCATCAACTCCTCATTTATCAGAGTTCTACTATTATTGAGCATATTTCCTCCAGCATTGTTACGTTTTGTTGTTATGATCAGGTTAAGTTTAGTTAGGTGCATGCTGACTCTAAGGTCCGTCAATCAACGAATGCACATCGATCTGCTTAAGAAAGCGCACAAGTTAATACGCAACAAAGATAATGCTAACAACAACAGATAAACATATTCTCGGTTTTAGTCTTACGTTTTTTTCGTTTAGTCTATTCTGTGACGGAAAACGCGAATTGATAGTACTGTTCTACATTGGAGCAGTGGTGTTCGTGGGATCACTATTGCTATTCAAGTTGTTTAAAAGAGATAGTTTTAATATTTCCAGTCTAACAAAATGGTATTGGTTGTTTATTGGATTTGCAGTTTTCAATCACGTGTTATTTTCTGTTGATCAATCCTTATCAGGAATGATGCTATTAAGGATATTGGTTATAGGGGTCTTGATGTGGGGGATATATAATGCAGTATACAAATACAATCTGGAAAAATATCTTGTCTTGGGATTCTCGGCCGCTTTGATCATGAATATGTTGATCTTGATCAAGGTGATTCCGGTCTGGTTCGATGTCTATTTTGAGGAGAGATTCTGTGGTACAGTGGGAAATGCCAACGTCTATGCCAACATGATTATGGTAGCATTAGTAGTCATAATTTCATATGTTCGTGAATTTAAAAACTATGGAATAATATTTCTCGCGGCCATCCCAAGCGGCTTTTTCTTAATATTCTCAACAGGTTCCAGGGCTGGGATTTTGGTTGCAATAATGCTCTTAATCTATCTCATTTTTCAATTGACTAGAAGTGGAATGAACCTGTTACGTTATCAGCTGGGAAAAAGAGGGATGATCCTGTCACGCAATATGACATTTGCATTCTTGGCTATCGTATTTTTTGTGTTGTTTAAGCTAGACTTAGTCAGAGATACGATTCCCACCACTGCAAGAATATTCTGTGAGCGGTTTTCAGAGTTTTGGGAATTCACACAAGGAGGGGAAGGAGATAAAAGCACACAATTTCGTTACGATTATGCTAAGGAGGCCCTTGGATTATTCTTGGAGAAACCATTGGCTGGAATTGGGATTGATAATTTTAAGTCATTGAATATAGGCTATGCTCATAATAACTATTTGGAATTATTAGCTGATTTAGGAATAGTTGGCTTTATATTGTATTATTTAGGTTTGTATACTTTCTTCCGTAAAATTCAAAAATCCAAGCACATTATGAAAAACCTATTCCTTTTTTTCTTATTACTGAGGTTGGTTGCAGACCTGACAATAGTCTCTTATTACCTGAGGACCATATTTGTTACATTTGTCTTTATTGAGGCTATGTTGGATAGAAATGCGCGTGTATAGTCCGCAATCTTTTGGACAGAACTGAAGCCGTAAGGCTTCCTGTTAACCGGTTTCGCTTCGCGAAGTTATTTTTATCAGGTTTTTAAGGCATGGGAGAACTCTGAATAGGTTTTGCCGAAGTATAAGTGGGACAGGCGGCGCCGGCCGCCCATCCATCACGACCTATTCGTCGTCCTCACGGGCTATCCCTCGATAAGTTGCACCTCTGCAGAGCTTATCTCCGTTTCACCCGATAGATTTAGCATACTCAGCCAAAGGCGGACTGTCAAGCAACCGCTGACTGAGACTTCTGGCACGCCTGGCGTACTTCACGCGGCGTGCGATAGCCAAGACGTTCGATCAGCCATTGGGTATTATAGGTTTCCATCCAGCGGCCGACAACGTCACGAGCATGCTCGAGATCACGAAAATTTTCCAGCCACAAGCATTCCAATTTTAGGGTTTTGAAAAACCGTTCGATCACACCATTGGTTTGGGGTTCATGAACCAGAGCGGGCGAGTTTCTCAATCCCAAAAACTCTAATTCTTTTTTGAAATCACGAGCAATATATTGAGGCCCCCAATCATGGCGGATGGCGATGCCTTCACCGACATCTTTACCGACACCACCGCAGATTCGGCGTACTGCCTGTTTGATGGGTTCCAAGGCGGCAAAACGATCACCCTGGCCCACGTTGACAATATGCCAACCCAATATTTCGTCGGAATAATGATCGATCACGGCGAACAGCCAGAGCAGATCACCATTGATCGTGCCAAACAGCGTGCCGTCGGTGCCCCATAGTTGATTGATCGAATCGGGAATAATCGTTCCCTCATGTTTTTTTTCTTCGCCCTGTTGGTGGCGTTGGGGGGAAAGAAGGCCATTTTCACGCATGATCAGATTGATACGTTTCCGAGAGGCTTTAATACCTTTGTGGCGCAAGCGGGCGTGAACTTTCTTGATGCCCTCGGTGACAAAGGGACAGTCCGTCATGACCTTTAGAATCTCCATGAACAAGATTTTGTCGTCTACCTGAACCTTGGGGCCGGGCCTTTGACGCTGATGCCCACGGGCCTTCTGATTTTTCTGCCGGAGATAATCGTAATAAGACGACCGGGCTACACCTAGCAACTGACAGAGCAAATCCACCGGGAAGCATTGGCCTGTCGTCTCTGATTTTTCTTTACGTCGGCGATCTACGGCTTCCGGCTGGCCGCGATCGCCCGGGCTTTTTTTAATATTTCGTTCTCCAACGCCAGCCTGGAGATCAATTTATCCCTTTGCTCCAACTCGGCATTGAGTGGATCCCCGGGATGGGATTTGAGCCCTTCACGCCCGGCGAGCATGTATTTTTCCCGCCATTGGGACAGTTCATGCAGGGCAAAACCGGTTTGGCGGCTGACCAGCTCCATGTCTTCACCTTTGAGCAAACGTAACACCGCCTGCTCCTTCAAACTAACACTTTTTCGAGACTTCTTTTTAGCCATTAGTACATCTCCTTGGACAATGGGGCTATGATAACATATCTAATTTACTGTCCAAGAAAATTGCGGACGCCCCAGATAGAAATGCGCGTACAGAATGCTCTCACTCTGTTGCGCCGCTATGCGCGTCAAATCAGATGCCACGAGGCAATGGCCAGCGCTTAACTGAGGCTCATCGTGAGGTTATACCTCCGGCTAAAGTTCACTAAACAGTAAATCAAATGAAAATACTGATAGCTAATTACCACTACTTTATTCATGGTGGGGCAGACCGCTACTTCTTCAATGTTAAAGGTGTATTAGAGAAAGAGGGACATACTGTCATTCCATTTGCATTCGATTACGACGAGACTCTTGATACGCCGTATCGAAAGTACTTTCCAGAACCTATTACCGGAAGAGGACCATGTTTGCTTTCACAACTTTCACTTTCAACAAGTGCGAAAATTAAAGCTGTATTTCGAATGTTTCACAATAGCGAAGTGAACCGTAAGTATAGAATGTTGATGGATGCTGAAAAACCTGATGTTGTTTTTTCAATCTTTCTGGCGGATTCTATGTTGCCTAATATCTTGGAAATTTCTAAAAAAGAATATGGCGTGCCTGTTATCTACCGCCTTTCGGATTTTCATATGTTTTGTGCTTCTCATTTGTTTCATAGAGACGGAGAAGTATGTACTGTCTGCCTGGATGGGCAATGGTCGGCTGTAAAGTACGGATGCGTTCATAGCTCAAAACTTGCATCTGCACTTCGCGTTCTTCAAATGAAGCATATTAGATACCGCAGGTGGTATGATTCCATAGATGTCTTTGTCTGTCCTAGCAAGATAATGGCCAAGTATCTTACTGAAAGTGGTATTTCTAAACAAAAAGTGAGGCACTTGCCAACCTTTGCGGTAGATCTTGGCCAAGAATCCATGTGTAAAAGTGCTGATGCACCATATGCGTTATACTTCGGTAGAATTAATAAGGAGAAGGGGGCAGAAGTCCTCATAAATGCCTTCAATAAACTGCAGAATCCACGCCTTAGATTGAAAATGGTGGGACATGTGGAGCCAAGTTACAAGAACACTCTGCTTGACTGCCTTGA
>SDBT01012231.1_pt1 | contig 13789 bp, 10 predicted proteins | sample 2277101 | NCBI WGS metagenome assembly SDBT01 (sample SAMN10404973, study PRJNA504765) | marine sediment metagenome | isolation source: marine sediment core GS10_PC15, 103 cmbsf | place: Arctic Ocean: Southern Knipovich Ridge | collected 2010
GTTGAAGAGATTAATCCAGGTGATATTATTCTAATTAAACCAGGTGAAAGAATACCTTTAGATGGTACGATCATTAAAGGAAAAACTACATTAGACATGTCTGCAATTACAGGTGAGTCCCGCCCTGTTCGTGTAAATCCAGGCGTTGAAGTCCTATCTGGGTCGATTACTAAAGATAGCATAAGAGTTAAAGTAACTTCTCCCTTTAATGAATCAACCGTTAATCGTATTTTGAACGCTGTAGAAAATGCCACATCAAATAAGTCAAAAAATGAATTGTTCATTACACGTTTCGCTAGATATTATACGCCTGTTGTATTGGTCAGCGCTCTTCTTCTTATATTAATTCCTCCATTTGTATTACAGCAACCAATAGAAATATGGGTTTATCGTGCTCTTGTTATTCTTGTTATTTCGTGTCCTTGTGCTTTAGTTGTATCAATTCCTCTTGTATATTTTTCAGGGATTGGAAAAAGTTCTCATGAAGGAATATTATTGAAAGGAGCTAATGTAATAGATTCAATGACCAATATATCTGCGGTTCTTTGGGATAAAACTGGAACATTGACTGAAGGTTCTTTTCGTGTTCTTGAAATTATATCTAGTGAAGGGTACAACGAAACAGAAGTTCTTTCCTATGCTGCACTAGCAGAAGCTCATTCTACTCATCCTATAGCGATTTCTATACGCGAAGCATATGGGAAGGATGTAGATTTAACCCAGATTGAAGAATACGAAGAATTACCCGCATTAGGGGTCAAGATGACAACTCAAGCCGGTGATCAATTAGTTGTTGGAAATGACAAAATGGTTCATTATGTTGGTTGTCCTCATTCCGAATGTATTGATGCAGACACAGTTGTTTATGTTATCAAGAATTCCGTCAATATTGGGTGGATTATCATTGATGATCAAATTAAAAAGGAATCATTCCAAGCTATGGACAATTTAAGATCAATTGGTGTTGAGAGGATATCTTTATTGACTGGTGATACAAAGAAAGTTGCTGAACGAGTTGGAGAAGAATTAGGAATTGAACAGGAAAACATTTTTGCTAATCTAAATCCTATAAATAAATTAGAGATATTAGAGCAATTTATACATGAATACGAAGATAAAGGATCAGTTTTATTTGTAGGAGACGGAGTGAATGATGCACCTGTTATTGCTAGAGCTGATGTGGGTGTTGCGATGGGAGCTATCGGATCCGATGCTACTATCGAAGCGGCTGATTTAGTAATAATGGATGATAACCCATCTAAGTTAGGTAAGGCTATAGATATAGCTAAAAGGACAAACGGAATTGCTAAACAAAATATTATTATGGCTTTAGGAATAAAAGCAATTTTTATTCTTTTAGGAGCGATGGGTCTTGCATCAATGTGGGTTGCTGTATTTGGTGACGTTGGTGTAACAATAATAGCTATTTTAAATTCTCTTCGTCTTTTAAGATAAGTTTAAACCGATTGAAGCTTAAAAGCGATTTTTAAGTAAAGATAGTTCCAATTCTGTTGAAATGTAAAACCCAAACCATATTAAACTGCGGTTTATAGTATATAATGATCACTTTCTGGGGTGCTCATTATCGCAGTAGAATACGGTATGTCTCTAATCGATGAATTAAAAGGGGTACTTGCTAGACGACGAAATGTACTTGAAATTTTTGGTACATATAAGTCCATGTACGACGAATTACTCCAGAATCTAGCTAAAAATTACAATAGCGATATTGATACTGCTGTTAGTGCCTTTTATTTAGCAAATTATGTAATGGATAACGTCCAAAGTGACGAAGGGAGACTGGATGATGATGACAGGGTACAAAGTGTATTAAAAAATCTCATCAAGGCAAAAGAGCATTTTACTGTCGATTTTGAGTCTCTAGTGCAAATTTATTCCCTGATCTTTGACTGGGCTGTCAAAATTGAAAAGGAAGTTGTAAAAAATGTACGATTACTCATTAATCCCAAAGTTATAGCTACAAATGTGGTTGACGTTTTTGCTATTCCATTATTTTCGTTTCTCAAAAAACTTATACCTGATTTAGACCTTAGATGGGCTATGGCTGAGCTTGATGCTTCTTTGTGTAAAAGATTCTCTGGACCTATATACGATGACCTTATAAATAAATTTCCGATTAAATCAATGCAAACTGAAGCCTTATTCGACGCTGGTTTTTATGTGGTGCGAAATTTTGTTGAAAATTATGTTAAAGAAAAGTACGAAGAAGGTTTCGACAAGCTAGAAAGTATGGGAGACATCGGAAGAAGGCCCTATAATCATGCATGTTCTTTATTTTATGATATTATTTCTAGAGAACTGTACACAGATATAGCTACTGATGATCAGATAGTTCTACAAGATGATCTTCTTAAAGAATTAAAGAATTCATTGTTAATCAATCAGATTTCAAGTAAATCTGACAACCCGTACAACACGCTTTTTGCTAAGTTTCATATTAAGATCAAAATACAGGGTCAAAGAACAGAAGAACAATTCCTTTACATTCAGAATTTCGAAGAAAAGGAAGATGAATTTCATTATGATGAAATGTTAGGTAATTGGAATTACTTCCTTCTCTCTGAAGAAAATGTAAATCTTCAATCGATAATTTCTTATGCAAAACAGAGATGTATTGACTTAAGGGGGATATTTAATCGGTTAAAAGAACAAAATGGCTCTGCTCTCGATGAAGACAAAAAGATATTATCTGCTTGGATGGAGATGTTCATCCATAATTTGCAAGAAGAATATAATTTCTTAGAATTAAAAGATACTATTCGTGAACAAAATTTTATACCTATTGGGTTATTAAAACAGTCTAAGAATAGCTCTGTGGTGAAACTCCTTCTAGATACTGTTAAACCTATTTCTTCAAAAAGAATGGATACCCTAGGTATCAAATCAACCATGGTTACGAAAGAGCAAGTTATTCATTTGCTTAATCATGTTAAATTGATCACAGATCATGCTTCTAATGTTGTCCGTTATTTACTTTTGCAGCATAATCCATCAATTGAGATAGAAGTTTATCCTCTTGAGTTATTATACGAAAATAGACAATTTCCAGGAAAACAAGTTATTCTACTATTTTCCACTGATGAAACAAATATAGTAGGATTACTTTGCCCAAATGAGGCGTCTCTCGAATTTAGTTCTAGTTCCCTTAAATCTCGACAAATTAGTAGTAAAATAAATCAATTATTAACTGATTTGCGGATAAAAAGCTTGGAAGATGCACGGGCTGCGAAATTAAACTCTTATATTACAAGAGGAGTTGAAAAAATATTAGACGTAGGTCAATTATGGCTTTCAGGTTCTATAGGAAAATCCCTTGATATATCTTCAGATAAATCATCAGTATCTGATCGTATTGATCTCGCTATGAAATTGGAAGAAGAACGCCTTCTAAAAATCAAAAAAGCTGAAGAAGAGCGTCAAAAAGAGTTGGAAATTGAACGACAAGAGAGGTTAAATGCACTTCGTAAGCTATATTTCAATGAGAATATTCTGAATCGTCTGGTGGAAGAAATATCAGTTAAAATGCAAAATGCATTACTTAACCAGATAAAGGAAAATTTTCCTGATATTTATAAGCTCGAAAATTTGGAACGGACAACCAAGATAAAATTAAACGACTTAGAAAATAGCAAAGAGAAAGAAGAGACTTTCTCATCGGAAATTAGGGAAGTTTATCAACAGCTCCTTTCTGATGTTAGCAATCATATGGAAAATGATTCTACAAACATAAAGGAGTATCTAGAACAAATTTGGAATATGATTGTAAAAATGAATGAATCTGATCTTGCATGAGAGAAAAGGAATCATTTCAGGACACTATTTTTGATTGCATTTTATGAAATCCTTAGACCAAAGATAATTTAAGACATAAATTTTAACAAAGAGCCTCAGGAGGCCAATCTGATTGTATCCTTCTTCTCAGGGTTTAGTTTCTACTTTTTTTTTCGATTTTTCCTCGAGATATACAATAAACATTATCCCGAATATATGCATAGATATTAAGAATACCCATAATAATGCAATAAAAACATCATTTCTCTCATTGAATAAAATCCCCATAAATAATCCGTAAGATGTTGCTACAACAATAGCATATGCTAGTTCTTGAAATGCAAATTTCCTCATTTGTTCACCACATAATAGCAATCAACGATTAATTAATTTCTTAATTCTAGACTGGAGAAGAATTCATAAGGAGCCTCGAATAAAGGTTCTTAAATCTATTTCTTGATTGATGCTGAACGGTTTTTCGGGTCAGTTCTAATGTGTTTAGGTTTTATGAATATTAGTAGAAAAAAGCTACCTATAACGGATAAAATTCCAGCACACGCAAACGAAAAACCAACTCCATGATAGATCATATCTCCAATATTGAATTCAATATGCAAAAACGCGTCGTAGATAGCTCCACCAATAATAGGACCTAATGTAGCCCCTAAGTTGAACAATGATTGAACAATTCCAAATTCTTTTCCTCTTACTTCTTCTGGGACAAAGTCACTTTGCATGGCACGAAATGAAGGTTGAAAAATACTCCAAAGAAAACGCTGCGTCGCGAATATTATAACAACTGCCAATAATCCCCAATTAAATCCGATAAATAGATATGTTATCCCTCTAAGTAACCCAGAAAGCCATGTGACATTTTTACGTCCTACTTTATCACTCAAATACCCTCCCAAGGGATTACCTGAAAGAGCGAGGAGACCTACAATCCCAATGATTATTGCTATTAAATCAGGTTCTAGGAAATATATATCATCGAGAAAAAGTGCGATGAGAGGGAAAATTAAAGCATTTCCAAATCCATTAATGATTGCAACAATATAAATTGTATATAAATTAACATCTCTGTAATCGTTCTTTGTAGAAAAAGATTGAATCATATATTTGGGACTATGGAGAACTTTAGAACTCATTTCTTTTATAGCTGTGATGAAATATGTGAGAATTGGAATATCATCAGATTGTTTTGGATCTTTTACTAAAATAGCTACTATTAATGCAGCAGCAATGCCCAAGACTCCTTGAGATATGAATGTGAACCGATAAGCCAATTCAGGAGATAATTTACCAATTCCATTTAATACAATGTAAAACACAGCACCAATAAATGGACCAGATGCCATTCCACCCTGCATACTCATCATATAATAACCTAAATTACGGCCTGCTGTCTTTTGAGTAGATGTATCTACAACTAATGCTTCTCCGATGGGCCATACAGCTGCAGAAGCTAATCCTTGTAGTGTACGTAATACCAATAGAGATAATAGATCATAAGCAAGACCGTATCCGACAATAAGAAAAGCATATAGTGTCATACCAACAAGAATAATTGGTTTTCTTCCTGATGAGTCAGATAAACCTCCAAATGCCGGAGCTAATAGAAATCTCATAAACATAAAAGATGAAGTTAATACTCCAATTTGTAGTGCAATACCAATAGTGAAATTAAATATGACGAACTCTGATAATATTTCATCTGCATATAAAGGAAAAAAAGGCATTATTACGCCAAAGCCAAGAGTAATTGTGAATGAAGATAAACAAAGAGCAAAGAGATTTTTTTTAGAATTGAAGTTTTCTGATTTAGTAGAATTACTATCCAGGATATTCACAGCCAATTTAAAGCAGAATTAGGCCTTTATTATTAAATTATTGTCGGATAGCAGAATTAATTCATTGATTTCTTCGTTCTTGACTACTGGGGAATTAATAAGAATTGTAGAATAATTATTCTTAAATTAATTTCTTAATTAATGCTGAACGTTTTTTCTAATGTCTATAGGTTTGATGAATATAAGAAGAAAAATACTGCTTATGAGAAAAAGAATCTTTATATAACCATATTCTAGAAACAATGTGAGATTATGCTCTTTGGTTATTTTTCTCATGTATAATAGGCATTGTCATTACTTATGCAATATTAAATCCAACAGAAGATTAGTACGGGGCATGTTTAGCAGTATATAATTTAAAAAAGAGAAGGATAGGTACATCTTCAGTCTGTAATCAATCCCTTAATATTATGAATTCTAAAAGAGGCTTTCGCATTCTTTTATTAAGAAAAGTATATACTTAGGTATATATTCCTCTACAGTCTATATATGCAGAACTACCACTATTTAAACCTTTTTGTCGGCAAATTACGGCAAAAAAAGACAAAATCTAAACACGGAAAAACTGAATTTTCAAGATATCTTAAAGATACCCCGATTATAAAGATATGGGAATTAGATCTAATTTTCAAAAAAAAAATTTCCCCTCCTTGGATTCTTGAGTAATAAGTTAAATTCAGGTAAGCTTTTTCCTATTCTGAAGTCAATTGAAAGCTTAATAATAATTTCTTTTGATTTATGTTGATATATTTTTTTTTAAAAAAATAAAAACCTTTTGTTCAAGAATCATTACTTACTCGAGTTGATTTTCTAACTTTTTATAACAAAGCGAAAAATATTAATGGAAAGACGATTTTTGTCGGTATTTTAGCTAAAGCTGGGTTATAACCCCCCTTTATTGTAATATTCCTTAGTATTAATTCTTAGTATATGAATATATTTCGCCGGAGGGTACCCTCATGTGGACTGGTTCGTTTTTATTCCAGCGATTTTTCGTGCAAGTATTACACAACCAGAAACCAAGATTTCTTGAAAAACCTGTTGCCAGCTTAATTGCGGTCTTAGCAGTCCTCGATCCTGTGGATTCTTCTGGATTTCTGATTTTGATGAATTTCCCTCTAAGACCGTTGTTTTTCATTTCTCCTTCTTTTTCATTTTCATTTATAAAGTATAATTATTTGATAATACATATACGTATTTAATGAAATTGTTTATAAATATTTATATAATAGATTTGTATATTAATATTATAAAATGATTTTAATTTGATTTTCTTTAAGATATAATTATTTCTAGTAAGAATATTATTTTAAAAAATTCGAAAGATATTCTATGAATCGCTAAAAGAAGAAATTGAATATATTTCAATATAAAGAAAGGATTAAGATGAGGTTGAGAACAAACACACAAACTTCAACATTTTTTTTAATTATTACTTTACTATTGTTAACTTTTGGAAGTATTAAGGTGAGTGATGGAAATAATTATTTTGAAACCCAATCTCAAATCTACTATATATCTGCTAATCCTACGTGGTTTGAAAGTCCACATTCACTTGTAACAGATCAACCTGAGCCTGATGCAATAGGTTCTTGGGATGATTTATATATAGTTGAAGATAACGCAATTGCTTCTGAATATACTCGTCCGCGCACTGTTACCGCAGTTTCTACCTCAGTTTTAAATGTATATTATGGTCATCCTGCAGCACCAGACAATGGAATAATTGAAGTTTATTTAGGACATTATGATGGGGGATATCATGACTTAGACCAACTTGCAAGTTTCTACGTGGCCGATGACTTTGCACCTGAAGGTGCTATCTCTAAATCTGGTCTGAATAGTGTAATTCCCGCGGGTGATCAACTTCTTCTCCATTATAGTGCAGATGCTTGTGCAGATACTTCATATGGGTCTAATTTTATAGGAGGTGGAAATCGCGTGGACGTAGATACATTTATTGAAATTATTGTAACATGGGAAATCGAAGTTTCTCCACCTGATAAACCATCGAATTTGCAAGCATCTCTTGGTGATCAGGAAGTGGCTCTTTCATGGTCAGCTCCTACTGATGGCGGATCTGAAATTATAGAATATAAAATTTATCGGGGAAATACAAGTGATACGTTGATCTACTTGGACTCTACGAATACAACCACGTATAATGACAGTACTGTTGTAAATTTTCAAAATTATAAGTACGCAGTAAGTGCGGTGAACAATGCTGGAGAAGGAGCGCAGTCCACTATAGTTGCAATTACCCCTCTCGGCGATTTCAGTTTAAAGGGGTTATTTTTTCAGCAAACTTCAGATTATCGAATAAAGGTAGAAGGACAGATATGTACTAGTGGGCAGTTTTCGCTACTTCAATCTAACTATTCTCTCGGTTCTGATTGGGTTCATACCGATATCTTGGGCAGTTCCACCACTACTTATGCCACATGGGAATTAAAAAATTTCTCCTTTTATTTGCCTTCAGTCAGTATGTATTTTGCTGTTGCGGATGTAGTTACTTTTAACATTCTTGTAGAAAATAATCAGGGAGACCATTATCTGACAGATAATTTCGTTGTAACAATTGTAGATACCGAGAAGGCACCTCCAGAAGTATCAAATGTTCTTATTACTCCAAACACGCCGACTTCAAACGATAGCATCGTTGTAAGTGCATTTATTACCGATTCTTCGGGTTTATATACTTCTCCATACTCTACTTCGCACCCTTGGCTCATATTTCATGTTGTTGGTTCAAGTGAAACCTATGGGATTAAAATGAACCAAATAGGGCAAACAAGCGAATATCAAGCCGATCTTGGCGTTTTTCAGGATAATTCCGTCGTAAAATTCAGTATTACTGCTGAGGATAAGTATCAAAATGTAATTGAAACCCGAGAATATATTTTTCAGGTAAAAGATCACCGTGTGGAAGATGTTTGGGTCCTATTGATAGGTATAGAAGATTATTCCAGTTTTCCTAGCGCAACAAATTTAGATTATTGTATCGATGACGTTAGTATCTTTTCTGAATTATTTAACACTGGTTATAATGTCCCAAATTCTCAGATTCACAGGTTATTGGATAGTAACGCGACGATAACAAATTTTGACGACCAGATTGAATGGTTAGGAAGTAATGCGGATAGTAATGATGCAATTATTATCTACTTCAGTGGACATGGGGGGCAAGTAAATGATACCAATGGGGATGAGGTTGATGGAAAGGATGAATTCATAGCGCTCTATGACACTTTGCTAATCGATGATGCATTAAAAGCGAGATTTAATCAAATCCTAAGCGGTCAATTCATGATCTTTATGGATTCCTGTAACAGTGGCGGTTTTCTTGAAGAAATTGCAGGAACCAACCGGTTAGTTATTAGTAGCTGTGATGAAGACGAATTCAGTTATGAAAACTCCCAATTAGGTCATGGCGTCTTTAGTTACTTTCTTCAATTATCCTTACGAGATATTTCTAATGACTTGAACAACAATGGCATTGTATCCTTTTATGAGGCGTATTTTAGTGCTCGACCCATTATTGCCGCATGGAGCGGAGGAGTCCAAAATCCTCAATGTATAGATCAGACAACCGATGGGGTGGATCTCGAACTAAAAATCGAATTGGTATCAGATGTAGGATCCATTGAAGGTGGAACCTCTAGTGAGGTATTATTAGGTGACTCAATTACAGTAACAATTAGTGCAAACGAAGATGGGATTGTTACATATACTCAATGGCCTATGGATTGGATAGAAACGCATTATCCCTCTAACTATCAACCTTTGGATGCAGTTTATGAGTTTCAATCAACTACCACGTTCTCAACGGCCGAAGTGAAGATTGAATATGATACTGAATTACTTGCGGCTACCAATATCGACGAAAACACATTGGCTGTCTTTTATTACAATCCCACAAGCGATGATTGGGAGATACTTGAAACTGTTACACTCCATCCCGATGAGGATTATTTAACATACACTATTACGCATTTCTCAGTATATGCGATTTTTGGGGAAGAAATATCTGATCAAACATACACTTCTACTACAATCATATCAAATTCTACCGAAAAAGACACTACTACAAAAATAGAACCAACACAAGAAGGATCAAGCATCAATGCTAGCTATATTGCTATAATATCCGCTATAGGTGTTTTGATTCTTCTTAAAAAGAAGATATCTCGAAAACTGTAAATAATACTCGCCAATAGATACTAGGCCCAACACCACGTCCTTCTTCACGATAAAAGAATTATACTCCTTAATTATTTTACAATAATCTGACGAAAGGATGGACGCCTTCCTCATTAAAATGATTAATGTGACCACTGAGCCTGCGTACACAAAAATGTTCGGCAGCGAGAGAGTTAGCGCGCTATAAAGTGAATGTAAATTGTATTATGCCTGGATACATTGAAACTTCAATGACGACTGATACCCCTACAGTCTATAAAGAACAAACTATCGCTCAGATACCGCAAATGAGAATCGGATTTCCCGCGGATGTTGCGAGAGTTGCTGTGTTTCTAGCCAGTTCTGACTCATATTATATGACTGGCTCAGTTTTACAAGTAGATGGTGGCTTGCGAATGTGAGTATATAATGCTAGATCATGCCCCGCAACTTAATCACTAAAAAAACACTCATTTTACCTTTAAGATATTCAAAAATCGTTAACGATTATCTTATATATAGCTATATATCGAATAGTTATTGATATCAAATGGCTTCAAAAACGATAATGATCCAAGAGGGCACTTATTTAAAACTTCTTCAGCTGAAAAAAGATAATGAATCCTTTAATGATGTGATTTCCCGTTTAATATATCAAGCTCAAGAATTGGCACCCTATTTTGGGATGTTTGATGAAAACCAGGGAAAGATTATCGAAGAAGCTATAAATGAAGCACGACAAGCGAATGATTTGATTGATGACCAGAGGGAGAATTACTGAATGATTAAAGCGGTTTGTCTTGATACACGAATATTATCAATGTACTTGAAGGGTAGGCAATCCGCAAAAACAATGATTGATAGCTTTAAAACGGAAGAATTTGAAGTTTATACGACAACGGTCAATATTTCAGAGTTTTTTATGGGTTATTATAAAACAAATATTGTAGTGGAAACGGATGTTCAGCGATTGAAAGATTTTTTTTGGACGTTACACCCACGATCAGTAGATTTTGAAGTTGCGCATCTTTCGGGAAAATTATTTGCTACTATTCTTAAAGATCAACCGATTGGATGGCGAGATACATTTATTGCTGCGATTGCAATGCTAAATGGCAGAAAGATAATAACAAGCAATGTGGATCACTTTAAACGAATTCCTGAATTAGAAACATTCGAGTACAAATGAATTATCGTTCTTTGCGGTCCACTATCTAAACATATCTAAACCAAAACATTTCACTAGTCCTCCAGAGTATTAGGAAATATAAGAAACCTCTCAAACAATTTATAGCTGACCACATATCAATTATTTTCTTAAATACCCAGAACAGCGGTAACGCTAAATCTTTCAGTTTAGTCTATTCAAAAAACAGACGATATTCAGCTTTGAAGGGCATATCGTTAAGATAAATTAAATATTCAATAAAGAATCTAGACAAATCATTGTTAAATGGACTATTATTCAGAGCTGTGAGCAATTCATCTTTGTCCGCGTAGTTTTTAAACAGCTTTACTGCGAATTTATAAGGAGACAGTGCCAGGGTGTCGTCTAGACTAAAGTTTATCCCAAGAAGTTTCATAACTGGAATAAGATCTCTTTTTTGAGAAAATAATACATATTTTATGGCCATATTGGCTGCAAAATTCAATAATGCTTTTCTATCTGGTGTTGGATTGAAAAAAAGGTTAATATTTTCAATTGTAGGATTTTTCTGAAGAAATTCAAGGAATTCAAGAACCTCTGGGATTGTAGTTAATAAGTTGAGTTCGCGTCTGGACCTTACTGCCGCATTCCACCAATCATAGAAAGTTTTCACATCAGTGTTTTTACCCAAAAACCAGTTCCATTCTTTTTTAGTCAGATGATTTGTTGAAAGATAAGTATCACCAATGAGAACTAAAAATGCCTCCATAACTTCATTGTTGCCGAAGTGGCGCAAAAGAATGGGAGGATAAGCAAAAGAGGGGTATAATTCATTATATGAGACTTTTATGTCCTTGTCCGTGATAGACCAGATTGATTCGTGCACTTCCTTATCTGGATGCATATAGTCCCAAATCCGTGTTGCTCTATTAACATAACATCCATCAAAGTGTTGACTTAGTCCAGCATCGTCAACTGCTTTCAGAGTGAGACGAATAGTCTCTGGTGTAGCTGCAATGTTTCCAAGAAAAAAATTCCAATTTCTCATGAAGTTACCAGGATGCAGACACAAACAACGACGATATTCATTTACGGTTGAACTATCCAGATTGGAGTTACCCCAACGTGTAGTGTAAATGAGTATTCTAGATAAAGATCAAATATTTCATATTCTTGACACTTGGGTTAACAGGTTCAATCAATACACATAAATACAGGTATAATATAATTATGAACATGGCACACAAAACTATCACAATTTCTGAAGAGGCTTATAATTTATTAAAAGAAAACAAAAAGAAATATGAATCTTTTACTGAAGTTATTAAGAGGATTCTAACTAAAAAGAAAAAAGAAGATTTAGTTGAATGATTATCAAGTAAAAAAGATTTATCAGACCTAGCTGATTCAGTTGAATCAGTATTTGATGAAAGGAAGAATATTAATGTTAGATTTTAGATTTCTGATGGCAGTTATGATTTTTGATACTGATTACCTTATAAAAATTCTAAGAAATGATAAAAAAACAATGGTTCATCTAAAAACTCGAATTGATTATGATTTACGTCACCCCCCAAGGAGTTCTGGGATTATTTTGAACCTGGAAAAGAGGAAGAAGTTATGAAATACTCAAGTAGGGTCTATTATTCCTGATCCAATACTTGCAGCTATTGCTTTTCCCAGTTTCAACTCGTAGTTAGTGCTCTTTTGATCGAATTCGTAAGTATCTTGTATATGGTAAAAAAAAAAGGATTTTAAATAAATCCTTTAATGCTTCTTTTTTAAAAGAATTACACCAATAATACTGATGATACTGATAATGATACCAAAACTGGGTGTCATAACACCACTTTCTTCTTCACTTGTGCTTGAAGTGCTTGAAGTGCTTGAAGTGCTTGAAGTGCTTGAAGTGCTTGAAGTGCTTGAAGTAGGATTTATAATAGGATTCACAGTAATTTCCATGGAATAGACGTCCACATCTCCATCATTATCGGTTACTGTTAAAGTCACTGTATAATTTCCCGCTGTTGTATATTGATGATCAGGATTTTCATCTGTTGAATTTGCTGAATTATCACCGAAATCCCATTGCAATGTTGAAGGTTCATTACCTTTACTTCCAGTGAAAGTAAAGTTTACATATTGGTCTTCATCAATTGTATTGGAATTAACTGTAAATAATGAAACAGGATTCACATTCACGTCTTGAACAGTAATATCCAACGAATAGATGTCCACATCTCCATCATTATCAGTTACTGTTAAAGTCACCGTATAATTTCCCGCTGTTGTATATTGATGAGTAGGATTTTCATCTGTTGAATTTGCTGAACCATCACCGAAATTCCATTGAACTTCTGTTGGCGTATTACCAGGAGACCCAGTAACAATAAATTGTACGTATTCACCTTCGAAAATTGTCGTAGAATTAGCTATAAAAGTTGCATTGGGAATCAGATCAGTAAGTGGAGGAAAATCAGCATCATCAATTAGATATTCGGTTAAAATATCACTTCCTTGAGTAAATGATATGTTCTGCAAAATACCCGTATCTGGTTCAAGTTCTATCCGTATCCATTGATTAGTAGTTGTATTAGAGAATTTTACCCACCAATCACCAGTTTCGGATGTATCCAAATATCCACCATGCACTGAACCAAACATAGGAGCTAGGTTCATTTCTAAAATCGAACCATTGGTACCTTCTGGATGAATTAAACTTGTTGGGCCATCCATATGTAGAAAAAGATAATTATCGTCACCGCCTCCAATCGTTTGTTCAGTCCATTCATCATCAATTATCCAAGTAGCAGTAGATGTG
>SDBT01012232.1_pt1 | contig 13789 bp, 13 predicted proteins | sample 2277101 | NCBI WGS metagenome assembly SDBT01 (sample SAMN10404973, study PRJNA504765) | marine sediment metagenome | isolation source: marine sediment core GS10_PC15, 103 cmbsf | place: Arctic Ocean: Southern Knipovich Ridge | collected 2010
ACATGGTCTAAATGAGCATGCGTTAAAAATAAAGCAGAAATGTAAGGTGCGCTATTATCTTCTATATAATCTTCATAACTAATAAGATCGGCTTTAAATAAATACTCACTCTTAGAATCAGCATCCTCGAGACACACATCGTAAATCTTTTCCTTTCCGTATATTCCCGGAATTTCAGGAATTAAACCTAATTCTAAATAATCCCGTAAATCGTTATTCGTTCTGGGACTTAAAAAATCTTTGTAATAGGCGCCTTCACTGGAGAAACACATTCCATTATCAAACATTATTCTGGTGTTGCTCTCCTCGACGATGACGCAATTTCCACCAATAGTCGATATTCCACCATGAAAAATTAACGAAGTCATAAAATAACCCTAATATTTACAAATATCTAACTATATACAAATAGGACTTCTATTTAACTTTTAAGAATAAATTAATAAATTCTTTTCTTGTTAATTAAAAAGAGCTATAATAAGCTCGTGAAATTCTTTAAAAACTCATATTGTTTCTTCATATTCTTCAGCATGAAAATAAGCAAATCCTAAATTTCCCAAAAGAGATTCATTTTCAAGCTCAATTTTCAAAGCTTCGGTTATAATCTTTATAGCTTTTGCAAAATTGTCCAGTTTAATATGAATGTTACTATATGGTTGAAATCCCCCTATTAAAGTTAATCTAATTGATTTTTTGCGCACATTTTCCCCCTCTATATTTAGATAATAAAATTTAATTTAAATCAAAAATTTGAATTAAGCATTAACTAGATCATACTTCCTTTTTCTTAAGTGTGCAGGTAAGTAGTAGAAATACTTACCTATATCATGTTTTAACTCGAAATCAGGTAAGTAAGCGTCGGAATTAATTCTCTTGACTAAAATTCTATGTTCTTGTATTTTAGCGATCTTCCAAACTTTCCCCGCTAAAATAAAGATGTTATCCACCGGAAAAAGGATATTACCAACTAATTTTTTAGTACTTACATCTATTACAGACATAGAGCTCTCGTCTGGAATATTGGAGTGAATCATACCTATTTCCCCCATATTCATGAGTTTTTCAGATGCGTACCATTTTTCCATTTTTTTAGAAATCCATTCCTTTTCTTCAAGATGGTTGATAATATCTCTTAAATTTTTTGTTGTGCAAAAGTTTTCAAATAAATCCTCAAAAAATTCTTGTCGTAATCCTCCTGGATTTGCAAAAAGAACAGAAAATATCTGTTGGATTACAACTGATAAATCTGGGGCATAGGGTTTTGACTCTAACCCTCCCTTAATTGCCAGCGAGAACATTTTTTCTAGTCCACTCTTTATTTCTTTATCTGAGTGAATAATACCAAATGCTCGATTTACTTTTGAACGTCTATTACCTCTTCCAATTCGTTGTAGTAAAGACGATACACTCCAAGGAATTTCAGCTATTACAACAGCATCGATGTCTCCAATGTCAATCCCGATCTCAAGCGTCATTGTTGACACACAAATCCCAGATTTACTAGTTTTCATAAAATTCTCTGCTTCTTCTCTAACCGATTTCCCAAGACTTCCATGATGAGCAACTACTTCGAATGGTATCTTTAAGTTTTTAAAATCTACGGCTAATGCTTCAACACTTTTTCTCTTATTACAAAACACTAAAATTTTATTTAACTTCTCTTTTCTCAGAAATGGTACTATATCATCAATTTCAGGAATTAAATCATACTTTATTTCACGAGATCCTTTGACTTCTATAACTTTATAGCTATCTAAATAACGTTTCCCCAACTCTTCACAATCTGCAATAGTTGCGGATAAAGCATAAATGTTGAAATTGAATTCGGTTTTACTTTTTAATCTTTTTAATAATAATAACAGCTGATCTCCACGATAAGTGTTGTCCAATATGTGTATTTCGTCGAGTATAACTATTCGAATTCCCTTAAAAATATATGGATGTCTGCAAAGTAAAGAATCAAGAGATTCCGGTGTAGTTATTAACATATCAGTTACTTTGTTTGGTTTGAATTGAGGTCTGTCTCCAGTTTTAACTGATAAGGAAACATTGCACTCTGTTAGGAGTCCTTTTAATCGTTTATCTATATCATTGACTAAAGCTCTCGTTGGGGATATATAAAGAATTGATAAACCTTCCCATTTTTCATTTAAAAGTCTCTCAATAATGGGAGCTACTACAGCCTCTGTTTTACCGCTAGCTGTAGGAGAGCTGATAATAAGATCCTTTCCTTCCAACACTAAAGGAATCGTTTTGATTTGTATCGGTAATAATTTTCCAAACTGACCAAAAAATGTGGTCCACGTGTATTTTAGTTTTTTCTTAACTTTTAAAAATTCTTGATAACTCATTGTAGCAATTCAACTAATGGTTTATTTGGATGAAACCTTATTAAATCTAATATTTCAACTAAACCCTTGATATAAATTCTAGTTGAGTCGAAATTTTTGAGGATCTCTGATGGAAGTTCAGTTCTTGCTTTATCCGCTTCAAAATCATAAGCTTTATAATAAAAAGTTGAGATTTCTGTTGCAATTTCTTGCAACGCTTTATGATCAAGTTTGTTTAATTCTAATCTATTTAATGTGTTTAGAGGTTTTTTATTTAAAAGATACTCATAAGGAGTGAATCCTAAAATTATTCTAACGGAACACGGCATCTTCCAAATGTATTGACAAGGGAGTTTATTGTTATATTGTAAATTAGTCTGCTTCCCTCTTAATTCATTAGATTTCCTGTTTGATACACTGAACTCTTTAAAAGGCTTATCATAAAATAAATCTTTCGAATTACTCGTCATTAAAACCAATCCCTCTAAAAAATTCCACCCCTTTTCTCTTTGATAAGAATTATACCAGTATGGATCAATATTTTCTGCTTCATCAAACAGAATTATAAAACCGTTTAAGTCAAGAACCTCTTTTGCGGCATAACCAATCCCACTTAAAATGTAACAAAATATATTTGCGGCTGTGGAATAAGTATAAATAGGTGGCAAACGGAACATAGTTCCAGCATGTTCTAAAGTTCCATATATCCAACTCCAATAATAATCCCAATCCATCTCGTTTCTAATTTTTTTTATCATTACATTCAAGTGTGTATGTTCTTCCATAAGAAGATAATCTCGACTATTTGCCACTTCAGTTAAAAAATCTTTAAAATCACCATTTTTATAGTGAAACGATCTAATAATTTCCTCATACAATAATTTCGGTTTATTAAGAGGTAATGAATTACTATCAAATTCAAGAAACGAAATGGCCCAATTATCTTTTAGGGCAATATAATCAATATATTCTAAAAAATGGGTTTTACCTACACCATATACTCCTGTCATTATTAAGGAACCCTCATTAGAATTATGTAACCAATTTTGAATAAATTCCTTTTCTTTTTTTCTGCCAAATGTAAAATCTTCGATGTTGTTATCTGGAAATAGGCCCATCCTTAATGCTTCAATTTTTGCCCTAGCTTGATTCTTGATATGGTCAACAGGCTTACTCTCAAAACTTTCTTCAGCCTTATTAACACTATCTTGGCAAGTTTCTTGAGGATTCAAATTGAAATCCGGTTTTTCTCTTTTTAAGATTTTATTAATAAATTCCCCATGATCTAAATCTTTTTCTTTAATCCATCGCGAAATACTATTGTCGAACTCAACAAATACTTCTGCTCCTCCATATCTCGATTTTAATACTATACCATCCCCATAAAATCTATGCTTAACTTTTCTCAAAAAGGGCTCACCATCTTTCTTGCTATTATTTAAGTCCAATATCTTCGGGAGTCACTTCTTTTCCGGTTCTTCTTAACTGATAGAATGCAGGAATAATATTTTGAACAAAAACTCTCTTGATTCCTGTATCCCATCTCTCTTCATAAGCAGCATCAGTTATATTGTTTATTGTTTTCATCAATGGGATTTCATTAAATTTAGTGTTAAAAGCTATTTGATAAACATTTGCTAATTTTATTCCTATTTCTTTTAAAAGCTCTTTTGGCTCAATAGGAATCTTTTCAAGATATATTTTTACACCTGTAGGATTAATTTTTTCATTAAATACCGTTTTAACCCTCTGTCGTAATGCCTCATAAACCCTTGTTTTTCCTTCTAGAAAATTTTCATCAGGAACAGCATAAAACCACATTGTGTTTTTAAAACTTGTTTGCACACACAAATCGATTAATTCCCTTAAATTACTTAATAAATGGTCTTTTTCTTTTGAAGACATACTTGGTGTTTGTTCAGCTTCATCTAAAAGAACTACAATCCCCGCATACCCAATTTCTCTAATCCATTGAACTAAAGATCTAATCATTTTAAACGCGGAGCTTTTATCAATCTTATCAAAAATTTTATACTTTTTCACTTCGCTCTTAACAATACTTTCACCCTTCAGCCATTGAACTAATAGGCTAAAATCATCATCAGAATTCTTTGCTAAACTCATAAATGCTTCCTTAATCGCATTTTTAAATGATGTGCTTTCATATGGTCCTAATGAGGACACATGCTTTTCAAGCTCTTCGATTAAGAATTCTTCCTCAATTTTCTGTGAATAATCTGTATAAACTTCATGAAACCACTTCTTTAAGACAGCCTCAATTCCTCTGTCGTAACTTTCCATTAAAGATTCTTGAGACTGTTGGTAAATTAAACTTTCGGCAATTGCTGCATATATTTTTGCTAAATTGGAAAACGGCGTTTCTTGGGGTGTTAAGGTTATATAGGATGTAATGAAATTTTCTTTCCAAGCCAATTCTCTTATGTTATACAAAAGGTGCGTTTTTCCTCCACCATAAACACCGATTACCATTTTAAAAACAGATCCTCCATGTTTAATATAAGTGCTTAAATAATCTTCGTATAACACATCTAAATATATGTCTAATCCTGCGGTAAAGTATTGAAATCCGAATTCAGGTGGAGTGCCCGAACTTCCTACAGCTTCTATAATTCTTCTTGCTATAACAGGATCTAAATCTTTTGAAATCTTCTCATTTTGATTTTCTTGATTATTTTCATTCATTTCTTATCTCTCTAAATTTAATATGTGAAATATAATTCCCATCTCCTTTATCATTAGTGGGAATCCATAAAAAATCAGATTTTTTTTTAGTATAGGCCCTAGTGGCAATGATAGGAGTTAGTTCATAATTTTGATACTTTCTTTTTCTCAACTTAAATAAATCATAACTAAATAAATATCGAGGATAATCAGTATAAAACTCCTTTCTTGGATTTGCTTTATACCTGTTACTCTGAATTATGAAAATATATTCCAACAGAAGATCGATAATGGGAACTTGATCTCCTTCATTTCTCTCTTGTTTAAAAATCAAAATTTTATATGCTCGATAAATTCTTTTTAGGAAATTATTTTCGTTGAACTCTCTACTTACAATAAATTCATAATAGTTATCTAATTTTTCAACCAAGATGTTATAATCTAATTTAAATTTAGCTACTCTTTCTTGCTCAGGACCATACCATACTGAAACAGTCGGTCTATCAAAATCGATATTAAATGAAAATAACCACGTCTTCAAGACTGGAAGAGTCCCCTTCAATTCAAATTTTCTCTCTTTTAATAGTTTTTCAAGATTATTTAAGAAATCTCTTCGAAAATCCTCCCTCCATTGAGAAGCTTTTAAAGTTAGGGCTTGTGCATAATTTTCTAGTTCTTTCTCAATTTGTTGATTCATATTTTCAACTTTTGGTGTCAATGAATCTACAGCATCTTTAATTTTCTTTATTAAATTAGATTTGTTCGCTTTAGAATAACCCGTTATTCCATTTCTTTTACAAATCTCCCGTAATTCTTTTACCATTCTTTTATTAAGGCTATCAACATTTATTTTGCTAATTTCAGATTTAACATCAGACTGCTCTTCAGTTTTTATAAGTTTACTACTAACTAGTTTCTCATAGTAGTTTTTAAAATTCTCTATATTCTTCCTAATATTTATTAAGTTTTCTATTGGCCCCTTTTCTATCAAACTATTTAACTTTTTATAAGAATCTAATAAGTTCTTATACTCATTCTTATGTTGAATTACCTTAAAAATGTCTTTTCTGATTTCCAAAGCCCTTCCTCGAATTTTTATTACCATTTCATTAAAAATCCATTAAAAGCTTAAAACAATCTATATATACAATATTAGTAATCAAATATTTAATCTTTCAGAAGACTCATATTAGGAAACATTAGAGTAGCGAATTGTTAAAAAATTTAAGCAATAATAAGTTAAAGAGTATACCCAAAACTATAGAAAATCTATACGCACTTGAATCCTTAAACTTAAAAGCCAACCACTGGATAACAATACCAGAAAACGTTAAAAAGTTAGAATTAAAGGGCTTGATATTATCCTATAAACTATATTATTAATTCTTATTCAGGAGTAGATAATTTTATCTTTAATAAAATTTTAATATATAGAATTTAATATCATTTTGCCTTATTTATTACAAAATGAAAGAATTAACCGAAAGAAAAATCCAATGGTTAGATGCTTTCGCCAATAAACATGAATTTTTCGGAGTATTAAAAGAGATTATGGAAAAGAATAATTTATCGAGCGATGGTTGACTTGAGAAGGGTATTGCATTATATATTTCAGGAAACTACAAAGAAGCACTTAGCTGTTATAATAAGGCTTTAGAACTCGAGCCTAATTTTAAAGAAGCGTGGTATCGCAAAGGAATGATTAAAGGTGTGTTAGGGGATTTTCAAAAGGCAATTAAGTGTCATGAAAAAGCGATTTCAATAGATCCCGAATTTAAACAGGCTATTTTTGGTAAGGGAATGGCATTAGGTATTTTGGGAAAACCCGAAAAAGCGCTTATTTTTTATAATAAAGGATTAAAACTAGATCCCAATTTCAAAGAGGCATGGGTGGCTAAAGGAATAGCTTTAGGTGGTTTCGGAGAAGTCGAAGAAGCCAATGAATGTTTTGATAATGCACTAAGAATTGATCCGGGTTATAAGGCAGCATTGAATAAAGAACAAGAGCTTTTAAATTTAATTAACACACGAAATATTTAATTTAATTCAAAAATAAATAGGTTAAAGAAATAAATTCAAATGATTTAAAATATTGATTAATTCATGATAGATTTTAGTACCAAAGAGCAAGTTAACGAAAAATTAAATGGATATAATCCGAACAAAATAGGTAATATAGGAGAAGCTATTGTAGCACTTCAACTTCATGATGTATTCGGAGAAAGAATTGCCAGTATCAACAATAGTGGAAAAGAAGTTGATTTAACTATAAAATTAAAGGATGAAGAGGAACCGATTACAATAGAAGTAAAGTCTTCTGCTTTTAAAAAGGATTATTATAGAAATCACTGGGCTTATGGAGTTCCAATAAAAACAAAAGATTTTAACTATAAATTCGATCTTCTTGCGATGGTTAATTTTATCCCACCTAATAAATCCAATTCTTTGGGACAAAAGAGTAAAATACGCAGCGATTATAAAAATGTAACCCTTTATTTTATGTATAATGAATTGGAATCATTGCTTCCAAACCCATTCATCTATATTCCTACTACTACACTCTTAAAATTAAAAACTGAATGTAATGACATAAAAAATTTTCGTACTTTCTTTAATAATTATTATAGGGATGTACAAGTTGACCCAATAATAGTTTTTGATGAAGTTAACTTTTCATGGGAGAACTATAAATTAACTAATAATTTAAAAGGTGATTTAGGATTTCCCCGTTGGTTTGACAAATCACTAAGCTGTAAATATCTTGCGGATTATGCTGTTAATAGAAGAGAATTTCATGAAAAGGAAATAAAAAATAAATGGAGAGAACGAATTGATCTCGAGCAAATGGTGGATAAATCCATTATTAATATATCTAAAAAGTCAAAAATTAACGAAGAATACGATATAAATTTAAGTTTTTGTAAGAATTGTGCCCAAAAATGTGAAGTAATTCCAAAAAAAAGGTCAAGTGTTATACAAGCGCATTAAGCATTGATCCCAATTTCAAAGAGGCATGGCTGGTTAAGGGAATGGTTATAGGTATTGTAGGAACAATTGAAGAAGCTTTTGAGTGGTTTGACAACGCTTTAAGAATTGATCCCGCATATAAAGAAGCTTTGAATAAAAAACAAGAGCTTTTGGATATATTGAGTAATAGAAACTTGTGAGGAGGTAATTAATTAATCATTTTATGTTATCTATAGCTTTAAAAAAGTGTTCCATCCTAATTTTCTCTTAATTTCTATAAGAATTTCATTGATTTTATCTAATTTTTCCGTTTTTTTAATAAAATCTTCATAAATTTCAATTATATCCTCTTGATCATCATCGTTTCCTATATAATTCATCCAAATTACATTATTAAGATCTCTAAAGACTTTTAGTGTTGGAATCACATCAAAATCATCACTTCCTGAATATCCCATTACAACCAGAGATCTAAATTTTGAAATATTGTCAAAAACTGGACGTTTAAATGGTTCTACTTGAAATACATTTAAACTTTCTTTATTAGATCCAAAAGCTTGAATAGTTGTTATTAATGATTGTCTAGTATCTTCACCTGTTAAGAGATTTCTCGTCGAACCATGAATTTTATAAAGCAATTTTTTGCCTTGAAGCTTTAAATCACCCGGATCACAATATTTTTTAAAGTCTTCTTTTGTTATAACACATACTATTTCTTCTTTAGGAACATTTAAATTGAGAAGAGCATATTCGATTAAAAAATCAAAATTAGTTGTCATTACATAATGCCCCTTTTTTATCATATCAGCAAAGAAGAAATGTTGATTGTTTGGTTTATCACAAAGCCCATAGAAGTCAATTATTTTTAAATCTTCATCAATTTTATCTTTAACAATTTCTATTAATGCTTCGAATCGGAGTTCTTCCAAGTTAGATATTTTTTCTACTTCTGATTCAGCACAAACATACTTAATAATAGCATCCATCATGGATCGTCCCGCTGGTAAATTAGAAGGTGTATCAACTGAACATCCCGCACCTACTAAAAATGTAATTTTTTGATCTTCTTTTAATAATTTGTATATGTTAATATCATTATCAAGCATTCTTTTCACAATTTTTTATATTTATTGATTTAGAAAGATTTTATGAGAATATAACCTCAAAAATACTATAAATTTGGTGGATTGATATTCAAAATCTCCGATGTTAATGACGTCCCACTTTTAAGAAACGTTATAGATTAGTTTTATTAAAAGTAATAGTAAAACTATAAAAACATTTTGAAAAGAAAAAATTTAACGAATTGGTTGATAATAATTTCCAGAATGATTTACAACAATTTCTAAAAACAAATATCATAGAAAGCATAAAAACGGAGGAAGTTCCGGCATAATGAGTACATATTAAATTAGGATCAAACAGTTAATAATAAATAAATCTCTAATGTATACAATTTAATACCATTCTAAAGCTTTTTCTGATATTGAAAGTGCCAAAGATTATTTAATAAAATAGATCTAATTGTGCTTTGGTGCTTTTAAACTCATTTCTTTCTACTATATTATATTCAAATTAAATTATGTTAAATTAGAAAAAAAAAAAGTTTAAGAGATTTATATTATATCATTTACGCCGTTTTTTTATTACATATACCGAAGTAATAGCAACGAGAAATAATATCATAAATAAATTGTATCCGGGAATTCCTGCTTCTCCACTAAATTGTACATACACTTTAATACAATTTGATAGTGTATTACCATATTGATTTTGAGCTGTAACAATATAATAATATTCTCCCGTCTCTAACTCTTCTATTATATAAGTAGACAAACTAGTTTGAAATATGAATGTAGTGTTTATCCCAATTTCTGAAATGAATTGATCTGAAACGTATATCAAATAAAAATCTGCTCTAAGAGACTCTTCCCATATTAATGTGAAACTACCATCAGTATCAGGGTTTTCCGCATTACTCGATAAAATAAACGCGCTGGGAAGGAAATCTGAAGAAATTTCGACAGTAACAGAAATACAGTTTGAGGATGTATTTCCAAAAGAATTATAAGCAACAACGATATAATAATACATTCCATTTAATAACAATGAGATTGAATATGGAGATGTCGTATTTTGATTCGCAAGAAAAGTAAGACTGCTATTTATCTGTGTAATATATCCATCGTGAGTATAAATTGAATAATTATTAGCTCCAGTAGAATCTGTCCAATTTAGTACAAAAGTCCCATCAGGATCGGGGGTATTTGAATCACTGGATAAAGAAAATTCACTTGGAGGTGTTTCAGGAGGTGTTCCTGGAGGAATTGCTACAGTAACAGAAATACAATTTGATAACGACGTATTTCCAAAAGAATTATAAGCAACAACAATATAGTAATAAGTTCCATTTAACAACCCTGAGATTGGGTATGGAGATGCCGCACTTTGATTCGCAAGGATAGTAAGATTGCTATTTATCTGTGTAAAATAATCATCGTGACTATAAATTGAATAATTATTTACAATGGAAGGCGTCCACGTTAACGTAAAAGATCCATCTGTATCTGGATTATTTGCATTGCAGGATATTATTGGAGGTTCACCGTCTTCATATGCATAAACTCGACTATTTCCATAACCAAGCATCCACCAATTTATCCCATCCCAAAAAAGATCTGTAGGAGAATCATCCTGCCCACTTGTATCATAAGAAAGACCTGTATAACTCCAATCGGAATTATATTTATGAACCATGTCACTATAAATTCCAGTCACCCACCAATTAACGCCATCCCAAAAAAGATCTGAAGGATATGTATCTTGTGCACTTAAATCATAAGAAATACCAGTATAACTCCAATCAGAATTATATTGAAGAACCTCACTAGGAGAAAATCTTATCACCCACCAATTTGTTCCATCCCAACAAATTCCTTTAGGACTACCACCTATATAATGAGAAACACCAGTATAACTCCAATTAGAATAATATTTGTAAACTGTATCAAAAACACCATCCTCTATTGTCCACCAATTTGTTCCATCCCAAAAAATTCCCGTTGCAACAGTACATTGTGCGGAAATATCATAAGAAATACCAGTATAACTCCAATCAGAATTATATTTATGAACATTATCACTATCAGATCCTATCATCCACCAATTTATTCCATCCCAAGAAATACCTTCCGGAAAAATGTCTTGACTCCCAACATAAAAAGAAGTTCCCGTATAATCCCAAATGGTGGAGTCATTTAATCCGGTATCTTCTGGAGGAATAGCTACAATAATAAAAATACAATCAGATGATGTATTTCCAAAATCATTATAAGCAATAGCAATATAATAATAATTCCCATTTAGCACTCCAGAGATTGAGTATGGGGATGTTGCATTTTGATTCGCAAGGAGCGTTAGACTTTCATTTACTTGTGAAATATAGCTATGGTATCTATATATAGAATAATTATTTGCACCAGTAGAAGGTGTCCAGGATAATATAAAAATCCCATCTATATCGGGGGTATCTGCATTGCTGGATAAAGAAAAAGCAATTGGGGGTATTCCTGGAGGAATAGCTACAATAATAAAAATACAATTAGATGAAGTATTTCCAAAATCATTATAAGCAACAGCAATATAATAATAAGTTCCATTTAACAATCCAGAGATTGAGTATGGGGATGTCGCATTTTGATTCGCAAGGAGCATTAGGCTGCCATTTATCGTTGAAATATAGCTATCGTAACTGTAAATTGAATAATTATTTGCATTCGTAGAAGGTGTCCAGGATAATGTAAAAATCCCATCTATGTCGGGGGTATCTGCACTGCTGGATAAAGAAAAAGCACCAGGGGGAAAAAGTTCGACAGAAACAGAAATACAATTAGATGAAGTATTTCCAAAATCATTATAAGCAACAGCAATATAATAATAAGTTCCATTTAACAATCCAGAGATTGATTATGGGGATGTCGCATTTTGATTCGCAAGGAGCATTAGGCTGCCATTTATCGTTGAAATATAGCTATCGTAACTGTAAATTGAATAATTATTGGCTCTAATAGAGTTTGTCCAATCTAACTCAAAGACCCCGTCAAGATCGGGGGTATCTGCACTGCTGGATAAAGAATAAGTACTAGGTGGACATTCTTGGTCATATTCGAGTATCAATTTTGGGGTTCCTGAATTTTCTGATGTTAGAAAATTATTATGGCGGACACTTTTGTGGTTGTTCTTATGATATTGAACAATTTTGGAGGAAAAATTATTGCTCATTTATTGAAAAAAAATATCGGGAGATAGTTCTGACTCAATGTAGCGGGTTGTGAGAAAATGAGTAAAACAGAATTTGGAGTAAAAAAAGGGGTCACGTTATTTCTAAGGGGTGGATCTGGTGTTGGAAAAACTACAATTGCGGATGCTTTAGTTAAGAAAATCCCTTTTTCCACTAAAATTGATATAGATGAGTTAAGATATATGATTTGTGGGGGAAGAGTCGCCTCATGGAGCAAATTAAAACCCTACGATTATCAAAAAGAGTATTTTCGCCAATGTCGTTTAGGGGATAAAAACGCATTTGCTCTCGCTAGAAATTTTTTAGAGGCAGGTTTTATCCCAATCATTGTTGGGTTGAATGGGGGCGAATTTTCAGAAATCTTCCATTTATTAGAGAACCCCGAGGATATTAAATGGTATCCAAACTCTGAAATACTTCAAAAGGAATTACATGGAATAAAAATTTTTCAGGTCATATTAGATGCACCAATTAATATCTTAGCTGAGCGCTTGAAAGATAAAGGACATAATGAAACAACGATTCAGTTTATATTAGACCAACGAAATATTTTTTTGGAAGCTGTTTCTAAAGGACCAATAGAATATATTGTTGATACCAGTATAAATGATCCCAAAACGATCGCAGAAAAGATTTTAGATGACTTAAATTTTCGAAAATATTTTTGAGTATGAATTAAAAAGTTATAATTGCTATTTAGAACCACCCCCTACCATTTAGTAGCGCTTTAAGTGAAGATAAGGATAATTTTGATAAATTTTTTAGAAAGAGGGGGGCTTTATGCTTGGTAAATTTAGATATATGACTTATCTATTAAAATTGAAGATATAACTTTAATTGATTAATAATTCCTTAATTAATAAGACATTATTATTTAAATATTTCAATAGCCCTTGTTTATTTAAAGACAGTATGCAGTTTACCAAGTAAAAATGTATTTAATAAAAACATTAAGAAGTGCTAATAGATGAGTCAAGAAAAGATTAAGCAAAAAAAATTATTCCTAAGCGTAGTGCCTAAAAGTTATCTTATAGGAATTATCAATAACAAGAAGTATCCGAGAGATGAGCTAAAAGAAATGCTAGAATTCATTTCTCATAAAAAAGTAATAAATCCTAATAGTAGGCTCAATAATTTATCTCATCAAATTTTAATTAAATTATTTATTGAGTATGAAATACTTACATTAGAAGAAACCAAGGATTATTATCTCCAATTTAGAGATAATAAAAATCCCATTTTCTATCTGTACAAACTAAAAGATGAAATAAAAGAGGATCTAAAATCCTTAAAATCAAAATTAAATGATTTATTCAAAACAGTTCAATTAGACAAAGAACATAATTTTATCCAGACAGAAAAAGACCTTGAACCTAAAAGGCGAGATCTTCTCTATAAGTATGAAGAATTCACATTAATTAACATAAAATTATTAGAAAGGAATACAATTTTAGAAGTTAGCTTTGAATACTTAGAAAGAATAGATTATCTTTCAAAGAATTATATTCCG
>SDBT01012233.1_pt1 | contig 13788 bp, 14 predicted proteins | sample 2277101 | NCBI WGS metagenome assembly SDBT01 (sample SAMN10404973, study PRJNA504765) | marine sediment metagenome | isolation source: marine sediment core GS10_PC15, 103 cmbsf | place: Arctic Ocean: Southern Knipovich Ridge | collected 2010
CCTTCGGTGGGATCGCGTTCCGTGCGTCAGACGACAAGCTCGTCTACACCACGGGATCGGGTCAGGTAACATCCGGTGCCGTGTCGGTGGCGAGCGCCGCGCTCTCGGGGGGCACGTACCACTACATCGAGGTGCGGCTCAAGGCCCACGCCACGCTGGGCGAGGTACACTGGCAGATCGACGGGACACCCGCCGGTAGCGACACCGGGATCGACACGCTCTTGTCGGGGGACATCACGAACCCCGCGCAGCTCAAGTTCATGCCCAGCTCGACGCTCGACTGGAACTCGCTTGATCGGCTGGCGGACATCTACGTGCAGGAGTTCGCGGACGCGCTGCTCGGTATCGTGGAGATATGGTATCAGAACGCAGACGTGGCCGGTGCGAGCGCGGACTTCACGCCGTCTGCGGGTGCGAATGAGGACAACATCGATGACATCGGCAACGACGGCGACACGACGTACAATCAGAGCTCCACTCCCGCCGATCGAGATGCGTTCGCTCATTCCGACGTGGTGGTGTCCGCACCCACCGCGGTGCAAGCCCTGGTCGTGGCTCGCAGTCTGGCCGACCCGTTCGCTGACATCAAGTTCGGTATCCGAAGCGGAGGCACGGACTCCCTCCAGCCCACCTCACAGATCTCTGAGGACTACGACGGCAGGCGCGGTCCGATCGAGGAGGTCGATCCCGACACCGCCGCTGCGTGGACGGTTGCTGGCCTGAACGCCGCCGAGACGGTCGTTGAGGTTGGCTAATGGCCGATGAGGCACGAGTAACCCAAGCTGGTAGGCAGGCTCCGAGTCAGGAGTCAGACGTCGAAGCGCGGGTAACGCAGGCCGGTCGTCAGGCCGCGAGCCAGGAGTCAGGCGTCGAGGCACGGGTCACCCAGGCCGGTCGTCAGGCTGCGGTGTCGGGCACGGGCACCACGCTCCGGGTCACGCAGCTCGGTCGCAACGTCCTGCTCAAGGATCTCAGGCCGAACACCCCGCTGATCCTCTCGCCGGTCAGCGCGGAGGTCTACACGCTCTCGGTGCCGGTCGTCTACGAGCTCTCGACCGACCCGCTCGGTGGGACGACGACGCACGAGTTCAGGTATCGCAAAGTCGGTGACACGATGTGGGTCGTGCTGTTCACCGGCCGGGCCGGGAACGCGACGTTCCCGTGGGACATCTCCGCGCTGGTCGATGGTGACTACGAAGCGGAAAGCTTCAGCACGAACGTGGGCGGCACGGGGAAACAGTCGCTCACCGCTACGGTCACCTTCGAGATCGACAACAGCACGCCGGGGCCGCCGCTCATCACCTCGCCACTGTTCGGCCAGGAGCTCGTCCAGCAGACCGCGTTCCCGGTCACCTGGGAAGCCGCGGTCGATCCGAACGACGACGCGCTGACCTACACGCTGGAGTTCAGAGCGATAGGGGCAGGGAGCTGGACCCCGATCACCAGCGGGGTCAGTGCGCTGTTCTTCGACTGGAACATGAGTGCGCTGGGGGCGGATGATTACGAAATCCGGGTCTTCGCGAACGACGGCACGAACGACGGGATCCCCGACACCCGCCAGTTCTCGGTCACGCTCGCGGATCAGCCGCTGACCCCGGTCCTCCGTGTCGTGGGGACTGACCCGGAGTGTCTCAGGGTCGAGATCCTGGAGTACGCGCACCCGACACCGCGTGCGTGGAAGAGCACGACGTACCAGGTCATCCCGCCCGATGGAGACTGGGCCAACCCGATCATCAACTTCACCACGACCGATCCAGCGCAGCAGCTCGCCGCGGAGTTCTGCGGCCAGCTCTACCAGGGGTTCGAAGGCTTCGTCCGCGTCTACTTCACCGACGACGCCGATAACGACTCGAATTTCAGTGAGCAGCTCCTCTTCTCGCTCGGCCTTCAGTCAAACCAGTACGACGTCCGCTGGGACACCGACGCGATCTGGTCGCTCGCCCCCGACTGCGAGGTGGAGATGAAGACCGCCCAGGACGGCACGGAGCAGGAGCTGTCTGCTGCGGTCGACAGGGCGGCGATCATCCACGGCTCGGCGTTCGTGACCGGGCTGGTGATGTTCCGGGGCAGGCACTACGGGCTTGGCGGGCTGGACACCGAACTCCGACAGGGCGGCATCGGCGTCTTCGAGGGCTTCCGGCTCGGTTCCCCAACCTGGCAGGGTGCGGCCGCGTTCATCGACGTCGGCACCCGTGTCATAGGCTCGGGCGATGGGGTGCTCACTGCCCGGCTGCGGGTCGTCTTCCAGACACCAGCCGGGCTGTATCGATCGACAACGGCAGACCTCGGTGGAATCATCATCGAGCTGATCGCGGGGTTCACGAACGTCGGGGTCACGAGGGTGTCGCCCTGGACGAGCCTCGTGGACCGCAAGCCGTTCTACCGCGTGGATATGCTCTTTACCCGCGACGTCACGCCTGGCCCGCCTGCCAGCAACTCGAAGATGCGGATCCGTGCGCGTGTGCACCGGGCCGTCGGCTCTGGCGACCTGAGTGACGACCCGCTGATCCCGGTGGTGGCAGGCGAGTGGCACACCGACTTCACGGTGGAGGAATTTCCACCCTGTGGCAGACCCGGCTACGTCGGCGGTCGCCTGGGCTACGACGCAGGGGCGTTCGGGCTCAACTGCTACAAGGGTCTGATGTTCAGCGCGATACGTGACATCGGGATCCCTGGCCCCACGGAGACGGCACAGCCGGCGCTTCCCCCACCAGACGCCCCGGAGGTGTGCACGCCCCAGTCGGAGGCAGGTCTGTCCACTCCGGTGTTCTTCCCGGTCCCACCGAACGGTGACGTCACCGAGCGCCCGACGGCACCGACCGACGTCATCATCGCCTGGGACGATACGGAGCAGCGGATCGCGCTGCGCGACCGTCCGACGCTGTCGATCGGCTGGGAGATCACGCTGCCGAGCTCGCGTGAGATGGGCGACTTCCAGTCGATGCTGTACCAGGACCAGCCAGCACGGTGGATCGTCCCGCTGTGGCAGGACGCGGCCCCGCTTCTGGTCGACCTCGCGAGCTCGTCGTCATCGATCCCGGCCGCGAGCGTGGACACCGAGGACCGGCGCTTCGATGAGATGACGCACGTCGCGGTGTGGGTCGATCAGTTCACCTGGGACGTCACGGAAGCCGTCCTCGAAAACGACGGCTCGATCACGCTCACCGACATGACCACCCAGAACTTCACCGGCGGGCTGAAGGGTCCGACATTCGTACTGCCGTGTCGTGTGGGCCGGATCCCGCAGCGCCTCGATCCGTTGAGGAAGGCACCGGACATTGCCGACGTCGATATGGAGTTCATTCTTGAGGGAGTCATCTGATGGCGAATCTGAAGATCTCTGAGCTGGTTGCCGTCACGACTCCGACCGGGGCGTCTGAGTTCGCAGTGAACGAGGGCGGCACCACGAAGAAGATGACGCTCACGCAGCTCCTCGCGGCGGGGACCGAGCCCGGCAGCTTCTCGACGCTCGCGGCCGTTGACAGTTTCGACATCGGTGACGACGCACACGCAGCTAACCTCGCGATCACCATGAAGACGGCTGCGGGCCATCGTCGCGGCACCTGGTTCGAGACGGCTGGCCTGAATCGCTGGGTTTGGAGAGTCGATAACGTGGCAGAGTCGGGGTCCGACGCTGGCGCAGACTTCGAGTGGCTGGCCTACGATGACGCGGGCTCTCTAATTGGCACCGCCCTGAAGCTCACCCGCGCCGACATGGCTGCTGTGTTCGGCGGCTCACTCGCCGTAGCCACCGACCTCACGATCGGCTCCGACGCACTCGCTACTAACCTCATGGCCGTCCTGAATACGGCTGCGGGCCAGAACCGGGAGATCGTCTGGCGAACCGGGGGCGTAGATCGCTGGGTAGCACAAGTCACCAACTCTGCGGAATCCGGGTCCGACGCGGGTTCCAACTTTAGCCTCCAGGCCCGCGATGACGCGGGTGGTCTGATCGGGGTCGCTCTCGGTGTCACCCGAGCGACAATGGCGCTGACGATCGGCGGGGACCTCAACCACGACGGCGCGAATTGGGGCCTCGCAGGAGCGGTACCGAGCGCACCACAGACCGGCTTCACGCTGTTCACGAACCTGTCCACCCTACGGACGGGTGACGCTGACACGCTCACCGCCGCACAGCTCGCGGACATCCTCGGCACGCTGATCGAGGACTTGAAGACGAAAGGGGTGATCGCAGCATGATCTTTGACACGCAGGCCCAGAAGGAAAGAGTGCTCAACCTCATCGGGGACGTGCCGATCAAGACGACCATCTCGGGCCTGGTCGCGGGGCCGTCGCAGGATATGGCGGCACTCCTGACAGCGTTGCACGAGGCCCCCGTGGTGCCGGCGGACAGGCAGGAAGAGCTGCTATACGACAAGGACACCCCCGCGGAGCAGGAGGGCTGATGCCCCATCCTGCCGGCCCCCTTCTCGTTGGCTCGCTGCTCCAGGAGGACGGTGACCTCATCCTCCTCGAGTCCGGTGGAGAGCTCCTCCTGGGCAACGCCTACCTCGGCTTCAACGTGCTCGACTTCTGGCCGAACTGGGAGATCAAGCCGATCGAGGCGATCGAGCGATCCGGCACCATCCTGGAGAACCGGACGGGCCTGCCCGTGGTGAAGCCGCGTGCCGACCAGCCCAGGCAGTCGATGAGCTTCACGTTCCGCACGGACTCACGCGCCGAGCTCGCACGGTTCCGGCGGTTCGTGGCATCGCTCCGTGGCCGGCAGCGAGCGTTCTGGATCCCGACCTGGGAAGCGGACCTGAACCCGACCGCGTTCCTCACCGGGAGCAACATCACGGTCGAGTCGATCGGTTACGAGGGCCGGATGCACGACTTCCATCCTCGCCGGCACTGCGTGCTCGTGAAGTGGAACCGTGAGCTGGAGATCTTCGCGATCATCGGCGCGACCGACAACGGCACGACCGAGCTCCTCAACACCGACCACACGTTCCCAGGCGCCCCAGGCTACAACAATGAACACGTAATGATCTCGTTCCTGCTGCTGGTCAGGCTGGAGAGCGACACGATCGAGTACACGTACATCACCCCGGAGCTGATGGACGCCAAGCTCCGGGTCATCGAGCTGCCCTTAGAAACCCCCCAGATCTTCTCCTAATGACCTTCCAGGATCTTGAGCAGTCCCAGCAGGCGGCAGACCCGAAAGAGCTCTACCGCTTCGTACGAGGCACTGAGTGCTGGCTGTACACGAGCGCGGACGAGGACACCGTCTACGCCAACGAGACGTACTTCGCTCGGACCATCAGCCGTGGCGCGTTCCAGCGCAACGACGAGGCGGCCTCGTCGGAGCTCGAAGTCAGGCTCGATCGAGCTCTCGGGGTGGTGGCGCAGTTCCTGGACGGCTCTAGCGCCGAGCCGATCACCCTCACGGTGCTGCGGCTCCACCGACCGTTGTCGGCTATCGCGATCATCGAGTTCACGGGGACCATCGCGAACATCTCGATCGAGATCGAAGAGGTCGTGCTGCTCGTACAGTCCCCGCTCGGTAAGGACTCGAAGGAGATCCCACGGGAGCTCATGCTGCGGACGTGCCCGCACGAGCTCTACGGCGAGCGGTGTAGGGTCGACCCGGATGCGTTCAAGGTCGAGACGACGATCTCGTCGGTGTCCGGTGACCCCAACGAGTACGACATCACCTCCCGCGGCGGACACGCGCAGGGCTTCTTCAAAGCCGGCGTCCTGGTGAAGGACTCGACCGGCCAGCGTGGCTTCATCCAGAAAGATCTCCTGGGGATCTTCCTGCTCGTGCCGATGCCGGGCCTGGCCGTCAGCGATGCGGTCACTGTCTTCGCCGGCTGCGACCGGAAGGTCGAGACGTGCAGGGACAAATTCGCCAACGTCGCGGAGTACGGCGGGTTCCCCGCGTTGCCAGAGCGGAACCCTTTCGTGTCGATCCCGGCCGAAGACATCCTGGACCCGACATGATGACCTCACCCGTCGAGATCCAGCAGGCCGGTTTCTGGGGCCTCCTGCTGATGCTGGTAGTGTCCTCGATCATCACGATCCTGCTGCGCCCGAAGATCGAGGCCGACGATAAGCCGGTCGACTTCCGGCCCCCGGAGCCTCGTGAAGGCGAGCCGATAAACATCATCTTCGGCACGGTCAAGGTGAGCCCCATGATCGGGTGGTTCGGTGACGTTCACGGCCGTCACGTCGTCAGCAAGGAGGGCGGCTTCCTGGGCTTCTTCCAACAGGACGTGCCGCTCGGCAAGGAGTACCTGGCCGGGATGCAACTCGTGCTCTGCCACGGCCCGATCGACAAGCTGCTCGACATTCATATCGGGGAGTACCACATCGTGCGGAAGGCCCAGCCCCGAGCCGAGGGCGTGTCTTCGGAGATCGATCCGCAGACGCCGTACAAGAACACGAACCCCGTGCTGCCGGTCGACTTCCCCGTAGGCGGCCAGCCGACGGTCGTCTATCTGAATATGCCCGATCTTTTTGGCGGGGCGAAGGAAGGCGGTGGGATCGTCGGCCAGTTGGACATCCACTGGGGCACGGAGTCCCAGCCGATGAACCCGTACCTGGCGCTGTGGATCGGGCCCGACATCCTGCCCCAGTACCGAGGGATCGCGTACATCGTGCTGAGGCGAATGAATATGGGGAAGTCCCCATCCCCGCTCCCGTGGCACTTCGTGTGTGAGCGCATCTCCAAAGTGCTCGGCGCGGACAGCAACTCCACGATCGTTGACGCTGACGGCAACAACACTGCGAACGCCGCCGAATGTGTCTACGAGCTCCTCACGAACACACGGTGGGGCGTCGGGATGCATCCCGACGAGATCGACATCGACACGTTCCAGGCCGTCGCCGCGACACTCTTCACTGAGGGCCTCGGCTACAACGGGCAGCTCCCCGTGCGGCAGTCCGCGTACTCCTCGATCCGCACGATCCTGGAGCACGTAGACGGGATTCTGTATCAGGACCCCGTCACCGGGCTGATCGGGATCCTGCTGATCCGTAAGGACTACTCTGTCTCCTCGCTGCCACAGTTCGATGAGCAGAATAGTGTGCTCGAAGTCTTCACGCGGGGCTCCTGGGGAGAGGTCATCAACGAGACGAGCGTCAAGTACATCGACATCAAGCGCCGGTTCTCCGATGCCACGGCCCAGGCGCAGAACCTCGCGTCGATCCAAGCGATGCGTGACATCATCAGCACGCAGATCAGTCTGCCTGGGCTCTCGACGCACGAGCTCGCCCAGGACGCCGCTGATCGAGATAACCGTACGAGCTCGGTCCCAATCGTGCGCGGCCGGATCTCCACGAACCGCTTCGGCTACAACCTCCACCAAGGGTCGCCGTTCAGGATCGTCTTCCCACACCACGGGATCACGGAGACGGCTTGCCGGGTGACGTCGATCAACTACGGCTCTCTGCTGGAGGGGCGGATGGAGATCGAGTTCGTGCAGGATCCGTTCGACCACCACAACCCGTACGGTGACCCGTCCGCGTTCGTGGACAACGTGTTCTGCGGGCCGTTGAGCTTGCTGATCGTAGGCTACAACCCAGCGGACGACCCAGGCGCGTCCTACGGTGGCGGCGAGATCGATGTCTTCGAACAGCCGTACTGGCACGCGGGCGCGAACCGTCGGGCCTTCACGGTCGTCAGCCGCCGATCGAACCAGGACGTGTACTGGCTACCGTACCGTGCCGAGCACGGCGAGCCGTACGTCCAGCTCAATCTGCCGCAGGCGTTCCATGCCCACGCGCTGCTCGACGCTGCACTCCCGAAGACGTCGCCCCAGACCGGGCTCACGCTCGTCGTACAGAACTTCGGTGACTGCGAGAAGCTGACAAGCTCGGACGCAGCGGGTCGTGTGGCCGGCGAGCGCCTGGCGATCCTCGACAACGGGGTGCTCACGGAGATCATCGCCTGGGAGACGGTGGTCGATAACGGTGACGGCACGTTCGACATCACGGGGGTCATGCGGGGGGTGCTGGACACGGTCCCGATCGAGCTCTTCGAAGGCGCTCGCGTCACCTTCTACTGGAACGAGTCCGGTGCCCCGTCCGCGGTCGATCTCAGCACGGTCAACTACGACGATTTCACGGACTTCGCGATACGTGCGGCTCGCGTGAGCCTGGATGGTGAGGAGCAGGAATTCGAGGCGTCGGCTGGCAGCAACGTGCTGCTGCACGATCGGGCCATCGCTCCGTACCCGCCCGGGAAGGTCACGCTCAACTCGAACGAGTACCCGGCCTGGCCGGCCGCCACGACCGGCCACGTCACGCCCGGCTGGACGCATCGATCGAGAACCGAGCAGACCACGATCATCGCCCAGGACGACGCGACCAGCCACACGCTGCAGGGCACGATCACGGTCGAGGTTCTTATCGATGGTGCGGTTGTGCGCACATTCGCATCTCTCACCGGGACGAGCCAGGTCTACACGTTCGCGCAGCGCACGTCAGACGACGCCGACGTCACCAAGGCGGTGGTCTTCCGCATCACGCCGGTCGGTACCGGCTCAGATATCGGCTACATCCGCGAGACACCCAAAACAGTCATGTCCGCTTAGGAGTCTGTTCCACATGAAACAATTCCTCGATGAGAGCCGGCTTATGGCCGAGCTCGGTGCTGACACTCTCTACTTCGTGAAGGCGATGTTCCTCCAGGAGAAATGGCGGTGGCTGCCGAGTGCGCTGGGTGCTGTCCTCCTGGACGCGGCCACCGTGTTCACCCAGCTCTTCTGGATCGTCATTTTGCTGTGGTTCAGTGACCTGGTCATCGGGATCGCGAAGGCCTGGCATAGCCCTGACGAGGAGCTCGAATGGGGGAAGGTCTTCAAGAGCGTGATCAAGCTCTTCGTGATCACCATCTCAGCGGTCGCCATGAACGCGATCGAGCAGATGCTGTCGCAGATGGGGCTCAACATCAACGGCAAGCTGGTGGTCGCCACGCTGCTCGTGATCGGGTCGGCGGACGCCTTCAGCCTGCTGTCGAACCTCGCGTACTTCTACCCGGCGATGACGACCGTAGCGGACAGGGTGAAGGGGTTCCTAGGCCAGGTCGCGGAAGTCGAGCAGCGGCGTTCTGGAGATTCTGAGGGGGGCGGAGGATGATCAATCTTGAAGTCCTCCGATACTCGCCCAGCCCGGAATCTACGCTTGGCTTGCTCGCGAATCTCACGCACGGCTACGAGTTCCTCTGCTTCTCGCTTGAGGACCCGATGCGTGATGTTAAGATCGCCGGCGACACGGCCATCGACAACGGAACCTACCAGGTCACGCTTCGCACACACGGCGGGTTCCACGAGGCCTACAGCAAGCCGGATCATTGGGCCTACAAGTTCCATAAGGGGATGCTCTGGGTCCGGGACGTTCCGAAGTTCGATGACATTCTGGTCCATCCTGGCAATCGCAAGAAGCATACCCGCGGCTGTCTCCTGGTTGGTAACGGGACGAGGGAGAACCTGACGGATGAGGGCGAACTACAGAGCAGTCGGGATGCGTACCGACGCATCTATCCGCCGCTGGCCGCTGCGTTGCTGGACGGTCAGAAGATGGCGATCACGTACCGGGCGGCGTGAGTACGTGGTGAACGCAGCAACAGCAGAAGGGACCGGCTAACGCACCTATTCACATGAGGAGGAAGGACAAATGGCGAAGCCGAAGAAAGGCGATACGGCTCTTTACCGGGGCCGCTTCAGAGAGGTGATCGGGTTCCGTAAGCCTCGGGACCTGGCGAACCTGCACGACTCAGGGCCGCTGATCGTGATGCAGAACCCCGAGACGGGGAAGAACACCACGATGCGGACCGCGGATATGCGTTGGAGCGACGAGCTCCAGTGCTGGCACGGTACAGGCGTCGAGTTGCACCGGGCGGAAGTCTCGCTCTACAGCGCGGCGATGGGGCTCAGTCAGACGTTCCCCGCCGAGGCCCACGTCCAGATGCTCCGTGTGTTCGCGGACCAGCATCCGAAGGACATCGAGGCTGCACTCACACCGACACAGAAGGCGCGGCTGAAGGACTTCTGTGTCGCGTACAAGATCCCAGTTGCAGAGGTCGTGAAAGTCGCGAGCGAGCTGCACGAACACCGGAAGGGGGCGTAACCCATGGCTAGCGGAATGCTCTTGAAGAGCAAGGCCAAGCTCGGCCAGGGTGTCTTCGATTGGCTGAGTGATGTGTATCGCTGGATGCTGCTGTTGAGCACCGCCACGATCGTCTTCGATACCGACGATTTCGTGGACGACATCTCCGCCGACGAGATCACCGTCGGCGGCTACGCGAGGCAGTCGGTAGCGAGCCCAGCGGTCAACGAAGACACGGGAAACGACGAGCAAGAATTCGACGCAGCGGACCCTACTTTCTCAAGTTTAGTGACAGGAGAGACAGTGGGTTTCGACGTGATCTACAAGCAGGTTGGCGGCAGCGATGCCACGCCTGCGGACGATGATCTGCTCGTCGTCCACGATCTCACCAACACGCCAACGAACGGTGGCGACATCGTTCTCAACGTGGACGCGGAGGGCGCTTGGAAGATCGGAGGCGCGGTCGCGTAGACACCCGCAAGCCGTCCGTCCCGGGGCCCTCCTGGCGCGGGCGGCGAGCGATCACTTAAGGGGCACGTTTCGTGGCTCTGCTCAAGTACGACGGGAACTCGATCGAGTGGCTGATCCTTTACGACGACCAGTCGACGTTCTCCAGCGAGGACGGCATACACTGGGACGCGCCACGGGAGGGCGTCCAGGCAGTATGGCAGCGTGACGACGAGGTGGGCTACGAAAACGTCGGACATCCGTCGCCCAGTTCTCCCGGGTACTGGGTATATGACAACGGCTGGATCGGTGTGGACGCAGGCGGCAAGCACGATCATATGAGGAATTGTCGCCACCCCCTCGTGATCGAAGGGCGTTACCTGACTAGGCCGCACTGGCGCGAGATACAGCGACTCATCAAAGAGCACACGGGTGTGCTCAAGAAGCTGTGGTACCCAGGCGAGCGTGCTGCCTGATGTTCTATCGTCCTCCCCGCAAGCCGAGCGGGCTCTACCGTGAGCCGGACGGCACTGTCCAGTGGATACGCAACCCGCCGGACATCGTCGCGGTCGACATGGACGCGAGCTATGACCAGACGATATTCGCCTGGGGCGATCCGGGCACGGAATCCGGTCACACGATCGGCACCGAAGACGCCGACGTCGTGCTGGTCGGTGGCTCTGGCGACGTCAGAAAGTTCTTGCGCTTCAAGATCACACAGGACCAGGCGAGCGCGGACGTGCTGCGCACCCAAGCGTTCAAGGTCGTCCTCAACACCAACGGTGGCGGGTACGGCGACATCCCTCTGACGGCGGGCTCGAACAAGGTCTACATCAGCGACCACGCGAGCATCACGCAAGACGATGACACGACCAACCGACTGACGAGCGCCGAGACGTTCCTCACCCCTAATGGTCACGTCCTAGACACAGCGGACCAGGGCTCGGCGCTCACCTTCCCACAGAATGTGCGAAGGGAGATCGAGGTCCTCATCAGCCTCACCTTCCAAGACGCGCAGCTCGTCGGTGGCGACGTTCTCGACTTCAAGGTCGTGTTCGGGGCAGGCGGAGACACGGCAGAAGATACCGTCCTCGACTCTTACGGTGTGGCAGACGCAACCGCGACGTGGAGCATAGCGCCGGAGTTCGACGGCGACGGGTTCCGCTGGCGTGACAACGTGCCTGACCCGAGTGGCGTAGACGCTGCGTTCGATGCGGGTGATTCAGCGGCAGGAACAGATATCACTTGGGACGTGGACACGCTGATTCGGCTGCGTATGCTGATCAAGCAGATAATCGCAAAAGCTGGCGGGCACGCGGATATGGCTACCTCGTTCCTGTTCCAGTACAACAACGTCACCCAAGGCTCGGGATGGCTGACGCTCGGGGACGAGGGCACCTCGGTGGAGGACGTCATCTGTAGCCTCGCTACCGGATTCGTGGACTCAGACAACACTACTGTGCAGCGTGTCGGGTCGGGCACGTTCGTGAACGGCGAGAGCGCTGAGATCAACGCCACGACCGGCGCGATGACGTTCAACGATGGCGCGATAAGTGAGACTGAGCTGGAGCTGTCACTGGAGTTGGTCGGGGCCAATGTTAGCGGCGGCGACGATATCGATATCCGGGTGTTGTACTCGGCCGCCGACGAGGCTCCTGCCGCTACGGCGATGGCAGCCACGGACATCGCGAGGATCACTGTTTCTGGCGGGGCAGCAGCACCCATCCCGGACTTACACATGGCGCAGATGCAGCCAGCTTAAAAAAAGGAGGCAGCACAATGAGTAGACATTCAGGAGGCGCACGTTCGTCGCTGGTCGCGTCCGGTACCATCCCACTTGGGTCCATATACTCACCGTCAGGTAACGGTGGTGTCATCCGAGAAATAGGTGTCACCAACACGACTGCAGTCGCTGTGGCCGTTGCGCTTCAGCGATTGACCTCGACGGGTACGCAAGGCGCGGGACTCATCGAACTGGAGATGAACGAAGAGGGCCTAGCTCCAACAATGACGATGTTCCAGGCCCACACGGTTGGACCTACGATCACGGCTGGGTTCATCCGCCGTTTCATACTAGGCGCGGCCATCGGATCAGGTGTCATCTGGACCTTCGGTGGTGACGGCCTCGTGGTCCCACCGGGCGTTGCCAACGGGCTGGGCATCACCACGCCGGATGGCACGGGACAGATCTGCGACTGGTACGCAGAGTGGGAGGAGTAGGCCATGAACAACCCGATGAACATGCGTTGGAGATTGGAAGAGACGGATCTTGTCAGGTTCGAGTTCTTGAGTGACGGGGGAGAAGAAGTACTTCAACGAATCGTGTACGAGTCGAAAGAAGCAGCCGAAGCAGCCGTCCTACTCAAGTTGAAAGAGGCCGATGAAGCCTGGGAAGCGAAGCAGGTCGAGATCGCGCCCATTCGTCAACAGGCTCGTCGTCTTCGTCAGCTTGCACAGCGCCTAGGACACCGCGTGTAGTATGAGCCAGTACCGCTACCCGCTACCGCGCCCCTTCCGGGAGCTTGTAGGGCCGTCTCAGATCTTTGCGCCTCCGGTGGCGAGCCTCGCACAGAACATCGGGACCGGGGTCGCTCTGGTGGAGGTCACCGCCATCGCCCCGGCCGTGGCGCCGGGGTCGGTGGGTGTGGCGGTTCCGGTCGTCCAGGTGGATGTGACGGCCGTGGTGCCGGCCGTGGCTCCGACGATCGGGCTCGCGACCGGCGTGGCCCTGGTCGACGTGACGTCGATCCCGCCGGCCGTCGCGCCTGGGTCGATCGGACTCGCGACAGGGGTGGTCCTGGTAGATGTGACATCGCTGCCTCCGGGGGTCGCTCCCGGATCGATCGGGGTGGCCGTTCCGGTCGTCTTGGTGGACGTGACGGCGCTGCCGCCTGGCGTGCAACTCCTCACCTCGCTGGCTGTGCCGGTCGTCCAGGTCGACGTGACGTCGATCCCGCCGGCCGTCGTTCCTGGCTCCACGGGTATCGCAACGGGCGTCGTCCTGGTGGACGTCACGAGCCTCCCTCCGACGCCTGCGGCTGGCTCGGTGGGGATTCCGACGGGTGTCGTGCTCGTGGACGTTACGTCGCTGCCTCCGGGGGTCGCTCCCGGATCGATCGGGGTGGCCGTTCCGGTCGTCTTGGTGGACGTGATGTCGATCCCGCCGGCCGTCGCAGCGACGATCGGGCTCGCCACCGGCGTGGTTCTGGTCGAGGTCACCGCGATCCCGCCAACGATCGTCTTGGCTCAAAACCTCGCGGTCCCTGTCGTGGGCGTGGTCGTCACCAG
>SDBT01012234.1_pt1 | contig 13786 bp, 11 predicted proteins | sample 2277101 | NCBI WGS metagenome assembly SDBT01 (sample SAMN10404973, study PRJNA504765) | marine sediment metagenome | isolation source: marine sediment core GS10_PC15, 103 cmbsf | place: Arctic Ocean: Southern Knipovich Ridge | collected 2010
CCTGAAATAAAGACTTTTTCTCGAAGATTCCCCTCAAGGGGGCTCCCCAAAAAGGAGGCGGCCTCGGCTGCGATCAGATGCTTCTGCGAGCTGCGGACCTAGTATTTTATGTATGGGTAGGCGATCCTCTCATTCCAAAGGATATTCCTTCTCGTCTTGTTGAGTCCTTGTGACATCGGAGAACAGATGGAACTCTTGTTGATATTGCCTCATCAACTCATCGTCTTTGTCTGTCCACTGTTCGTGCTGCAGATACACACCGTCTAGCGTGAAGCCTTTTTTGGCATCATATTGCTCTGTACCAATGCCTATTACAGTTTCAGAGTCCCTGTGTAATCCACGCGCAACAAAGCATCGAAGCGTGAGTTCCTTTCTTCTGTAGTCACGATCTTCGTCTCGCGGACTGGCCAGAAATACGTACACTATCCCTGATGGGGAAGGAACGATCCTGGACCATTTTTGCTTTCTCGATAGTTTCATGAACTCTCGAAACGCCTTGCCCAGAACTCTTCTGTCAAACCGACTCTCCCTCGCCATCACTCGGACTAACATCTCATTCTCATTTAATGAGCTGCCAAACTCGAGCGTATCGTTCAACATGTGTCCGGAGAAATGCTCGATCAAGTCGTCCCAAATGTAGCTTATTTTGTCTTCTCGCTTCTTGTTCCTGTACAGGGTGTCTTTTTGAAGGGCATCCCAATGACTGTCATCGAGGAACACCACATTAGCTCCAGATGGAAACTTTCTATCGCTGAGTAAATACTTAGCAAGAAGGTTGTTCTCACCGCCCACGACGATTAATTTATCTATGGAGTCGAGCCACAGTTCTTTGTCGATGAGGTATGTAACGAAGTCCGTTATCGTGTCAAGCTCCTCAAGAATAGTTTTGAATGAGGCTTCAGTAAAGACATGAACAAATCCTTTTCCTAGCTCACCCGAATGGATCGGCACCTCTCCTCTTCCACCAAGAGCGACTGCAACGCGATGAATACGACGTTGCTCGGGAGTCGGAAATACCAGCCCCTCTTTGCCATTTTTACGTATTACGTGAGATGTTGACTCGATCCAGCGCTCCGCACCATAAATTTGTTTGGCGGACTCGTTGATTGCGTTTCTGATCCAGCGGTCCCAATCAACACGTAGATTGCCACTTTTTTTGAATTCGCAATCTTTCACGCTGATAACGATGACATCTGGATCACAGACGATGAGGACATCGCAGAGTTCTTTTCCTTTTTTACCTCTAGGATTTTTGTAGCTCCACATTGAAAGGAAAGACTGTTTGCAGATGTTGTAGGTGAACTCCTCTGCTTTGTTCATTTTTCCGAAACCTGGCTTCTCAATATGCTTCCTTCACTATACCAAAGAGGGGCCGTTGTTTGTTTGTCGCACAGGGGGTGTGCGAGCCTTTCACAGCATCAGGCCCTCCTTTTGACGGGGCTTCCGTTGCCCAAACAAGTTTGTTTAGTTAACGGCTCATAAGATTCGTGGTTCCCTCGTGGACGCCGGAGAACATTGCCTTGTGAGATGCAAATAGGGATACTGGTTATATGGTTCGCGAGACTCTTTGGTGGACTTACCAAGAGCCATCGCGATCCTTTCTAGGGAGAAGATAGGCAAAGATGCGCAAAAGTTGGTTTCAGAAAGGGGTAAAAGCATTCCAGGAGGCTTTCCCTGGTTCACCACAACTTTATGTCTGCCCGCTTTGCGCCCGAGGTTTCTCGGTCGAGGCTCTCGATGCGAAGTGGCTAACTCTTGAGCATGCACCTCCGGAATCCTTGGGAGGCAGTGCAGTTTGTTTAACATGCAAGGGATGTAACAACTCATCAGGCTACACCCTCGACGCGCAGATGCGAAAGCGTGAGAACCTAATCGAGTTCGCGCGCGGCGAAATGACTGAGTTTCGCCCGGCTCGTTTCGAAATCGGCCAAGCTACAGTGAACGTTTATTACTACCATGGCGGCGGTGGCATCTTGGTCACGGGCCTTCCTGGTAACAACGCCAGCTTATCGCAATCGGAGTTTGAAAGAGAACTTGACGATCAGTGTCAGGCGAAGCCGCGTGACTTGAGGTTCAGGATTACCCCGTACTTGGATCGCTATGAGTCGCAACTAGAACATGTCGGTTGGCTCCGATGCGCGTATCTTGTATCGTTCGCCGCTTTCGGATATCTGTACATTTACCAACGTCGATTGGAACCAGTTCGTCACCAACTCGACGAGCCCCACCGAAACGTCCTAGAGTGTTTCAGCGCAACTATTCCTGATGCTGTGCCTGACGAAAGCAAGTTCCTCCTGGTAGAAGAGCCATCGCAGTTGCGTGGTATCGCGATTCAAATGGGACGTCATCTCGTGTTCCTGCCGTGGCTCATGGATGACCTCTATGAGAGGATCCAGGAAGAGAGAAATAGCAAGAAGCATTTTCAGGCTGACATGAAAGGACAACTGCTGCTCTGGCCAAAGCACCCAATGCATCTTCTAGACTTCAATCTGGCCACTGGAGTTCACATCACAAGGTCTAGAGAAGGCTGAAAAGGGCGCCCCCTTGAGGGGGCAGACGGGATCATCCCGGCCCATTCAAACAGCATAAACATCCGCCCGCCCCAAGTTCCCGTAGCGCGCATTAATGGCACGGTCACGCGCGGAGGGCTTGTACATAATCAGTTGATTATGTAAAGGTCACCGTCTTCGGTGACCCGGAGGAGGGAGGCGGTCAGGGCAAGGTCCGGTAAGACGGTCTTACCGGATCGCGCTGCAAGTTACGTGACCGTGGCTCAGAGAATGACATCGCAGCCATGGGCGCGTAACTTGCTATCGCGACGAAGCCTTGCCCGGTCCGGAAGGGAGAGGTGGGCGGGGGTGACTGATCACATCGAAATACGGAATCAAATGCCGAGGCTCCGTGAACGGGAAGCGTGGTACGGGCTTCCTGGACACGGAGCCTTCTCCTTTTTCTGCAGCATCTAGCGGCCCCAGAGGACTCCGGCGCGGAAGGAAGTAAGCTTTATATGCTGATAGAATCACGCGGATGACCGCAAGGCGCAGCAAAAGGGAGTGGCCTCCGTGGTGGAAGTGGGAGCTCGTCATCATCCGCCACATGCAGGGCCGGCTATATAAACGTAAGTTTACTGAAATCGAGTTACGTCGTATGATGGAACATGCGACAGGCTACCGGCGCGATTACAAAGAGGGTCGTTGGGTCATTGAGACACAGTTTCGCCGGCAATCATAGGAGGTCATCGTCGAGCCGGTTCGAGAAAGCTTGAAGTTAGAGGTGGTTACAGCATACGAGGTATGGGATGAGTAGTCGAATCCACGTCGATCTCGAAATCACCTACCGAGACGGTCGTCCCAGACTTGGGTACCTGAATCTTGCGGATCCAAACGAGAAAAGCGAGCACTGCCGGCGCGTCTCGCCCGAGATGGTTATCGACCTTAACAAGGATGGCCAACTCATTGGCATCGAGCTTCTAGATCCGGCCCGTGTGACCCTCGAGGCCATAAACAATATCCTCGAGGAATACGACCTAGAACCGCTCAAGGAAGCCGACTTGGCGCCTATTCTGGCCGCTTGATACTCCAACCCGTCTAATACTCGATATCCAAGCCAACCGCATGTAGTGGCAGCGGTGCCCGGTTGGGATTTTTCCTAATGGTTGTCGGGCCCTCGGAGCACTTTTTATTTCGGTAGTTGGATTGATTTATTTAATGCGGGCGCATCGAGTCGAACCATTTCGACGCGCCCGCGAGAGAATCCCCCGGCTTCAGCCGGGGGATTGTTTATGAGGGACGAAACCCATGGGGGTGCGGCGAGAATCCCACAAGATCCGCTGGCCGTCGAGTAAACATGCCACCTCTGGTGGTGATCGGGGCTCGCCCTGGTCGGAGCTCGAGCGATCAATCGGCTTATTCGCAACAGCTTAGCGACGGATAAGCGTATGCAGATTGAAGGGTAGATTATCTTTTGGAATAAACCGCACCTTCACCCAACTTGTTCCGTTGGTATGGGACGTGCATAAGTTGGCGGTAGCAGAAATCCGTCTAGCACCGGAACGACCTCTTCACCAGGTGGCGGCCTCCCTCAAGGCCGTCGAGGGAAGCGGGTCGGGGCTCGAGGGCCAGCCGTGGTGAAGGTTTCTCTGTGAACAGGAAAATCATCCAAACTTTCCGGAAGCTCGGACGTGAGAAACGCTCCGGCGTTCTCACGTTTGAGGACAGTCAGTTGACGCGGCGGATCTTCTTTCACCAAGGGGGCATTGTCGGCGTGCGCTCCACGAACGATGATCAGCGGTTCGGCGAAGTCTTGGTCCAGCAGGGTCACATCACCGAGCAGCAGTTGATCGATGCATCCATCTTTGCCCGCAAGGGAAAACGTTTGGGGAAGTGTCTCGCGGAGCTGCGCCTCATCAAGGAAGAGGACATCGAGAACTTCGTCCGGCTACAGATCCTTGAAGTAGGCTCCTCGGTTGTGATTCAGCCTCCGGATCGGCTCGTCTTCGCGAAAATGAAGAACCCGCACGGCGATATCACGGACGCGATGCACGTGCTCGATGTTGTCATGGAAGCAGCCCGGCGTACACCGAAAATCGAGATGCACATCCGGAGCTTGTCAACGGACGATCGCCTCCTTTCGCTCACAGCCGACTCGATGAGGTTGATGGACACCGTTTCATTGAAGCCGGAAGAGGCATTCATACTCTCACGCGTCAGCGGTTCTGAGCCCGCTCGTTCGGTTTTCTCTCTCAGCCCGCTCTCCGAGGAACAAACGGCCCGTGCGGTTCTAGGCCATCTCTGCGTCGGCATCTTGGAGCTCAAGGAAGATCCGAACATGCATGGTCTGGCGGTGAAGGGCTGAGTCGAGCTACCGAGCCCACCAGGTATCCCGTCCGGCGAGACGACGTCGCTTGCGGAAACCCCAAATCAAAACCGTTCCTGCGAGGAAGCCACCGATGTGAGCCCACCAGGCCACGCCGCCTGCTTCGTTGCCCAGCGCGAGGCTTGCGTAGAGGAACTGATACAGAAACCACAAACCGAGGAAGACGATCGCAGGGACCTCCAGCAGGTGAAAAAAAATGAACAGCGGCAGGAGGGCCACGACCTTCGCCTTCGGGTAAAGCAACATGTAGGCGCCCAGGACTCCGGCGATGGCTCCGCTGGCTCCAACGGTCGGGACAGTGGATGTCGCGTTAACAATAATGTGGGTCATACTTGCCACCAGACCGCAGAGTAAGTAAAAGACAATATACCGGAGATGGCCCACCCGGTCTTCGACGTTGTCGCCGAAGATGTATAGGAACAACATGTTGCCGATGACGTGGAACCAGCCTCCGTGGATGAACATGGACGCAAAAAGTGGGACGAGCCGATCTACGAGGTTGAAGTCAGAACGAAAGTAGTGCGCCGGCACCGCCCCGAACTCGTTTAAGAAGATCTCGAGTTGTGGCCCCAGCGACAGCTCGAAGAGCCAAACAACGGCGTTTGCAACTATCAAGGTGATGTTGACGAAAGGGTAGGTTCGCGAGGGAACGTTGTCGCGAAGGGGAATCACCTAAACACCGGTGCTGCAGATCCAAACAGGTGGACGTTAATTCGTTTCTGTTTTTGACTTCGCTTCGTAATCCAATGGGTAAGGAGGCGGAGCACCGCCCGGTCCCTTGAGGTAATGCTCCATCCATCGCATCAAGCGCAGGTTGTAGTCGAGCCTCGAAGCGGCGCGTCGATTGCCATGTGGCTCACCCGGGTAGAGGACCATGCGGACCGGCGCCTTATCCAGGAGCTTGATTTGCCGATAGAGCTCCATGGACTGGCTGGGGTGGACGCGGGTGTCGGCGTCGCCGTGAGCAATGAGCAGCGGCGTGCGTGCCTTCGTCGCGTAGTAAATGGGGCTTCGTTTCCGGAAGTAATCCCAGTCTTCCCAGACCCATTTTCGGTGGTGGACCATGTACATCTCATAAGGTATGTCGGTGGTTCCCATCTTGGAGACGTTGTCGGTAATTCCTGCGTACATGACGGATGCGGCGAAACGCTCCGAATGGAAAGTGGCCGCCCAAGCCGAAGCATACCCGCCGTAGGAGCCGCCGGTGATTCCCACCTTCTCCCGGTCTACCAGCCCGATCTCGATGAGATGGTTGATGGCGTCGATCAAATCTTCGAACTCCTTACCGGCTGCGTCGGCGTGACCCATCTTGGAGAACCGGACGCCTCGGCCGGTGCTGCCCCGGTAGTTGGGGTAGAAGACCGCAAAACCGTTCGCGGCGCCGACCTGCCCCGGGAGACTGTAGCTGGTGACCCAGCCGTTGGAGTGATGGCTTTCCGGGCCGCCGTGCACAGTGAGGATGAGCGGATAGGCGGTTCCTGCTTTCTCGTTCAAGGGGTGAATCAGCAACCCCTCGAGCTCCAGGCCGTCCCGGGCTTTGAACCGCACCACTTCCTGGCGTGCTAGAGCCATGTCCTTCAACCACGGGTTGCTGTCGGTTAGCCGACGCGGGCCATCATCGCCATGCCCCATGAAGTAAACCTCGCCAGGGTGTTGCGGGCTCTGGCCCAGGAAAGTCGCCGCCATACCGTCTGACGAAAGAGTAAAGCCGGTCAGGATGTCGCTACCGGTAGGAACGATCCGCTCGAGATCCGAGCCATCCACCTCCACCCTGCCGAAAAAGGACTCAACGCCTTCATGGGCGAGGAACATCAACCGCTCGGGACTCCGCCAGGCGACGGTGCGTACGTGGCCCTCATCGTAGTCGGGCATTAAATCTCTGAGGGGGCCACCGGCCGCGGGCACCACCATCAATCGCCCTTGCGCCGGGTCGTTTGGATCGGCGGCTGAGACCATGGCAAGATGGTTCCCATCCGGGCTCCAGGCCACCTGCCCCAGTTTGCCGGGGTTTTCGAACCGGGCTATCAACTCTCCGGTCTCCGCATCCACGATATGAAGCTTTCGGTTCATGTAGCTATCGTCCACCAGGGACGTGGGTGCGAGTGCCAAGACCAGACGCGAATCGACCGGGCTCCAGTGGAGAGACGAAGCCGATCCTTCGAGATCGAGCTTGCGCGGTTTCGCCTCCTCGCTTTCGACCTCCAGGATCCATGCACGGACCGGTCGCCAATCTTCTTCGAAGACAACCTGATTGAAACCTTTTTTCTTCAAACCCTCGACGCTCTCCGATACCGGCTCGGCGGCAAGAAGTGCCACCCGCTTTCCGTCCGAGCTCCAGGAATACCCGCTGATGGCGGTTTCGAGCTCGACGAGCTTTTCGCTTTCGCCACCATCCGCCCGAATCACATAAAGGCTCCGGTGCTCGTCTCCTTCGCGCTTGGTTAAAAATGAAATGCGCTTCCCGTCGGGGCTCCAGGCGATGTTGCCGATGTTGACGTTGCCGGTGATAAAGGAACGGGATTGACCGCTCGCGTCGACAAGATGAAGCTCGGTCCAAGCGGGACCGTCGTCTTCATCCAACGGTTTTCTGGGAACCGAAAGGACGTAGGCCACGTTTTCGCCGTCGGGGGAAATCGCCGCCGCGGTCACCACTCGAAGCTTGGCGACATGGTGAGGAGTGAAGGGCTCCTGTGCCAAAAGCCTGGTGGAACCGTAGAGGGATAGGTAACAAACCACAAAGATAAGGCCTGTCCTTCGATACCTCATAGCTAGACTCTCCTTCGTTGAGTGATGGCCCGATGGGTCACGTTCAGCTTGCCGAGCACCTTTGCTCCAAAATCGGCTTCGAACTCGTCATTGCTGCCGTAGACGAAACCGAAGGTGGCTTCCCAGAGCTCCGCTTTTTCCATGCACAAGTACATATACACTTTATCGTGCCAGGGAGCGAAGCTCCGGTAGATGTGGCGAAACAGTTCTCGTTTGATGGCGTCCGGGTAGGAGAGCTTTCCCTTGGGACCGGGGACCAGCTCCATTTGAAGCATTTTGGTGGGCCGGCCTCGCTCGCGAATGGCTTTAACGATCGGCTTGATGAAGGTCACCGAGCCGAAGGAGACAAAAGCAACCTCTTCGGGTGCGAACCGCGCCATCACCTGAAGGACCAGATCCCCGTAATCCTCACGCCAATCGCGATAGTACACCATGGGATGGAAGTGAAAAGCGATTTTGATTCCGCGACCCGCAACGTGGCGGGCCGCCGCCAGCCGCTCGTCCAGAGAAGCGGTGAAGTGCTCCTCGTTTTCAATGATAGTGGGAGTGTTCAGGGACCAGCTCAAAACGAGGTTGCGCGGTACATCGTTGCCGAGAAAGTAGGCGACGTTCTTGGATTTGGTTTTGAGCTCCAGCAAGACATTTGGATTGTCTTCGGCGAACTCGCGGAGGCAGTCCAGGTGGCGGTGCTGGTTGCCCCACATCAAGGAGTCGGAGGACTGGCCGGTACCCAGATGGTAGAAGCGATCCGGATCCAAATCGAGCTTTTTTAGTTTTTCCGAGAGCTTCGAGTCGAACAAGACCTTATCATCGTAGAAAGTTTGTATCGTGCAGTAGTTGCACCCAAAGCCGCAATTTTCCACCGCGTCGATGGTGTAGAGGTTGCAGCAGACCGTTTCCTCCGAGGCGACCGGGCAGCGGCCCACGATGTTCTTGTCCGACGAATGGGTTGCGAGCTGCATCGTCACCGGTTTGGGCGTTTCCGGCTTTCGTTCCGGGTATGATTTGGCTTCCCTTCTCAGAGATTGCAGCCAAGCTTGTATCTTTGCGAAGAGTTGCTTTTTGGAAAGCTTGCCCAAACCTTCGAGCTCCGCTTCTTCCAGCACCCACCGTTCCGCCAAGGGGGCCTCGCCCCACATCTGAAGGTCGGCGGCGGCTTCGCAGACGAGCTTCAACTCCTGGAACGTAAAGCGATACTTTTTTGCGCGCTCGCGGATGAACTCCTGGAGCTCGGTATCGAGTCGAGCGAAGAACGCTTGGCTCTCGTGGGCCTGGAGTTTGTTGTCGTAGCTCTCGGTGCTTGGCATGGGCTTTCTGAAGTAATTTGGCATAGAGTATAACCCAACCGTGAGCCCGGGCTTTTCGGGAGGGTAGGACGGAGATGGGCAAACACAGCCGATCACGAAGCGCAGTGCTCGAGCTGACCCTGCTGATCGTACTGATCATGGCGGCGGTGTTGGTGTCTTTTACCTGGCTTTCTCTTCGCTGGCAGCGGTCTTGGCAGATGGAAGAGGCTCGACGAGGATTGACTCTGGCCAGCAATACCCTGCGTGGTAGTTTGCGTGACGGGATGATGCAGAACCGGCGTGAGCAGATCTCGGATACCATCGGGCGCATCGCCCGCGCCACCCAAATCACTCGGATCCGGATCGTGGACCACGAAGGCCAAATTGCCTTGTCAACGCTCAGCAGCGAGCTCGGCCAAACATTGGAGATGGATGCGCCGGGTTGTGCCGTCTGCCACCAGCAAGACGGAGGTGCCGCTTCACCTGAGAACCTCGTCACCGGGACCCGCACCATCGTGGAAGATAACACCATGCGGGCCTTTACTCCGGTCTTGGCGGAGCCCGGCTGCCTGGGCGCGGCCTGCCACGCCGGCGAGGCGGCTTCCAATGTGCTTGGGATCATCGACCTCAGCCTATCGTTGGAAGACGTGGAGGAAGCGCTGGTGGTCAACCAGCGCAAGCTGGGAGCGGTTTCCATGGCGAGCACCCTGCTGGGAGGGGGGCTCCTCTGGCTGGCGCTGTCCAAACGGTTTCGCCGCCCCATAGGTGATGTTCTTCGCGGCGTTCGGCGCGTCTCTCGCGGCGACTTGAGTCATCGTATTCCGACCCGTGTGTCGGACGAGTTCGGCGAGCTGGCTCAATCCTTCAACGCCATGAGCCAGCGGCTGGAGACGGCTCAGCAGAACCTCATCCAATCGGAGCGACTCATCTCCATGGGTAAGCTGGCCGCCGGGGTGGCGCACGAGATCAACAACCCCCTCACCGGCATACTTTCCTATGCAGAAGATCTGATGGAAGACACGAATGCGTCCGACCCTCGTCGGAAAGACTACGAGGTCATCGTGCACGAGGCGCTGCGCTGCCGCCAGATCGTTCGCAGCCTTCTGGACTTTGCCCGCCAGGATGCACCGTCCCTGATTCGTGTTCGACCAGGAGAATTGATAGAAAGATCGCTGGATGTGGTGGTGCGCCAGGCGGCGTTTCTCAACATCCGCTTCGTGCAGAATATCGAAGAGAATCTGCCTACGATTGAGGTCGACCCGGTACAGATCCAACAGGTGCTGGTCAACTTGTTCGTCAATGCCCAGCAAGCCATGCCGGAAGGGGGCGACATCATCCTGGCAGCTCGGCGCGCCGACGGAGGAAAGCGAGTCGAGTTTTCGGTGAAAGATCAGGGAACCGGGATACCGCCGGAGGTCCGTTCCCGGATATTCGAGCCTTTCTTCTCCACCAAAGAAGGGGTTACAGATGGGCTCGGCTTGTCGGTTTGTCTCGGCATCGTCCAGCGGCACGACGGTACAATCGAACTGGAGAGCGGACCGGAAACAGGGACGATATTTAGATTCGTGCTGCCGGTGGTTGCAAAAGAAAATTCTGAGAAGTGAGGAGGAGGAGGACGAGATGGTTAAGCGCATCTTAGTGGTCGACGACGAGGTGGTTGTCCTTGGCGCAGTCAGCAAAGCGCTACGACAGACCGACTATCTCATCGACACCGTCCAGAGCGCCGAGGAGGCTCTAGAGCGCTTGGCCGAAGCCACCTACGACGTGGTCCTCACCGACCTCATGATGCCTGGAATAAACGGTCTCGGGCTGATACGGCGCCTGCGCGATATGGGGGCGGAAACGCAAACCATCATGATTACCGGCTATCCCACGATCAAAACGGCATTGCGCGCCAAGCAGCTAGGTGCGTTTGAATATGTTACCAAGCCTTTCACCCGTCAGGAGCTGCTCAGCGTGGTGGTTCGAGCTTTTCGCCGGGGGGCATCGGAGCCGATTCGCCCAAAGGAGTCGACGTCGTCCGTCGCGACGGGAAACCTTTACTTCTTGCCTGAGCACGCCTGGGTCAAGCTAGAGCCCGATAGGACGGCTCGAATCGGGATGGCGCCGGAGTTTGCCTCCACGGTTGGAGAAGTGGTCGACCTCGAGCTCCCCGGTGAGGATACTCTTATAGAGCAAGGCAGGTACTGTGTCGTGGTGCGAGCAGAGGATGGGGTGGAGCATTATCTGCATGCTCCACTGAGCGGCAGGGTGGTTGAGGTCAATCGAGAAGTTCAGGAGGATCCCGAGTTGGCAGTGCGTGACCCCGGCGGGGACGGGTGGCTGTTGCGCCTGGAACCGCAGGATGCCGACCGGGAGATCGAGAACCTGGTGCCGGCGTGATATTTATTGCTGAATGAGAATGCGATGACGACGGAAAGCAGTGACGCCTGGATTACCGAGCGGGTGGAGAACCTCACCCACCGGACCCTTTCGGATCGCCCGGTGGTGTTCGACGACACATCGAATTACCTGTCCATCGATCGCGATCACATCATCAAGCTCGATGACGACTTTTTTCTGGTTCGGTGCAACGAAACGGAAGGACGCTTCGGATTGGACGATCAACCCAAGTTCTGGGTCAAGCGTGCCCTGTCTTTGAAAACCGGCCAGACCTACATTCTCAAGCTGGTGTTTCACGAGGAGTTCAAGGTTCGTATCGGCCCGCTGGACATCAAGTGCACCAGAAGTGAGGAAAAGGAAGGCCGGGTTCTCGAGATCGTGGCGGGTGACAAGCGGTTCATGAACGGGCACACGACTCTCGACACCGCCGGCAACCTCGTGCGGGTCATTGACTTCATTCGAGGCACGGACCTTCTCAACTATCTGGACGATCTCGACATGTCCCACGAGCAGTACTTCAATGAGAGATTCCCTGAGGTTTTCGCCAGGACCGCGAGCTGCTTGCGGGCGATTCAGTTCCTGCATGAATCAGGCTCTTGCCACGGCGATATCCGCAACGATCACATTCTCGTCGAGCGGGAGACCGGAGAGTGGCGATGGATCGACTTCGATTTGACTCAGGAGTTCTCCGATTTCGACGTCTGGAGCCTCGGTAACATTCTGCACTGCGTCGTAGGAAAAGGATTCGTCAAGTTCAGAGACGTGTTGAAGGAACGGCCCGAGCTTTCTGAAAGACTGACCGAGGAGGATGCCTCTGCCTTTGTCCCTCACCGGATCATGAACTTGCGTTTGGTGTATCCCTACTTGCCTAAGAAGCTCAACGACCTGTTGTTGCGGTATTCGATAGGAGCCTCGGCCTCTTACGACAGGGTCTCCCAGATCTTGGACGACCTGGGAGATTGTGCGTCATCGATGGGTTGGCCCAGCGAGGTAAAAAGTGACTAGCTGAGTTTGGTTGCCTCCACCAGGCACTCCATCTTTTCTCCCCGCCGGATGAGCCTGACTTCTCCAAACCCTGCTTCCACCAAGCGCGCCTCCACCTCGGCCAGCGTGTAGGTGTCTCCTCCGTCGGTGCCGACGAGCATGTTCAACGCAAAAAGAGCTCCCAAGGGTGGCTCGACGCGTTGCTCGTCCATGATGTGATCCCGGATGAGAAGCACGCCGCCCGGTTCCAAAGCTTGGTGGATTTTTTGAAAAAGCTCCAGGTTTTGTTCGACGTTGTTTTGATGAATGATGGCGGAGAGCCAGGCGAGGTCGCAACCGGTGGGCAAGTCATCTTGGTAGAAGTTGCCCGGATGGAGCGTCACTCTATCAGCGACCTTTGTGGTGCGGAGCCGCTCGCGGGCCAGTTCCACCACTTCCGGGAGATCGAAAAGGACGCCTCTTAGTCGAGGATTCTGCTCGAGAAAAGCGATGGTGTAGGTGCCTGATGCGCCTCCGATGTCGAGCAGGGAATGGAAGCGACTCGCGTCATACCCTGCAGCGATCACTTTGGAAAGCGACTCGCCGACGACGTGCATGGCTCCAATAAAATCAATCTGAGTTTGTCCTCGCTGGTCGGGAGGTCGTATGCGTTGCCGGTTGGAACCCTGTCGAACTGCCTCGGTAAGGTGGCTCCAGTTGTCCCACATGTGGTTCTGGTGAAGCACCATGGGCCGAATCGTTTCGGGGTGCCGCGAAGACAGCAAGGTGCCCGATTCGGTGACCTGGTAGCGGCCCTTCGTCTTGCTCAACAAGTCGAATGTGACCAGGCAGTCCAGAAGCCGTGTCGTGGCTCTAAGGTCCAGACCGGCCGCCTCCGCCAGCTCGGCGGCGCCGGCGGCTTTCTCGTCGAGCAGGGTGAAAAAGTCCAGCTCCGACGCGGTCAAGATGACCCGGCTTCGCATGAAGCGACCGGCGTCGGATAGAAAAACATCTCGAATCGTCATGATGGGCTGCCTCTCAGTTCTTCATTAGTACCAGCTCAACTAGTCTTGCCTGCATCTCACACCCCCGGCAAACCCTGTTTCAGGTTCGGAGCTCGCCTTCTTCTACGACGACGACGCCGTCGATGCTCACGGTAGGATTCCACATGAGCAAATCGTAGTGACACGACGCTTTGACATGACCGCCCAAGGTGATGTTGGTGCCGATTCCAATGTGGAGGGTCTTCAAAACACCTTCGCCATCCAGCATGCAGCCGGTGAGCCGGGAGTAAGGATTGAGGCCCAGGCCGACTTCGGCGATGTTGTAGACGAGGGGATCGTCGAACGAATCCAAATTGTCGGTGAGGATGTCGGCTTGCTTGCCGCCCTCGATGGATTGAATCGTACCGTTTGCCACCCGTACGTCCATGGGCTCGTTCAAGACACCGATGCCGATGTAGGGGATGCTGGCGTCGACGACCAGCCTCCCGCCGGCGCTGCCTTCCACCGGTG
>SDBT01012235.1_pt1 | contig 13786 bp, 17 predicted proteins | sample 2277101 | NCBI WGS metagenome assembly SDBT01 (sample SAMN10404973, study PRJNA504765) | marine sediment metagenome | isolation source: marine sediment core GS10_PC15, 103 cmbsf | place: Arctic Ocean: Southern Knipovich Ridge | collected 2010
CGTCTCGTACTATCGAAGTGCGCCCGGCCAATAGTTCCTCGGTCAATTTCTTCCGGTTGGAGGGATTGATACGTTCCCCGACGACTGTAAACCCCCAGCGTGGTATTTCGACTACGCGCGAGTGGCTCGCCAGAAACGATCTCCCCAATTCGCCGTAGCTACCCGGTTTCAAACCGTCCGCCGCTTTCGCTACTTCGGCGATATGGGCCGGGGTGGTTCCGCAGCAACCGCCGATAAGCGATGCCCCGGCTTCAGCGAATTTCGGTACGTACTCGGCGAACCTCTCCGGTGTAACCTCGAATACGGTTTTGCCGTCTACGACTTTCGGTATTCCGGCGTTGGCCCATACCCCGAGAGGTTTAGTTGTATACTTCGAGTACTCTTCGATGACGCTTAACAACTTATCGGGGCCGAAAGAGCAATTCGCCCCGATAATATCCGCGCCCATCGCGTCCAGAACAACGGCGACGACCGAAGGGGGAACACCAGTTACGGTGCGGTCACCCTCGCTGAAGGTCATCGAGGCGACGATAATCCCGTCGAACGCATCCCGGGCCGCCAGCAGCGCAGCTTTCATCTCACGCAGGTCGGACATCGTCTCGATAACTATCAGGTCAACGCCAACGGCAACCAAAGCGCCGGCCTGTTCACGGAAGTTATCGTATGCTTCGTCAAAACCCTGCTTGCCTATAGGTTCGACGAATTCCCCGGAGGGGCCAATATCCCCGGCGACCAGCGCTTTGCCGTCGGCGGCCTGCCGCGCCAGCTCGACGCCACGCCGGTTTATTCCGGCTACTTCATCGCCCAGGCCAAATTCAGCGAGCCGTCGTTTCGTAGCGCAGAAGGTGTTGGTGAACAGGACGCGGGAACCGGCCGCGACATATTCGCGCTGCGCCTCGAGTACCGCGTCCGGCAGGTTGAGATTAGCCCAATCCGGCACCATTCCATCCGGCAAGCCGCGCGCCATTAAAAGCGAACCCATCGCTCCGTCAAGCACCAGCACTTTACTCTGTATCACCTGTGTGAATTTCGCTCTATCCATCCGGTACCATACCTATCAACGCCGTAACACTCTTCAGCGGTATCATCATATTGTTCTCGGTAAGCGATATACCTATCTCGTATCCCCCGGATAGCTCAAGCACTTCCGGTTGGTATTCCAGGCCGAAATCGCCGTACCCCGGGCTATAACGCCGGGTGAGCTTGAAACCCTGCTCCCAGTAGTCCTCCGCCAGCTGCCCCTGGAGCACGGTGGTCATCCTTTCTACCGCCGCGCTGCCGGCGGCGTCTACGATTGCCTGCGCGGTTAACCGGCCCTCATTACCGAAATGTTCCGTCAATTCGTCTAAACCCGGGCCCATTGTCGTCGCTATCGCTATTGCTCCGACTGCTCCGGAACAGGTTTTCGCCAGGTCTTCCGAGAAAAACACCCGGTTACCGTCGAATATAATACCGTTCGGTTTTACTTCGACCTCTTCTATAATATTGAAGCTGAAATCGGGCCTCGCGGCTTCTTCGACTAACGGCAGCACTTCGTCCAGTTCCCGCTTCAGTTGCGCCGGTATCTCGGCCTTACGCGACATCTTGAGATATGGCAAGACCATCTTCCCCGTAATCTTCAACCATTTGACCTTATCGGCCCAATCAATCTCTATATCTAGAACCCTATTTACGATACCTCTCCTCTTCGCTGTAAATGCAGCCGCAATAGCTCTGGCTGTATATTTCCATATCGCGGGTTAGCTCTTTGCCTTTGCGGTATAAATCCCGCATATCCTCGTATATAAAATCTACTCCGTTTGCCTCCGCGGCTCGGCCTCCGGCGTCAGCTACGGCTTCGTGCTGTTGATATGGCGACTGCAACAGCGTCGTAGTAAACGCGCTTATCCCCCTCTCTGTTGCTTCCTTCGCCGCCCGATCAAGCCTGTGGCGGTAGCAGTATCCGCAGCGGGCGTCAGTCGGAACCAATACGTTATGCAGCATCTCGTTGAGGTCGTATTCGTCCACGACAATCGGTTCCAACCTGTAATGATCGCATACCTCGCGGAAAGCGGCCAGGCGCTGCTTATACTCGCGATACGGCATAATGTTGGGGTTATACCAAAAGGGATATACTTGATGTCCCCCGCCGAGTAAATACTCAAGTACTCCTGCCGAGCACGGCCCGCAACAAGTATGTACCAGTATTTCCATAATCGCAACCGCTTGAGATTATAGCGGAAACGGGTTTTTAAAGCAAGGGGAGTTTTGGGGAGGTTGAAAGTCCCGGGAATAAAAAATCGTAGCTTGACAAATGTGGTTCTTTTAATCGCCCAACTCCAGACTGCGCCACATATAGAGGGTACCGACGGTGCTGTAGGGATGCCATAGCTCCCTTATCCGGTTGACCGCACCCTCGTCCTTGAAGTCTTCGATGCCGTAGTTCCGGGTCAGGCCGTTGCGGAAACCGAGGTCGCCCAGTGGGAAGACGTTGAGACGTCCCATTGTAAAGATGAGGTACATCTGGGCGGTCCAGGGGCCGATACCCTTAACCTGCGTCAGGTGCTCCATAACTTCCTCGTCACCCATTCCCGGCAGGCGTTCCGGCTGCAGCGTACCGTCGGCGTACTTCTGCGCCAGGTCTTTGAGATAGCCCGCCTTCTGCCTGGAGACCCCGGCTTCGCGCAGTCGTTCAACCGAAGCGCCCAGTACATCCTGCGGCGTAGGGAATTCGTCGCAATCGAACAGGGCAACGAAGCGGTTTTTAATAGTCGTCGCTGCCTTACCGGAGAGCTGCTGGTAAATTATCGCGTTGGCCAGCGAGCGGAAGAGGTTCCAATCGCGGTCCGGAGGCATTTCCAGCGGCCCGACTGCTTCGATAACGCCGCGCAGTACCGGGCAGCGGGATTTTAGGATTTCGATTTCTTTTTGGTACATTTACGCCCCTATCGTTTTTTAGGATTATAAAAGAAAATATGAAGATACGCAACCGTCTTTTTTATAGTGTTGATAAATCATCTGCTATATGGTAATTTCACTTATCGGCGAAGGAAAAAACCGTTCCCGAGGATATTATGAAAGAGAATTATATTAAAAGCCTAAAACTAAAGAACTTCACGGCGTTCGACGAGATAGAATTCAAATTCTCACCCGGCGTTAACGTATTAATCGGGGCGAATTCGACGGGGAAGACGCATTCATTGAAAGTTATGTATAGTGTTTTAATGCTTTACAAAGGGAAAAAGAAAAAAGGGAGTAACGAATCTGATATAGAAGAACAAACCGATACATTCTTTTCGTTAAGGCATAATTTAGAAGACTACTTCCTCCCTGCGGAGTATAATCTAGGAAGGTTAATAAATTATTACCCTGGGAGAAAGCACGCTACGATATCCTTGGGGATTAACGATTCTGTTATAGAATTCGAAATTGTAACTAAAGTTGGAGCAACGAGCGCCCCGGGATTGCCGACGGATATAGAACTAGAAGAACCTGTCGTTTTCATCCCGGCGAAAGAAATCCTTTCTAATGCCCACGGGTTTATAGCCGAATACGAAAAGAGATATTTAGAATTTGCGAAGACTTACTACGACATTATTATCCACGCGTATACAAAACCCCTTAAAAACGGTCAACCGGGGTTTATTAGTTCTGCAAAACTGTTAGAAAATACTATAGGTGGAAGTATCGTCGAAAAAGACGGACGTTTCTATTTACGTCTTAGCGAGATTGACTACGATCTAGAATTTAGTTTATTAGCGGAGGGCTATTCCAGGGTCGCTTTACTTTCTCTCCTTTTAAAGAACGGCTCTATTGAACCCGGTTCGATCCTCTTCTGGGACGAGCCGGAGTCCAATCTGAATCCGAAGATGCTACGGGAAGTCGTCAAAGTATTGCTGGAACTACAACGGCACAATGTTCAGATTTTCCTGGCCACGCATAACTACGTCCTGCTCAAAGAGTTCGACCTACAGATGAAGAAGGAAGATAAGGTTTTATTCCATTCTCTCTATAAAGAGGACGATACAATCAAAGTTAGTTCGACGGATGACTATCTGAATATAGAACCGAATGTTATTAGTGAGACGTATTTAGGACTCTTAACCCGCGACCTAGGTCGTGAAGATATCGACTAATTGAATTATCTATGAGAAATAGGCCTACTCTACAATTTAACGAATCCGGGTTTACATTTGAAACGCAATTAGATTCCGCTTTTCGATTTGAGAATTCGCACGTTTTCGATAGTTTAAGCGGTGGCGGTTTAAAGGATATGGACGTCGGTTGGGTATACGACGGTTCTTTATATTTATTAGAATTAAGTAGTAGAGGTATTTATCGAAGAGAGATTAGTAAGAGGGAATTAGATAACGCGTCAGACGATACTAAAATCGATTATTTTACCGATTTCCTAATAAATAAGGCTACAGATTCATTACTTACGTTGTCAGCTATATGGGTAAATTCGGATAAGGGAAACGAACTAAGAAATGATTACCCGGAAGGACTACAGTCTTTTAACAATATAGATTCAATAAATATCTATTTCTTAATCCGGGCCGAATCTGCTTTAATCGCGGCTTTTAACGATAGTTTTCGAGGTAAATTCCGAGGGAAACTACTATTATTTGATTCGGCCAATAACGGAGTAATGACGATTGATAATGCTCGTGAACTACTCCCGGGTATTGCGATTACCATATAATATACATATTCCAATAACCTTATTTATAAACTCCCTCCAATTTCGCAATCCTCTCCTCGCGTTCGTCGCTGTCTATCCCCAGGTCGGCGGCGCAGTCCTCGCAAAAGAAGATGTCCTGGCAGTCTATGTCATAGTTGCCGTCGGTCGCCGAAACCACGCACTCGCGGTTATCGCAATGCTTCAGGCCGTAGTTATGCCCCGTCTCGTGGATTAGCGTCTTGGCCAACCGCGGCCTGACTCCCTTCATCGCGTAGCTGGAGACCAGAGCTACCGTACCGGGACGATAGGCCAGTCCGAAAACGAATTTCTTGTCGGGCCGGGTGATGTTCTCCGAAGTCAAGTAAACAGTCTTGTCGCGGCCGCCCAGTTCGTATATCTCCAGAAATGCCCGTCCGTTATACTGCCCGCGCTCGGGCATATAAGTATCTTCCGGGAATTCCACCGCTTTCAGCACCTCGTAGTCCACGTCGAAGGCGGCCTCTAATACCGATTCGGCGAAAATGACGTCTTCTTCCGACACTTCGCCCAACGGCACGATATAGTATCGCGGCGGGTCGATTATATCCGTTAGCTCCTCTGTCGCCGAACACCCGGATATCAAAACTATTATCGTAGCCGAAATGCCTACCCTAAAAGTAGTTATCCCCATTTCGCCGCCTTTGTTATTAGACCATATCATATACCATCGGTTAAAAGGGCACAATAGAAAAAGGCGGCGATAACGCCGCCCTTAACAAAAATACCTGGAGTTGGTATCTTATTCTTCTTCTTCCAACCGCACCGTAACCTTGCCATCGCCGTGGTCGATGACGCAGATATCCCGGGGAACCTCGTCGTCAATCAGGTCCTTTATCTCGCCAAAATCAAAATCCTGGTCGTTGATGGTTATATCCGCGTCTCTGGGGATAAACTTCATCGCCCAGCGCGCGATGTTGAGCGGCACCCCGATATCTACCTCCGGCTCCTCGCAATCCGCCTTGAACACTTTCACCTTCAGGGTTTTGACACGGCGTTTTTTGCGGGCTTCCTCGCGCAAATCGCCCCCCAGAGCGTTGAGCAGATTTAGCGCTTCGTCAGACGAAATCTTGCCCTCGGCCAGCATATCCAGTATCTTCTTCTTTTCGTTAGCCGTCATATTAACCCTCCATTCCAGCTATATCGAACGACAACTTGCCGTTGACCACCTTAATATCTATCTTACCCTCGGGTTCCCCGGAACGGTACACGTAATTTTTACCGTCCTTGACGAAATCGAGCGGGCCGGAGACCTTGCCGTTGACCTTCTCGAAGTCGATTACGACGTTCTCCGGTTTCTCCTCAATATCGAAGGTAAACTTGCCGTTGGCCATATTGACTTCGTAATTAACCGCCGGCGGTACAGCAACCCCCGCGAGGTCCAGCCTGCCGTTGCTCATATCAACATCCAGGTTTGTCAGATTTGCTATATCCTCTACTATCACCTTTCCGTTGGATCCGTTAACGGATAGCTTGCCCGGCGCTTTAGCCCGGACTTTCCCGTTGCTCATATCGATACCCAACTCGACGGCGTCGGATTCTACTTTACCGTTGCTGAAGTTCGCATCCAGCTTGTGAATACCCTCGGTAACGATTTTACCGTTGGACTGCTTAACATCGAGTGCACATCCCGGATTTACCGTACCCTCAATATCCACAATATAGCGGCCGCGGAAGGGGCCTAAATGCGATTTAACCTCGATAGTCGCCTCTTCACCGTTCTGGCTGGATAAAACCTCTATCTTCGAGAGCCGTTCTTCGGCGTCTTCCTCTTTCCCGTACACTTTCTTGGTAATAGTTATCGCGGTTTTCTCACCCGCTTTAAGGTTAACCTTACCGTTGGTATTCTTTATATGCAGGTTTTTTAATTCGCCCTCGGCGGCCCACTCGATACTCTCGGTAGCGGTCGGATTATCGCCGAAGCCCATATGCTGGATTATCGCACCCAAACCCTTTAAGCGCTTGAGCTCCTTTAACCCTTTCAACTCCTCGCGCAGTTCGCCCAGCTCCTCCCCTATCTCGCCCAGGTTTACCGAGAACGGCCCTTCGGCCTCTCCGTTGTTTTCGGACGCAAGCAAGTCGATTTCATCCAGGGCCGCGATTAGTTTATCGGCCTCCTCGGACGTTATCTTGCCTTCTTCCAGCATTTTTAGGATTTGCATTTTTTCGTCGGATGACATTTCTACCTCCGTAGCATTATATTAGTTATAGCTTCTTCAACATTTGCGCCGCCTCTTCGGCGGATATTTCGCCCGTCTCCAATGAAGCAAGGACATCTGCGCGGCGGGTGTCGCTCTTGACGTCGGTCAACCCCAGAGCGATGAGTAAATCGTCCATCCGCGCCCGTACCGTGGGATAGCTTATACCCATATCCTTCTCTATCTCCTTGATATTGCCGCGCGACTTGATGAAGCTTATAAGGAAACGGCGCTGCTCAGCGTTAAGGACGCAGAAGGAACAGGGATCGAATATACCGTTTACAGTTGCGCCGCAGCCGTCGCAGGCAAAGTCGGTTATATGGATGCGCCCATCGCAAAAAGAACATTTCGCCGGAACCGTTACGTTTTTCATCTACCTACCGCCTTTCATTCTGTTGACCAATATAGTATAGAAATCGAATATTGTCAAGCATTAAATTAATAATATTAATCTACACCTTGATATATTTAATATTTATATTGAATTATCGGCGATAATCGAATATCTTGTTAATGAAAATGGGAGCATAATGCTCCCGTTGCTTTAGACCACAATGAAATTAAACACGCTATTTAAAGTAAGAAACTAACGCAGTATAGACAACACCCCGGGGTTATCTACTCGAAAGACGGTTAATCATATTTTTTATCTGATCTGCGTTAGCACTGTCGGGGGCTCTCGCGAGGAATGTTTTCCCGTATTTGACCGCTTTATCCTCATACCCGGGCATTTGCGAATACGTTATAGCCAGAAAATAATACGGTTCTGCCAATTCCGGGATTTCGGATTTTGCTTTAAGGAAATATTCGCCCGCCGCGTCATAATTTTTATTGACATTTAGCTCTATTTTACCAAGTTCTAAGAATGCTTGAGATTTCTCTAGCGACGATACCCTATCGTCCTTTATCATATCTTCATATACTTCCACCGCAGCTTCTATACGAGACGTATCATAGTAGATATTAGCCAGTGTCATCTTAATATCCGTATTCTCCGGGTTCTCTTCCAGTACAAGTTTAATATACCTTTCGGCTTCGGTATAATTCTTTTTCGCTTTATTAATTTTGGCGCTTATTATGTTAACTGTATAGTGATCCGGCTCTAACTCCTTCATCACGAGAAACACTTCATCAGCTTCTTCCCGATTTCCGTTTACCAGGTTATCGTTATATTTCCTCACTACCTCATGAAACTCTATTTTATCTTTTGGATCAATATCCGGGTTAATGGCGTTAGAGTAATTCCCGATACAGAAACATATCCAAGCGTCTTAAGTTTATCTATGTCCGAATCCGTCAAGTTCGCACCTCCCGCCTCAATATCTGATATAGATGCTATACTTGAAGAAAAATCATCCAGCTCTAGCGAAAGCTCCAGCGATTTTTCCGGGAATTCATCAACCAGATTTTTCAATTCATCAGGGTCTTCAGCTAAATTATATAGTTCCGGTTCAGGAGCCTCAATGAATTTCCAACCGTCCACTGTGTAAGAGTATAAAGATTGCCAGCCATATAAATAAGTGGGGTATTTAGTTTCAGCATACAATGGGAAATCGGGTTCCTTCTCTGAATAAATATAATCGATTAATGATTTCCCTTGAATCTCCGTACCTACCGGTATTCCTAGCAACTCGAGCAATGTCGGCATTACGTCCGTTAACCCAATCGGACCTTTAACCACTTTACCGTCGGGGATTAAACCGGGGCATCGGAAAATCAATGGAACTCTCATAACTTCTTCATAAATGAAGTAACCGTGCTCCAGCTCCCCATGTTCCATTAACGCCTCGCCGTGATCTGAAAGAATAATAACTAGCGTATTATCATCCAGTTTGTTTTTCCGCAAATAATCCGATATTTGACCTAGAACATCATCAACGTACTTAACTTCTCCGGCATAAGGATTTTCGGCGAATTTCTTATCATAAGGATCCGGAGGTTCATAAGGATAGTGGGGATCATACATATGGATAAATAAGAAGAAATCATCTTCTCTATTATCGTCTAACCAGTCACGGCTGTTTCCCCATACTTCCTCAGCCGTTCTCTCCGTTAAAATATCTTCTGACACCCCTTTTGTATATTCGCAGTCGTAGCTATCGAATCCCTGGCTGAAACCCGTATTACTATCCAATGGGAAAGCTCCGATTACGGCCCCCGTTTTATACCCTTCATCCACGAGTATTTCAGCCAGTGTCGTAAGCCCTTCCGGGACCCTAAAAGTGTTATGGCTGATGCCGTGGTAGTTGGGGTAAGTCCCGGTCATCAAAGTCAAGTGTGAAGGTAAAGTTTGGGGAACCTGGCATCTACAATCGGTGAACATCGTCCCTTCGGAAGCGAAGCGGTCTATATTTGGCGTTTCTACTTCTTCAGAACCGTAACAGCTTAGATAATCCGAGCGAAGGGTATCTATTGAAATAATAATCAGGTTTAAGGATTCTTCCCCATTTTGGATTCGCTTCAATCGGGCTCTTTCATCGGTTTTCCCGAAAAGATTTAAACCAAAGATGACGAATATAGTAGCTACTATCAAACCTGCTAAAATCGACCCGATAATAAAAATTTTCCGGTTCCCTTTACTTTTATTGTTTCTCCCGGTACGCTTGGTTTTTCTTCCCATTACGAATGTCCCCATTAAATACGATTTGGATGGATGATTATACAAATATAGAAATGATGAAAACTATACCATATACTGGTAAATCATTCGAGAAACACCGATGATTCCCTTTGCTTAATCCATTATTTAATGCAGCCGCCCCCGCCAGGGGTGGCCTTCCTTCCATTCGGCCTGATATTCGTACTCTACTACGTTAATCTTTAAATCCGCCTGGTACTCATATTCAACGAAATAGATATTGACGTCGCTCTGGTATTCATACTCGGCCAGATACCACAGCGCGTCTTCGTCATCCGCTTGATATTCGTATTCTACGTAATAAACGTTCAAGTCCGCCTGGTATTCGTAGTCCACTACGTAAACGTTTAGATCGGCTTGATACTCGTATTCAGTTACAAAGACATTCCCGGCAAAAACCGGAATCGCCGAGAGTAATAGTGCGCCGATAATAACCCGTAACTTCAACATATTATTCTACCTCCTAATGCAATCTCCCCCTCCAGGGATGGCTCTTTTTCCACTCCGCCCAGGATTCCACGTCGGTCACGTAGATAACTAAATCCGCCCAGGACTCGGTTTCCGTAAAATAGATTACGACGTCGGCCCAGGACTCGGTTTCGGTTACGTACCAGACTTCGTCTTTGCCGTCGGCCCAGGATTCTACATCGGTATAGTAAACCGATAAATCCGCCCAGGACTCTACGTCGATTACATAGACCGTCAGGTCGGCCCAGGATTCGGTTTCGGTTACGTAAACACTGCCCGCCGATACCGGTACGGCAACCGAAAACAAAAGGGTCAACATTCCGAATATAATCGTTATTCGCATAGCTTATCCCCTATTAACGCAACCTACCTTGCCAAGGATGGCTGTTGTTCCAACCGGCCGAGGATTCGTAATCCACTACGTAGATTTTAAGGTCGGCGGACGATTCGTAGTCAACGAAATATATCTTCACGTCCGCTGACGATTCATAATCCACGACGTACCACAATTCGTCTTTGCCGTCGGCTGAGGATTCGTAATCTACGTAATAAACGTTAAGATCGGCGCTGGATTCGTAATCCACCACATAAACCGTCAGGTCGGCTGACGATTCATAGTCGACAACGTAAACGTTACCCGCTAAAGCGGGGAGCGACACGCTTAATAATACCATTAACAAAATTAGCTTTTTCATCGTTACCTCTTCTTTATAAATAGACATATAAAAAACAAGCCAGTTTAACTATTTAACTGTAGCAGATAGAATACATATTTAAAAGTAAAAAAATAACCGGAGTTAAAAACTCCGGCTACATTTAGTCTTGTAAAATATTTTACCCTTTTAACTTCTCCCCGCATTCGGGGCAGAAGACGTCGTCGCCGTCTATGATATTGCCGCATTTAGGGCAGTTGCCGCCCACGTCTTCCATCGAAACGCCGCATCCCGAGCAGAACTTGGCGTCGGGCAGATTATCCGCGCCGCACTTGGGGCAGGCGATGATGGTTACGTCGGGTAGGTTTACTTTTTCACCGCAACTGGGGCAGAAGTTGGAGCCGGTCGGCATCTGACTACCGCATTTTGGGCAGGGCTTGGTGGTAACGCTACGCTGCGCGCCGCCGCCCTGGGTCATATTCATCATCTGCATACCCATACCCAGCCCGGCGCCGATACCCAGGCCTTCGCCCATACCGCCGCCTTCGGTCCCCGCCGCTATCTCCATAGCCTTGGCCGCCTTGAAGCGATAGTATTCGTCGAGGTTGCCCAGAGCGCCCATACCGGTCTTCTCGTCAATGACCGCCTGAACCTCGGGGGGTGGGGTGATAGCGCTGATGTAAAAGTCGGTTATCTCCAACCCATACTTGGCGAAATCTTCCATAACCCGCGATTTGAGCGCGGCGGAGATTTCGTCGTACAGGCTGGCCAGATCGAGTACCGTCTCCATCACGGTTCCCAACACGTCCGCAATACGGGCCAGTATAATATGCTTGAGGAAGCTCTCGATATCGCGCTGCTCGAACTTGCCCGCGGTACCGACTACCTTGTTGACGAATAGCACCGGATCCGTGACGCGGATGCTGAAGATACCGAAGGAGCGCAAGCGCACCATTTTCAGCTCTTTATCACGGAAGATTATCGGCTCGGGTGTGCCCCACTTCAGCTCGCGGAAGGGGCGTATATTGACGAAGTACACCTCGGCCTTGAACGGGCTGCCCTCGGTAACATACTTCTTCACCAGGTCAATGAGCAGGGGAATGTTGCCCGTGGTCAGGGTGTGCCGTCCCGGGCCCATCGAGTCGTAGCTCTTGCCGTCGCGGAAGAAGACCGCCTGTTGACTCTCGCGCACTACCAGCTGGTCGCCAATCTGGATTTCGCCGGAACCGACCGCGGGATAACGGGAGACTATGGTTTTCGCGCCCTCGTCTAACGATTCGATAATACTAACTTTTTTTACCATTATGAGACCTCCGCGATTACGTTTTTACGTTCGTCCAGTTTCGTCTCGAAATCTTTGAGGGTGTCTTTAAGCCCGGCGATGAGTTCTTTAATCTCGCCGCCGTAGTTGGCTTTGAGTTCATCCACCTTGCCTGCGATTACGTCAATATCCTGCGCCAGCGACATATCAAACTCGTACACCCGGTCCAGCGCGTCCTCTTTGACCTTGACCGTGTCGAAGAAACCGGCGTAACCGTAGCTGGTGTAGCGCAGGCTATCCACCAGTTTTTCGAATATCAGGTCAATCCGGTCAATATCGTCGAGCAAGAAGATTATAGCATCGTCCACCAAACGGGCGCGGATATCTTGCGTCTTCTTCTTCTCCACTTCCATTTTGTCGGCGAGGTGCATTCGCAGCAGCTTATCGGCCTCGCGCCGGGTCTCCTTTTCGACGTACCCGCCGTAACCGGGGATTATCTTCATCAGGAAGTCCTTAATCCCGGAGCGGCCCATTTCAACTTTATCGCGACTATCCATTCATCACACTCCCTTAAAACGCAGTTAGGATTTACTATATAATTGCTACCATTATAGATAAAGGGTATGAGCCGGTCAAGGCTTTTCGGTTCGTCAAACCTATCTATATATTCCCGTAGGGCCTGACCTGGCGCGTCTGGCCACGATATGCTTGAAACTTCTTGCTTCAGCAAGCAGAGACTCACCCGCGGAGCGTAAACGTCAGGTTTCAACCTGACGTAAATATAGTCCCTGATCCGTAGGCTAAAGCCTACGGTTAACGCTACGCGTTTGAATCTCCGGCTCATAAATGAGCCGGTTTCGATTACGGTGGTCGCAGCTAAAGCTACGACCCTACGGCAATAAATCAATATATACGTTGCGGATTTGGCGGGAACGTTACGGGGTGAAGTGCGATTTTGGGGAGGGCTATCTTAAATGGGACTCGGATTTTACGGATACGAATAGATATAGATAGATTAAATATCGCACCCAAATTTTCCTGGGCGTTATAGTAGTATATCCGGACTAACTCCGTTTCCTCTTCCAATTCCGAATGCAACCGTTTTGCTATTTTTATAGCGAATTTATAAAAATCTACTTTCGCCGAACCTAATAATTGTTTCGAGTTATGTTAGAAATTACTTCCATCAATAAATATACAAACTCGTTTCATCATCGTCTCCTAAAAAATTACCCGCCGTTGGCGTGCAACGACGGGGAGATTATTACTCGCCCTTGACGTGCAATGACGAGGAGTTAATACACTAAAATATACCACTTTATCCTATTGTTGTCAAAGGTTTTTTAGAACCGAGCCTCCGTTACGTCTTCCTTACCTAAACATCGCTTTTATTTCGTCGAGGCTGATAAGTTCGCCGCGCAGATGCTGCTCGCGGGCTTCGGTTAACGCCGCTATAGATTCCGGCTCGTTGCCGATTAACCAGTTTTCCAGGTCGTTTAATGTCTCCGCGCCAGCCCAGATTTCAGCGGGTATCTCGATTACGTTTTTATCTTTTTCGGGCATTACGTCAACTCCTGATATATAATAGCGGGTAGTTGTTGAATTGTCAAAGGTAAAACGTACGCAAATCCATCCAATCCGCGTTCGTCCGTGTCCTATGCGAACCGTTATTCCAGCGTAACCACCAAGGCGTCGTTGAAGCCCAGGGTGCGCACTCGTTTTCACAAATCAAGCACTAACCTTAGCACCTCTTCTACGTCGGCCATTTTTGGCGGGGCCCTCTCGCCGGCGAGTTTCCCGTTCCCGGGAGATCGGGCGATTAGGCGCTGGACCCCGCTAGAACGGATTGGGAACAATGGGAACTCGACT
>SDBT01012236.1_pt1 | contig 13786 bp, 10 predicted proteins | sample 2277101 | NCBI WGS metagenome assembly SDBT01 (sample SAMN10404973, study PRJNA504765) | marine sediment metagenome | isolation source: marine sediment core GS10_PC15, 103 cmbsf | place: Arctic Ocean: Southern Knipovich Ridge | collected 2010
GGTATCAAATAGAATATTTCAAGTTAACAAAAAAGATAATCTTACAAATACGCCGACCCTATTTATTACGGGCGGTTCAAGAGGGGCCCAGACAATAAATGAAGCAATCGAAAGCGTTCTTGTAGATTTACTTGCGAAATATAAAATTGTTCACCATACCGGCCAATTAGACTTTAATAAATTTAAAAACATACAAGAATCTTTGCCAGAAAGACTTAGAAGAAACTATGAAGTTATGGATTTTATATGGCCAGACAAGATGAGTAAATACTACGAAAAAGCAGATATTGTGATATCAAGAGCTGGCGCGAACACAGTGTCTGAAATTCTTGTCACCAAAAGACCGTCCATACTTATTCCTATTCCTTGGACATATTTAAATGAGCAACAAAAAAATGCAGAATATGCGGGAAAGTTTGGTTTGGCAACAATTATTAATCAGAATGATTTGTCGCCAAGTTTGTTAAAAAAGACAGTGGGAAACACTTTGGCTAATTGGTCCAGAATAGTGTCTAAAGTTAGGTCAAAGAGCAGTCCTGATGAAAATGCTTCATCACGCCTTGTGGATGTAATTGAGAAAATTGTAGAGTGAAAATAAAAAAATTAATTTACCCAATTATGTTATTTGCCGTGCTGGCAATACCTTTCATTGTTGTTCCTAGAGTTCTTGTAATCAAAGAGATTAACTGTAAAAGCCAGTACGGGCCTTGCAGGAGCCAATTAAACGAAAAACTAGATTCACTTGAGGGGAGAAGCCTGCAAGAAGTAAAAACTTCGACAAAACGGTATCTGGAAGAAGAGGTGCTAATTAATGAATATATAACTAAATTCCAACTTCCTAATGTAGTAAACGTTGAATTAACAGAAAAAAAGGCTCTTTATGCACTAAAAAACACCAATCAGGACATTTTCACCTTGATTAGTGATAGAGGACACGTTGTGGGATTTATGAAAGAAACAAATTTGCCGGTGATCAAGGGAAATAATATTTACTATGACACAGGAGAAGAGGTGTCTGGTTCGCATCGTTTTGCATTAAATATACTCTTAGAATTGTTCTATCTTTACTCTGTCTCAAGTGGTAATATTCAAGATGACAGTTTGGTTGTGAAACTAAATGGTGGAGAGAGAGTGATATTTCCACTTGAAGGGGACGAAGAAACCCTGGTTGGCTCCCTACAACTCGTAATTTCAAACTTGAAACAAGAGGACAAAGATTCTAGAATTGACAGTGCGGGTTATGATATAGAAATAGATTTAAGATATAAAAACCCAGTCATAAGAAAAGCACAATGACAAATTAAGTTATAGGTATTATTATCTTTAAGAAAATATTAAATTAACCGCTAAATAAAAAACAGGTAAGAAATGGCTAAAAATAGAATTATTGCAGGAATAGAATTAGGATCTTCCAAGATTGCTACAGTTGTTGCACAGGTACAGACAGATCCGACAACTTTTGAACTTAAAATCAGCATCGTCGGTGTTTCTTCAGTTGAGGCAAGAGGTATAAGAAAGGGCCAGATAGTGAACATAGAAGAGGCGGTAGAGGCTACGATATCAAGTGTGGAGGGTGCAGAACGAATGGCGGGGTATAATCTTGATTCCGCATTCGTTGCTTTAGGTGGTGGAGGTATATCATCTCAAAACTCCAGAGGGGTTGTTGCGGTAACGCGTCCAGACGAAGAAATAACTTATGATGATGTAGACAGGGTTATTGAGGCCGCATCGGCAATATCTCTTCCGTCTTCAAGGGAAGTGATACATATTATTGCGCGAGAGTTTACGGTTGACGGAGAAACCGGAGTGAAAGATCCTGTTGGAATGAGTGGTGTAAGACTTGAGGTTGATACACATATGGTAACAGCATCGAGCGCGTCGGTTAAAAATATCAGAAAAGCAATGGGTGAGGTTGGCATAAACATAGAGGATATTGTTTATAGCGGTGTTGCTGCATCCGAGGCGGTTCTAACTAAGACCGAAAAGGAACTAGGTTGTGCTCTTATCGATATTGGAGGTGGAACAACTTCGGTTGCGGTGTACATAGAAGATTCTCTTTCTTATTCATCTGTTATACCCATAGGTGCAAAAAATATAACAAACGACTTAGCAATTGGTTTGAGAGTTTCATTGGATAGTGCAGAGAAAATAAAGCTTGCACTATCTAAAGATAAAGGGAAAAAGAAGAGTAAAACTTCCGAAGATTCTGATAAATTAGATTTAAAATCTCTAGGGGTTCGTGAAGTAAAGATGGTATCAAAGAAGACCCTAAGAGAAGGGATAATTCGTCCGAGATTAAATGAAATATTTACAATGGTGAGGTTAGACCTTGAAAAGGGCGGTTTTGCTTCAAGTATTCCTTCGGGGGTTATTATTACGGGCGGTGGCGCAGAAACCATCGGGGTAGAAGATAGCGCAAAAAGAATGCTGTCCTTACCTGTAAGATTGGGAAAACCAAAAGGTGTTAGTGGTTTAATAGATGATGTAATTAATCCTAGTTTTGCTGTCCCTGTGGGGCTTATTATTTACGGAGTTGATAAAGAGCCATCCGAGTCTTTTGGATCAATTACAAAGAAAGTAAAATTTCCAAGTTCGGGGTTATTTGGAAAGATTATAGATAAAACAAAAGAATTACTACCTTAATATGGCTGCGACAACAAATATACGTCTTACTTGTAATTATTTCCTTCCTAATATAGAATCTGCCATATAAGGAAACGGTTTAAATGGCATTAGTTAAACCAGATTCTGCTCGAATAGCCAAAATTAAAGTTGTTGGTACTGGTGGTGGTGGTGGAAATGCAATTTCTTCTATGATCGACGGAGGGGAGATAAATGGTGTTGAGTTTATTGCAATAAACACCGATGCACAGGTACTTCTTAATAACAAAGCTCCAACAAAACTTCAAATCGGAGAAAAAATAACAAAGGGATTAGGTGTTGGTGGAGATCCGGAAGTTGGTGAACAAGCAGGGCTTGAGTCTATAGAGAAAATAAAAGAACTGCTGGTTGATTCCGACATGGTGTTCATTACTGCTGGTATGGGTGGTGGTACCGGTACGGGGTCTTCTCCTATTATTGCAAAAGCAGCAAAAGAAGCGGGTGCTCTGACAGTTGGTGTTGTAACAAAACCATTTGCTTTTGAAGGTACAAAAAGGATGGTTGTGGCAGAAGACGGTATCGAAGAATTACGCGAAGAGGTAGATACGCTAATTGTTATCCCTAACCAGCGATTAATGGATGTTATTGACAAAAAGATGAGCCTTGTTGATGCATTTAAGGTGGCAGATTCCGTTTTGGGTCAAGCTGTTGGAGGGATATCAGATATTATTACGACCGCCGGTCTAATAAACGTTGACTTTGCAGACGTAAAGGCAATCATGTCTGATGCAGGCACTGCTCTTCTTGGCTTAGGAACTGGAGTGGGAGAAAACAGAGCTCAAATGGCGGCACGAGCAGCAGTTGCATCCCCCTTACTTGATCTTTCTATAGAGGGTGCAAGAGGAGTGTTGTTTAATATTGCAGGAGGTGCTGATTTAACAATGTTTGAGGTGGACGAGGCGGCAAGGGTGATTTCGCAAGAGGCAGACCCTGATGCAAATATAATTTTTGGTGCCGTTATTAAAGATGACTTGGTTGACCAAATAAGAATAACCGTTATTGCGACAGGTTTTGACGAAACCCGGGCAAGACTGGCAAAAATGGCAACAGTGCCACAAAAACCTGAGATTGAGGGTATTGTGGGTGAGGCACCTAGCGATAAAATACAAGACGAAGAAGAAACAGAAGTTTATACCGAGACTTCGGAGAACGGTGAGAGTATGGATGATGAAGACGATGACAAAAAAGATCCGTTTGGACAGAAATTTGACATCCCTGCTTTTCTAAGGAAAGTATAAGGGCTTCTTTTCAATTCCAACTCAATCATATAAAATAGCCTTAACATGGCCAAAAAGAAACCTTATTTTGATCCGGTCGATACAAGAGTAGATTTTCCTTCAATGGAAAAAAAGCTTCTTAGGCAGTGGTATAGTAAAGGGATTGTTGATAAGTATTTAACCAAAAATAAAAAAAGCAAAAAGCGCTTCTCTTTTTTAGACGGTCCAATAACTGCAAATAACCCCATGGGCGTACACCATGGTTGGGGAAGAACTTACAAAGACATCTGGCAAAGATACAAAAACATGCAGGGTTACGCCCAGAGGTTCCAGAACGGATTTGACTCACAAGGCCTTTGGGTTGAAGTAGAAGTTGAAAAGGAACTCGGCTTCAAATCAAAAAAAGATATTGAAAAATACGGTGTAGCTAAATTTGTTCAAAAATGCAGGGATAGGGTAATTAAATACTCCAAGATTCAAACAGAACAGTCTAAACGGCTCGGATATTTCATGGATTGGGACAATTCATACTTCACTATGAGCGACGAAAATAACTATATGATTTGGAGTTTCATAAAAGTTTGCCACGAGAATGGGTGGTTGTACAAAGGCAACGAATCGGTACCATGGTGCCCCCGCTGCCAAACTGCAATAAGCCAACACGAGATTCTTACTGAAGATTACAAAGAAGTGTCTCACGACTCAATAATACTGGAGTTTCCAATTAAAGGCAGAAAACGTGAATTTCTCTTGGTTTGGACAACAACTCCCTGGACAATACCTGCAAACATCGCAATTGCAGTTGATAAAAAACTGGATTATTCTTTGGTGAAAGGTGAGACAGGTAACAAGTATTGGATTGCAAGTGAAGCTGTTAATCGTGTTTTTGGTACTGGTCATGAGGATATTATAAAGACTGTAAAAGGAGAAAAACTTCTTGGTTTAGGCTACAAAGGACCTTTTGATGATTTGCCGGCTGTTAAAAATGTGGCAGACAAAAACAAGGACACTTTCCATACAGTTATACCTACTGATACAAGAATTATGCCTATATCCACCCAAGAGGGTACTGGTTTAGTTCACACAGCTGTGAGTGCAGGAACGGAAGACTTCAAGCTTGGAAGAAAGCTTGGTTTACCAATGATCCCGGTAATTAAAGACAATGCAGATTATTTTGATGGTTTGGGTTTCTTGTCTGGTAAAAACGCAAAAGAGCATCCAGCGTTGATATTGGATTATTTAAGAAAGGAAGACAAGAAAGAGGGTGTAGATTGGGTTTTTGACATTTTTGCATATAAGCATAGGTATCCAAGATGTTGGAGATGCAAAGAAGAACTGGTTTGGAAGGTAACAGAAGAATGGTATATAGCAATGGATAAAGGCAACCCAACCTTGCGAGAGAGAATGAAAAAGGTTGCCAAAAAGATTAATTGGATACCCGAGTTTGGACTTAAAAGGGAACTTGATTGGTTAGGCAATATGAACGATTGGTTAATAAGCAAGAAAAACAGGTATTGGGGTTTGTGTTTGCCAATCTGGGAGTGTACGAAATGTGACAATTTTGAAGTAATTGGTTCAAAGGAAGAGCTTGAAAAATTGGCGGTTTCGGGATGGGATCAATTTAAGGGAAAGTCTCCCCATAAACCTCAACTCGACAAAGTAAAAGTTAAATGCAGCAAGTGTGGCAAAGAAGCTTCTCGTATAGAACCTGTTGGCAATCCTTGGTTAGATGCTGGAATTATTTCTTTTTCTACCATAACGAAAGATAACAAAGGGGAGCCACTTTACAAAAAAGACAAAAAAGAATGGGAAAAGTGGTTTCCGGCTGATTTTATAACTGAGAGTTTCCCCGGTCAGTTTAAGAACTGGTTTTATTCAATGATAGCTATGAGTACTGTTTTGGAGGATAGAGAACCTTATAAAACGGTCATGGGACATTCGACACTGTTGAGTGGAGATGGAAGACCAATGCACAAAAGTTGGGGAAATTCAATAGATTTTAACGAAGGGGCAGATAAGATTGGAGTTGATGTAATGCGTTGGATGTATTCAAAACAAAAATATACAGACAATATGCTTTTTGGTTATAAAACTGCGGATGACACAAGACGAAGATTTCATCTAAAGATATGGAATATTTACAACTTTTTTATTACATATGCCAACTCGGATAGTTGGCGTCCTTTATCAAAACATTCTAATAATATGACAAATGTGCTTGATAAATGGATTGTGACCAGAATGGATCAAACTATTATCGAAGTTACAAAACATCTTGATGACTACAGAGCTTATTTAGCAGTGGACAGCATAGAAAGTTTTGTAAACGATCTTTCGAATTGGTATATTAGACGCTCAAGGGGTAGGATTGGAGTTAGTGTAAAAGATTCCAAAGATAAAAATGCATGCTATGAAACGCTTTTTACAACTCTTACCACGTTAACCAAGTTACTTGCCCCTTTTGTTCCGTATATTTCAGACACTATTTATAAAAACCTTACAAAAAGTGTTTCTGTACATCTTGAAGATTGGCCAGAAACAAAAGCTTTATCCAAAAATGCCAGTAAATTGCTAGAGGAGATGCAAATATTAAGAGGAGAAGTAGAAAAGGTTCATTCAATAAGGAAAGAAAAAGCCATACCGGTTAGACAACCACTATCTTCGGCAATAATCGTTAGTGAGCATACAACAATGCCCGATGACTTATTGGTACTTGCAAAAGATGAATTAAACATAAAAAAGATTGTGTGGAAAAAAGGAGAAAAGACAAAAATTGACCTAGATACAAAGATAACTCCAGAATTAAAAGAGGAAGCACAATCACGAGAACTTATGCGTAAGATTCAACAAGAAAGAAAGAAAATGAACATAAAACTTGACCAGAGAGTGGATGTTGTTTCTGATTGGCTACCTAAGAGTAAATATATACTTCAGATAATAACAAAAAAGACATTAACAAGGGATATTAGTATGGGTGACAAGCTTATTGTAAAGAAAGCTTCCTAAGAATGCATCAAGTATCTAGAGCTTCAAGATTAGACTATCCTCTTGTGTTGGGGATGGTGTTTTTAACACTTTTTGGGACTCTGGCCCTGCGATCTACGGCCGAATTTTTGTTCCCAATGTATTTTGTGTATATTTTTATATCTTTTTTGGCCTTTTTTATATTTACTCAGATAGACTTTGATATCATTTCTCTTTTCTCAAAACATTTTTATATCGGATCACTTTTGTTTTTATTACTGCCACTTTTCATTGGTCAAGTTTCAAGAGGGGCCGTTCGGTGGATACCAGTTGGTGCCTTGACAGTGCAGCCGGCAGAGTTGGTGCGTCCATTTTTGCTTGTTTTCTTTGCAAACTTTTTGGTTAAAGGTCCTAAAAATATTAAAACGATATATAGATCGCTAATATTACTGTCTGTTCCTGTAGGGTTGATACTTATTCAACCATCTCTAGGAGTAGCAATTCTTACTGTCGTTGGTTTTTTTGGAGTACTATTGGCATCTGGTTTTAGTTGGAAGTATTATTTGTCCGGCATAGTTGGTCTAGCGGTCTTAGTACCTATACTGTTTTTATTACTTGCACCATACCAACAACAAAGAGTTATTTCTTTTTTAGATCCCTCAAAAGATCCATTAGGCACAGGTTATAACAGTATACAATCCATGATATCGGTCGGATCCGGTATGTTTTTTGGTAGGGGTTTAGGAGAGGGGGGACAAACACAACTTGCATTCTTGCCGGAAAGACATACGGATTTTATCTTTGCCTCAGTAGGGGAAGAATTGGGACTTGTTGGAGCTTCATTATTGCTACTAGGGTCATTTTTTATTCTTTTTAGAATTATAAAATTTATAGAAAGCTCAAGGTCTCCCACAGCGAGAGCATTTTTGGCCGGGTTATTCTTAACTCTTTTTTTTCAAGTATTTGTGAATATAGGTATGAACTTGGGGCTGCTACCCATAACAGGACTGCCTTTGCCCTTGGTTTCTGCAGGAGGTTCATCTTTACTTGCTACCATGATAGGACTAGGAATTGCGGTCGGGGCAAGGGAGGTTAAATAACAAATGCTTGTATTTGTAGGCATTTGTCGATAAAATACATTAAGTTTTAGGTTAAAAAAAGCTTTTATATTATTATGAAAAAATTTGCAGTAATTAAGATACAAGGCCATCAATACAAAATTATTGAAGGTGATGAAATATTGGTTGACAAGATTAACGAAGACACACCAAACGCAGATGTTCTTTTGGTTTCTGACGGAGACAAGGTGTTAGTAGGTAAGCCTGTTGTTAAAAAAGCCAGTGTAAAATTTAAGGTTCTTGAAAAGGAAGAAAAAGGGAAAAAGCTGACAGTAAGAAAATATAAGGCGAAATCAAGATATAGAAAAAAAATTGGCTTCAGACCTGTTTACACTAGACTGGAAATACAGAAAATTTCAGTAAAATAAACTTCCCCGGACTAAAAGTCCAGAGTTTTCTATATTTTATATGATAAGTTTGTTCACTGCTTCCATTCACCTCTAGCCCAAAGGCCAGGGTTCTCTGGAAGTTTGAATAGACATTTATTCAAACACTTCATAATAGTACTATATGTGACGAACAGTATCTTTCTAGTCTCTTGACAAGCGTGAAAATAAAGTTTAGACTTTTGAAAACTTCCAAAATACTATGGCACACAAAAAACAGGGTGGAAAATTAAAACAGCAAAAAAGACCAAACCCGAAATATCTTGGGGTAAAAGTATCTCATGGTCAGAAAGTTGACACAGGTGTGGTATTGGTTCGCCAGCGAGGCACTAAAGTAGCTGCGGGTGAGGGTGTAAAAGTTGGAAGAGACCACACTTTATATGCAATAGCGAGCGGCAAGGTAAATTTTGGCCAAAAACAAGGGAAAAAGTTCGTTTCTATAAACTAATATGGTAGAAGAAGTAATACAAATTTCAGTAACAGAGCTTCAACCAAATCCTCTTCAGCCGCGTGGTGCTATTACACCGGAAAGTTTAGTAGATCTTGTTGATTCCATAAAAGAACATGGTATCTTGGAGCCTTTAGTTATTGCAAAAACACCTGCTGGATACCAGATAATTGCAGGAGAAAGACGCTGGAGAGCTTCTAAGCTTGGAGGCTTGACACATGTTCCTGCCATTGTTCGCGAAACAACTCCAAAAGGAATGCTTGAGATGGCCTTGGTGGAGAATGTTCAAAGAGTAGATCTTAATGCATTGGACAGGGCAAAAGGGTTTGAAAAACTTCAAAAAGACTTTGGCTTAACAACTTCAGAAATTGCAGTAAGAATTGGAAAGTCAGTGGCATATGTTTCTAACTCTTTGCGGCTTTTGACACTCCCCGACGCACTAAAAGACGGATTGTTATCAGGTTTAATAACCGAAGGACATGCCAGGGCATTAGCCGCCATAGACGATCCAGATCTTATGATTGAAGCTTATAAAATCATTTTAAGAGAATCCGGTTCAGTTAGAAGGGCAGAGGAGATAGCAAGACGCATGAAGCACAAATCAAATCAGCCAATAAAGCCAAAGGCAAGAAGAGATAGGGTAAAGATAGTGTCCGAAGAAATTGACAAGATGCAAGATGATTTGGAAAAATCATTAACAAAATACTCTAGCGACGATAGAAAAACTTCCGTGAAGCTTACAAGGTCCAGAAGGGAAACAAAAGTATTTTTCGTATTTAAAGGAAGCTTAGAGCAAACAGAAAAAAGACTTCAGAAAGTATATAAAGCTCTTGTGTAATAAAAGTTTAAAAAGCGTAGGCAGGAGAAGTAATGGTACCGGCTTTATTTATTGGCCAATATATTACCCAAGCTCTTCCAGTCACCTTGTCTTCATCAACAAAACCCCAAGCTCTGGAGTCGGAAGAATGTGACCTATTGTCCCCCAAAACAAAGTAATGGCCTTCGGGAACCGTAATTTCTTCACCGTCGCTTAAAAACACCCCGTGGTAGGTTAACATTTCGCGTGCTATATATGGCTCGTTTAGTTTTTGGCCATTTACATAAACACTGCCCTGCTTAAGAGAGACGATCTCTCCTGGAAGAGCGATGATTCTTTTTATAAATTCATCTCCGGTTGAGTTTGGCGGTTCAAAAACAATAATGTCTCCCCGGTCAGGCTCATTAAATCGGTATGACACTTTATCAGTTAGAAGGTATTCTCCGTCCGGGAAATTTGGTTGCATGGATTCTCCCTTAATCTTATGTGGCTGCATGATGAGCAAATAGACAAATAAGAATATAGCAATAGCAAATACTATTACCTGTAAGATGTCTAAAAAGAAAGATGCTAAGCGTCTAAAGATCATAGGTTAATTATAAGTAAGTTTAGGCATCGATAACAAGTCCAAATTAGTTCACAATAACATCGTGTGAAGCACTTTCCCTAATTCCAGCTGGAGTTATTCTTATAAATTTGGCATTTTCCCAAAGTTCATTAATATTTCTGGCGCCACAGTAAGAAAAACCGGACTTAATATTTGCTTCCATAGTTCGGATAACCTTATTTACGGGCCCTTTATAGGCAACTATACTTTTTACTCCTTCAATATGATTTAGGTAATTGTTCCCCAGTTTATTGTTATTTTTGACATGATTATTCTTTTCTTCAAGAGAAGTTGAGGCATTGTAGACCTTAAACACTTTTCCTCCTTTTTTTACAGTTTTACCGGGTGCTTCGTCAGTTCCTGCAAGTTGGCTTCCCAAGATAACCGCAGAAGCGCCTGTGGCAAGACCTTTAACAATATCACCCGAATTTTTTGTACCGCCGTCACAAAGTATTGTTTTTCTGTGCTTTCTTGCGGATTTTACAGCATCAAGACAGGCGGAAATTTGCGGAACTCCAACTCCCGTTGTTAATCTGGTTGTGCAGATTGTACCCGGACCAAGGCCCACTCTAACACAGTCCGCCCCAGCCTTGAAAAGATCGTCTGCACTTTGTTTTGTCGCAACAACACCCGAGATAATATCGATATTATTCCCAAAGAGAGTTTTGAGTTTTCTTGTTGCTTCAATAGATTGTTGCATTGCACCATGAGCAACATCCAATGTTATAATATCAGCTCCTGCCTTAGCCAAATATTCGGCCCTTTCTAAGTACCCTTCTTTGCAGCCAACTGCTGCACCAACAAGTATGTTTTGCATTTTTACCCTTTGTACCATGTCAGCCTGATCTTTTGCTGAAACAAACCGCGGTAGAAAACCTATCCCTCCAAGTTTTCCTAATGTAACAGCCATATCAACACCAGTTACGTCTGTCATGTTAATGCTAATTATTGGAAGTTTTATTTTTACTCTGGGAGAGATTTGTGTTGATAGATCAACATTTGTCCTACTTTTGATTTTCGAATATTGTGGAACCAACAAAACATCATCGTATGCTAGTGCAAGGGGGATTTCCTGATTCATATCTTTTGTCTAATGCAATGACATGAATCATTGCAACTAACTTTAATAGAATTGCTATAGCATGTCAATTCTGTAAAAAATGGTTCAGCAGTGGTAAAATCGAAGGTTACAACCCATTGGGTTGCGTAGCTCAGCTGGTTAGAGCGCACCGTTCACATCGGTGAGGCCGCAGGTTCGAATCCTGCCGCGACCACAAATAAGTAACTTAAGCCTCCAAGGGGGATCTCAGTTTCTGCCTCGGGTTAATAAATGACAAAAGAAAATAAAGAACATTATTGGACTAGACCAAAAGGAAGAAAGACCACAACTGCTATTTTGGGGGTATTGTTTGTTTTAGCGTTTATCGTATATATTGCTGCAGATTTGGTAAGTAGTAAAATTCTAAATCCAAATTTGTACTCAAAAGCTCTTGAAGAAAACGATATATATAACAGGATTTATACCGAGTTACTAGCTGATCCGGATCTTGAGCAAATGACAAGTAACCTTCTGGGTGGCATTGGGCTGGAAGGTTTAGGGGAAGATGTTTATAGTCTTACCACATCTACACTCTATTTGGTTTTACCTCCAGAAACTATTCAGAATGCAACTGCAAAAGCGATTAACAATTCGACCACTAATTCGAAGACGGATACGGAGCGTTTTGAACCAAGGATCGACTTATCATCACAATTAACCCAAGGGGTGTTAGCAGAGCGCATATTGATCGGACTAGAACAAAGACTTCTTGATAATTTGATGAATTCTAAAGAAGCTGAAGAAGGGAATGGTCGGGTAATAGACAGTGTTGTAATAAAAGCTTTTGGAGAAAAGATTAACGAAGGAAACTTAACCTCTATTCCTCCGGAAGTTTTGACTGTTAAGAACGAAAACCTTACATCGGCTGACAAAAAAGAAATAAACAGCGTTCTACAAGAACTTGTTGAGGATAAGGCGGATCAATCAATAGGTTTACAAATAGAAGGTGCTGTTGCATCGGGTGATATACCAAGTGCGGTTTTAATGACTGCAAGGGTGTTATTGACAGAGCGTGTTAACTTGGCGGCAAAAGATGCCGCGAATAGTTTTTCGAAATCAGAAACTATGGATGTGGTAACCACTGGGGCCGTGTATCTTGAGCAAACAGAAAAGCAGTTAATTGCACAGGTTAACACATTTCGTGACTGGACTGTTTTTCTTGATAGAGGAGTTATACCTGTTACCGTTTTAATTATGATTGCTAGTATGGCATTAATTGTTTGGCTAAACAGTGAAAATATTGTTCAAATGTTTCGATATACGGGGTATGTATTGGTTACAGCTGGTGGTGTTACAGTTTCTATATGGATACTTGTTCGTTACTATTTAATGGTAAAAGTTCCAGATCTTTTTACTGGTGAGGGTTCTCAATTACCAGCTAGTCTGAGATCAATGATAGGCGATGTTGTGGTGACAATATTAAAAGATCTTTGGATATCTATTTGGTTGGGTGTGTTGGCAGTGTTTGTTGTAGGTGCCGTGTTAATCGGAGTATCTCATGCAAAAAATCTTACCAAAAGACTAAAAAAGTTGTTAGAACCTGTTTGGGAACATCGCACGAAGGTTTTTGTTGGATTGACTGTTGTAATGGTGACACTACCTCCTCTGGTTAAGTTTGTTTACGAAGAATATAAGAAGGAACCACAAAAATGTAATGGACACGAAGAGCTTTGTAATCGAAGGCTTGACGAAGTGGTGTTTCCTGCCACACACAATGGGATGTCGATAACTGAATATAAATGGCTTTGGCCCTCGCATGATGGTAGTGTAACCAACCAGTTAAACTCCGGTATTAGAGCTTTATTAATTGATACGCACTATTATGATGTTGTTTCATCAGTGGAAGGATATTTCCCCGATGCTACCCAAGAAGAGCTAGCTGTTGTTCAAGGGATAGTTGACAATGTTGGTTTGGAAAGTCGTGAGGGAACATATCTATGCCATATGTTTTGTCATATTGGAAGCACAACGTATGTAGATACCCTTAAAGAGATTAAAACTTTTTTGGATAGTAATCCTAACGAAGTTGTTGTTCTAATTCTTGAAGACAAGATTACAGTAGAAGATGCAGTAAAAGCATATGAGGAGGCTGGTTTGATTGCATACACATACACACACAAAGAAGGTACAAGGTGGCCGTTGTTGAGACAAATGATTAAAGATAACAGACGCCTCGTAGTTATGTCTGAGCAAAACAGTCCGCCCCCGAATTGGTACCACCATGTTTGGGATAATACTGAAGAAACTCCTTATGCTTTTAGCGAAATAGATGAATTTAGCTGTGAGCCCAACAGAGGCGGTACAGATAAGGATCTGTTTTTGTTAAACCACTGGATCAATAGAATTTCACCAAGCAGAGTAGATGCCACCCATGTTAATGACTACGATTTTCTGCTTGCTAGAGCAAAAGAGTGTCAAGAGGAACGTGGACAAGTCCCAAACTTTATTGCAGTTAATTTTTATCTAATC
>SDBT01012237.1_pt1 | contig 13785 bp, 11 predicted proteins | sample 2277101 | NCBI WGS metagenome assembly SDBT01 (sample SAMN10404973, study PRJNA504765) | marine sediment metagenome | isolation source: marine sediment core GS10_PC15, 103 cmbsf | place: Arctic Ocean: Southern Knipovich Ridge | collected 2010
CTGTGCGACGACGAGCTGGTCCCGCGTGGGGTTGGTCTGCTGGGGGTACAGTTTGTCTATGCCCCACGTGCGGGCGTATTGGAAGTTGGCCAGCGCGACCGCGATGATGTTGATTCCGAGGCGCGTGGCGTCTTCCTGATGATAGAGCGTGCCGCCGTCAATCGGATGGTTAACCACGTCCCACCCACAGTTGAGGTCGATAGGGGAGAAGATTATGGCTGGCCTGCAGCCCAGGTAGACGGCCTCCAGGTAAGGCGGGATAGTCTGGAACGGGTTGCTGTCCTGGCGGAACCTCATCTGCCGGATCTTGTAGTAGGCGTTGAACAACGGCGAGTCGGTGTCGACAGCTGCGAGCTGTCGCCCCGGCAAAATGGCGGCAATCCACGGGCGGGCCGAGTCCACGAACTCCTGGCGGCCGCACTGGGCATGCACGACCAGTGTGCCGCCATCGTAAAGGTAACGTTGAAGATGATCGATCAGCACGTCGGAAAGTTGAGGCAGTTCGGTCCAGCCGGTCACGTAAAGCAGCGGAAGCTCGGTGGGGTCCCACGAGAACGTCTCCAGCGACGTCGGTACGTAACGATACTTGATCTGCAAACGGCGATTGGCCTGGCGCATCAACGCTTCTATGTCGATCTGCGTCGTGGGAAAGCTCGCCTGTCCGCCGGACTGCCGGCCTGTGGTGCGAACGTCGGGGAAGTTGATCATGCCCACAAGCGGCGGCGGGGCTGGCGGACGCTTGCGCTCGGTGCGGCGCAGCGGCGTGGCCGGCAGGGGCAGGGGGGGAAGGCTCTCGCCGCCGGTGCGGCGTTGCGGCCTGGCGCGGGGAGGCTGGCCGGCCTTTGGGTTGGTCCACTGCTGGGCGCGTAGGGCCGGGGCGGTCAGCATCAGCACCAGCGCGACCAGGAGCGCCAGGCCCGGGCCTGCGGCTGCGCGGCAGGCCCCCCCCGTTGCGCGTGGGCGAGGCGCGGGCGATTGCGTGCTGCGTCTGTGACTAGGCATTATCATCATTGTTCGCGGGCCTGGCCTGCCGTAACGGTTCGCCGGCTCGACAGGCCCCGGCCGAGGGACCAACACTGACCGAGCGGCGATGTTGCAGCTAGGGCTCGATGCCCATCTGGCGAAGCAGTTGGCGTTGCATCTCGGCCTCGGCGTAAAGTTCGCCGATTCGTTGGATGGCGAACTTCGCGTTGCTCCGATTGAACGGCTCCCGCTCGATCGCCGCCTGGTAGAGCTCGATGGCCCTGATCTTGTCGTTCAGCCTGATGTCATACACGGTCGCCGCCTGGAACCGAGCTGGCTCGTTGAGCGTCGGCAGCCAGGTGTAGGCCCGTTCGTACCAGTTGACTGCCCGCAGGTTCTCGTCGAAGTACTCCTTGTAGATTTCGGCGATGTAGTAGGCTGACAGGGCGATTTTGCTGGAGGTAGGGTAATTTTGCACCAACTCCAGGAACAGCCGCAGCGCCTCTCGCTGCTTGCGATAGTTGGTCGTCAGGGCGGTGCGGGTGAAGCCCTTCCCCTGGCGGAACAGCGTGACGGCCTGGGAGAACAGGGCGTTGGCCTCGGGGATGTCGTCCCGCGGGCGAAGCGTCAACGGGGGATACTCGGCCGAGCTTATGTACAGGTAGGTGCGAATCGGGTCCAGCCTGGCCTCCATGTTCCGGATGGCGCTGGCCTTGAAGTCCTGGCGAGACTGCTCGTAGTAACGTGCGAGCGTGTCGACTTGGCGCTGATAGGCGAGCCTGGCTTCGACGACGCGCTCGACCATCGCCCCTTCCGGCGCGTCGGGCGGGGTGGGAGTGTCCACAGCGGGCGGTATGGTCGCGTCCTGCCACTGGAACGCCTTGGCGTCCCGGAGGTTGGCCAACTCTCTGAAGGCCCAGACGGTCTTGTGAATGTGGCTGGCCTCCAGATAGTAGCTATGCAGCGCGATAAGCCTGGCTTCGTAAATCGCGCGGGCGTGCTCCATTGCCAGCACTACCTCGTACTCGGCAGCGTCGTCAGGGGCGATCTGGAGGTCCGTGCCCCCGCCGAACAGCCCCGCCCCGGGAGGGTGAGGCTTCGTGTCGCATCCGGACATGACAGCCACGGAAAAGCATACAGCCCCCAACATCACTACGGAGGCGGTGATCACAGGCGTTATCTTCACGGCAGTCTCCTTCGACCTATCCAGAAGAGTTCGCGTAAGTTGTCGCGCACCGGCAGCCGCGCAAGATATTATGCAACTGAATCGGCGTCCATGCAAGCACTTGCCGCCGTGCGACGACGTTTCTTTGCGCGGGCGCGGTGCGGGGGGTGTGAAGGAACGGTGTCGGACGAGACGGCGGGCAGAGAGAGAGGCCGGTCTTGTGGGCTACTTGCGGCGTTTGAGAATGGCCAGGCCGGCCAACCCCAGCAGAGACAGCGAAGCCGGCTCCGGCACGTTGGGGTCTGAGCCGACGAATCCGAAGTTGGTGGCCAGGATAGCCAGGTCCGTCGTGTCGATGACGTTGTCGCCGTTGACGTCGCCCATGGCCCAGCTCGTGTCGGACTCCCCGTAGTGGGACGACAGCACGGCCAGGTCGGTGGTGGTGACTGCGTAGCTGAGGTCGAAGTCGCCGTACTCTGTGCCGATGATGTCATGGACGAGCACGTCGACGTCGTCGTGGTCGGCGTCACCGTCGCCGTCGAGGTCGTAGAGGGCGTCGGCGGAGACGCCGGGGCCCGTGAGGTGGTCGAACAGCCAGTCGATGTCGGATGAATCTATGACACCGTTTCGGTCGATGTCGCCGGGCTCGAAGTCCGGCCAGATCGCCTCGCCCTTGAGGGAGTGTATTCGGCTGTTGGTCTCGACAACGCCGTACTTCATGTACCCGTACCCGTCGTCGCCCCAGCCGGCGCCCCAACTGTTCTTGATGATCCAGTAGCCGCCCTCGCCCATGGCGTCGTCGTCGACGAACCCGGTGATGACGGCTGCGTGATCGATCCCCGCGAGCGGCTCGTCGCTGCCATATCCCACTGGATTGTCGGTAGCGCCTCTGCCGACCGAACCGTCGCCGCCTCCGCCTAGGCCTGCGAAAACGGGCGGATCGTCCGGCCAATACCAGTCAATCGCGGTGTCAATGCCCGTAGTCAACGGGCCGTAGGTCTGAAGGTAGTACTTGATCGTCGTGTTGTCAGGCGGCACCCAACGCCGCACGAGCGTGGCCTTGAAGACCCGATCTTCCCACCCGGGCGCCAGTGGCCAGTCGAGTGAGGGGTCTTCGCCGGCGTAAGGCAGTTCCTGCTCGGTGACGACGCCCGTGGAGACGAAGAAGTTGAGCGCCTTCATCTCCCATCCGCCGGTAACTCGGCCGGCCGAGCCGTCGGACACCAAATGCTGCTCGGACAGGTCGACGTCCCACTCGGCGTCGCCGGCAGTGATGTTGATGTGCGCCTCCAGAGCCGCCACAGCCGAGAACGCCCAGCACGTGCCCGCCAGGCCCTGGTCCCGCACGGGAGACATCCAGTCCTGCCCGTCGACGTTGCGCCAATCGAACACCTCAGCCGATGCAGCGGAAGCAAAGGCCAGAACGCCCAGAACGACCGCAACCGCCGCGCGAGCATAGCCGGATCGCCGTGAAGTCCCAGCACAGCCGGCACAGGCTGACAGGTTCGCCCCGCCATGGTTCATCTGCAAGTCTCCGTGTTCAGGCAACCCAGTTTTCCTCCGGCGGCATCGCATCAACGCCGCCTGAGGCGCTGGAGGGGTCCCTAATCAACAACACCTATTCTAGGGAACGTGGGAGACAAATGCAAGCCTCAAGAATGCGATAACTCGCTTCGGCTGCGTTAAATAACGGTAGTTCAAAGAGATGTAGACCGAAGGAACAGCCTGCTCATACGCCGCTGGCTAGCGGATGGGCGTTGGTGTAGACATCCTTCAGACGGGCAGTAGTCAGATGGGTGTAGATCTGCGTTGTTGACAGGCTCTCGTGGCCGAGCATTTCCTGCACGCTTCGCAGGTCCGCCCCGGCGTTGAGCATGTGCGTGGCGAAGCTGTGTCGAAGCACGTGCGGACTAACGTTCGTCGGAATGCCGGCTATCAGGAGGTACTTGTCGAACTTGCGCCGGATAGACCGGTCGGACAGCCGCTTGCCCATGCGATTGACGAAAACCGGCCCAGCCGGCGTCTGTCCGTAAGCGTCGCGCCGCTTTTGGAGGTAGGCGTCGATGGCCTCCATCGCCAGGTCGCCCATGGGGGCGAGGCGTTCCTTCTTGCCCTTGCCGCGTATCCGCAGCACCCGGCCGTGGGCGTCAATGTCGTCAACGTCAAGGGCGACGAGCTCGCCGATCCGCAGGCCGGCTGAGTATATCGTTTCCAGGATGGCCTTGTCTCGGGCGCCCAGCAACGTGGCGACGTCGGGAGCGTCCAGCAGGGCCGATACCTGCTCAACGTCGAGGCACTTGGGCAGGCGCTTGTCTTGGCGGGGGGTGCGAATGACGCTGACAGGGGAGGTCTCGACTCGGCGCTGTCTGACGAGGAACTTGTAGAAGCTGCGGAGCGACGCCAGCTTACGTGCGGCGGTGGCTTTGGAGTACCGGCTATTGCGGAGCATCGCCAGGTACGCACGGACGTCCATCGGCTCTAGGGAGACGATACGGCTGGTCAGGGCCGGTTCGTCAGCTTGTGTGACGGCCGGGAGATCATGTCGGCTCATTTCGCTGCGAGCCGGGGCTGCCTGATTGTCAGCCAGCAGGAACTGGCAGAACTGTGTCAGGTCGGCGCGGTAGCAGCGAAGGGTATGGGCGGAGAATCCGCGCTCGTTGCGGAGGCAGTCAAGGAATTGAGCGACCAAGACGTGTTGTCGATGCATAGCCTTCCCTAGCTATTTGGTCGACGTCCGCATCCTTGCAGGCGCCGATGCCGGCGGGCGATCAGATTGCCCTGCGTTGCATGTGGTCTCTCGGCGTTGTGGTCAGATCGTCGGCGAACGCTCCGGCTGCATTGTGGGCGATCTGAAAGCTCAGTGTGGCTGCGTCGAGCCAGTCGACAACACACCCGTCGTCTTCAGCCAACTGCATGATCTCGTCGACGACTTCGTCCTCGTAGCCGGATGCATAGCGGAAGATGAACGTATGGCCGCTCTTGGCAAAGGTGACTGTTCGCATTCGCATGACTGGTCCCGAGGTTGTGTGATCTCTCGTGGCGACAGGGGTTCCTGTAATGTTATCGGACAGGGAGTTCGTGAACTGGAGGAAATATCAGAGACGCGATACACGAGGTCGTCTGTAACATTGGTTCAACAAAACTCTTGCCGCCCGGCCATACATTGCGGCATTCGCCGCAGGCCGATGCGGCGCCCAACGGCGCCCGGAGGATCCGGCTGGCAGACAACCTGATAACATCGGGAATATGCGGAAGTAATGAGGCCGTTGCGCAAAAAGAAAGCGACGAAAGGCGGAGGGAGACCTTTCAGTCGCTTTCATTACCGTAGCCCGTTAACACAGGTGGAGGGAGACCTGTGTCGAATGTGGGCCACAGCGGACATCAGCTTTTCACGTAATTATAACAATACTGCGACAATCCCAAATGTCCAGTTGCGCACAATCCTTGGCTTCGGCGATACGGGGGGCAGACCTTTAGCCTTTTTCGCGGCGGGCATCGCCCCTTGTAGCTGGCCGGCTGGGCAAAAGCGGACGGAATAGCTTGACCCGAAGACTTGACGAGCCTAGACTTACCATGCAAGCAGGGCCCGGGCAACGGATGCCTGCGACGTTTAGTGCTTGCTGATCCGGTTGGTGGGCGCCGTGGCCGAGTTTGGGCGCCGCAGAACGGGAGAGCTAGCAGGAATCGTCGGAGCCCCGCTGAGATCGTTCGGCCGGAGTCGGCACTTGAGCAAGACGTTTACACAGGATTTCAAGAGAAACTTCTTCCGCGGACTGGCGGCGATGCTGCCGACGATCCTGACGTTGATGATTATCATCTTCGCCTTCCAGTTCATTCAGAAGTACGTCGGCCGGCACCTCAACGTCACAGCGCAGTGGGTGGTCGTGCAGTTTCGGACCCTCAGTGGTGGCGGAGGCATCTCTTGGCGCGGGGACGAGGCGGAATGGATCAATGTCGAGAATTTCTGGAGTGCCCATCACCTGGACTTGCTGGGCATAGTCCTGGCCTTCGTTGCGGTGTACATCTTCGGACGTTTCCTGGCCAGCCTGGTCGGGCGGAGTATCTGGCGGCTGGTGGACACGACGCTAAGCCGGCTGCCCTTTATCCGTCAGATATATCCACAAGTAAAGCAGGTGACGGACTATCTGTTCGCGGGCAGGGCGGTCCATTTTTCGCGTGTGGTGGCTGTGGAATACCCGCGGCGGGGGATGTGGTCTCTAGGGCTGGTGACAGCTCCGGGGATGCGCAGCCTTCAGGACGTCGTGAAGCAAGATCTGCTGACGATTTTCATACCGTCCAGCCCGACGCCAATGACCGGGTACACCGTAACCGTGCCCCGACAAGACGTGATCGAGGTGCCGCTGACGATCGACGAAGCGTTTCGGTTCACGATCAGCGGCGGGGTGATCCTGCCGCCCGCCCAGCAGACCGGCGAGATGGACGCCGAAGAAGCCAGGAAGTCGAGGCTATTGCCTCCCGGCAGCGAGGAGCAAGAGCAGAGTGAAGATTGTAGTTAGCGCCAGGCATATGGTGGCCACTGACGACATCCGCAAGAGGGCGGAGTCGAAGGCTGAGAAACTGTCGAGATACTTCGGCGACATTCAGACTGTCGAAGTGACGCTGGATATGGAGGCGGAGAAGCCCTTTGTGGAGATAATCGCCACCGCGCGGAAAAAGACGACATTCGTCGCCACGTCGCGGGAAGATGATATGACCGCCTGTATCGATCATTGCTTCCACAAAATTTCCGAGCAGATTCGCCGCCACAAGGACAAGGTGCGCGACCGCCAGGGCCCCCCCCACAGGGAAACGATGGACACCTCCGGCGACTAGAACCGGGCCGTCGAGAATCACGCTTGTTACCCGCTGGCCGCCACACGGAATGCGGCAGGCGCATTGCTGGTGGCGTGTCGTGAGGATTCTTGGTAGACTTTGTGGCCTGTTTGGGCGTTTGCGCCGGGCAAGCCGGTCGCGAGGAGCCGGAATGCGGCGGCTTAGGCAAGGCGCGGCGACGCATTGAATGTGACAGCGGGAGCAGCAGATGAAACTAGCTGATATCATGGTCGACGAGGCCATTATTCCACAGTTAAAAGCAACAACACGAAACGAGGCCATCACGGAACTGGTCGAGGCCCTCGCCGACGCCGGGGCCGTCGCCAGGAGGAACGTTGGCGAAATCATCAAGGCGGTGATAGCCAGGGAATTGCAGGCGACCACGGGCATAGGCAAGGGAGTGGCCTTGCCGCACAAGAAGCTCAAGTGCGTCAAGAAGCCCGTCGGCACGGTCGGCCGGAGCAGCGAGGGCATCGATTTCGGTGCGCTCGATTCCAAGCCCGTATACTCAATCATACTGCTGCTGTCGAATCCGGACAACCCCGACGAGCACCTTCAGGCGATGGAAACGATTTTTAAGCACGTCCAGCGGGACATGTTTCGGAAGTTCCTGCGGCAGAGCGAAACTCAACAAGCTATTGTCGAGCTGATCGCAGAGGCTGATGAACTCGGGTAGCCGCCGGGCCGGACCGGTGACGATAGAGCTCACCGCAGGGCCCTTCAGACCGGGACGTAAGATTGGCCAGGGAAACTAAAGAGGTCGAGGTAGTCAACAAATACGGCTTGCACGCCCGCCCGGCCATGCTGTTGGTCGAGTTGGCCAGCAGTTTTCAGAGCATGTTGGAAGTGACCAACGGTACGCTGAAAGTGGACGCCAAGAGCATAATGTCGGTGATGCGACTGGCTGCGACCAAGGGCACCAAATTGACGATAATAGCTGACGGGCAGGACGCCAAGGAAGCCTGCGAGGCCGTCAGCAAGCTTGTCGCCGACGGCTTCGGCCAGCTCGAGGCCGGCCAGGCTGACTGATGCATTTGATCCGCCGATTCGACGAACAATAGAATGATCATCAAGAAAGGCATAGGGGTCTCCCCGGGCGTGGCGATTTGCCAGGCTGCGGTGGTGGATGCCGAAGATTTCGACATCCCCCTGCGCCACGTCCCTGTCGATTTGGCTCAGGCGGAAACGGTTCGCCTGCGACAAGCGGTTGCAAAGTCCAAAAGGGAGCTGCAGGACCTCTCCAAGCGCACCGCCGATCGTATCGGCAAAGAGACCGCCAGCATCTTTGATTTTCACCTGACACTGCTGGAAGACAAGGCCCTGCTGAAGAAGTTCTCCGATGCGATCATTAGCGGACATGTTTCGGCTGAATACGCCGTGGCTACGGTGCTGCGCGCGTATGCGAAAGAGTTCCTGGCCATGCCCGAGTACCTCGCCGAGCGGGTCAAGGACGTCTACGATATCGAAAAGCGACTGCTGCGCAACCTCATCGGGCAGAAGCGCCAGTCACTGTCGAATCTTCGACAGGACGTGATCGTTCTTGCACACGACCTTACGCCGTCCCAGACCGCCGGCATCGATCGCAGCCATGTCTTGGGTCTCGGCATAGACGCCGGCGGGGCGACCAGCCACACGGCGATCGTCGCCCGCGCGATGGGAATCCCAGCGGTGGTTGGCCTCAATGACGTCACCAGCGAGGTCACCGCGGGCGACATGGTCATTGTCGACGGCAACCGAGGCGTCGTGGTGGTCGATCCTTCCGAAGAGGCCATCGCCGACTATCAAAGGCTCGCAAAGCAGCAGGTGGATTTCCACCAGAGCCTCGGCGCCATCCGCGATCTGCCCGCCACCACACAGGACGGCCATGAGATCACGCTTCTTGGGAATATCGAGTTTCCCCAGGAAGCCAAGGCCGTGCTGGAGAACGGCGGACAAGGCATCGGCCTGTATCGCACGGAGTTCCTGTACCTCGGCACGAACACCGAGCCGACGGAGGAAGACCACTACCGCGCCTACCGGAAGGTCATCAAGCTCGTCGGCGACCATGGCGTGGTGATCCGCACCGCGGACCTCGGAGCCGACAAGTACACCCAGTCCCGAGCGCGAATCCCCGAGCGCAATCCGTTCCTCGGATGTCGCAGCATCCGCTTCTCCATGCAGAACATCCCGATGTTCAAGACGCAGATACGCGCCATTCTCAGGGCTGCTGTCGATGCGGACGTGTCGCTGCTGTTTCCGCTGGTGACGAGTCTGCTGGAGCTGCGACAGGCCAAGACCATCATCCGTGACGTGATGGAGGATCTGGAAGAGGAGAGCATCGAGTTCCGTCACGACATTCCCATCGGAATGATGGTGGAAACTCCCTCGGCGGGCCTGCAGGCCGATGCGTTCGCAAAGGAGGTGGACTTCTTCTCCATCGGGACCAACGACCTGGTGCAATACACCCTTGCCGTCGACCGCGGCAACGAGAAGGTGGCGTCTTTGTTCGCCGAGGCGCACCCGGCAGTGCTGCGCCTGATCAAGGAGGTCATCCGCACGGGCCAGCGGCAGGGCGTGCCCGTCAGCTTGTGCGGAGAGATGGGCGGCGACCCGCTCTACACGCTGCTGCTGCTGGGGCTGGGGCTGAGGACTTTCTCCTGCTCGCCCCCGGTAATACCCGAAGTAAAGAAAGTAATTCGCTCGGTGACCATGGAGCATGCGCGACAGGTCGCCCGACGCGTCATGAGTTTTGATACAGACAAAGAAACGGTTAACTTCCTCCGCGCGGAGCTCCGCAAGATCATGCCCGAAGGCCTGATGGATTGACCGCTCAAGCGGCCTGCAATCCACAACCGGGCAGCGCCGGCAGGCGCATGCGGACAGCTGGGCGAGCGGACGGCTGCGTTGTGGGCGCCGAGCTCCGCTGCTGCGGAGGCAGCAAAAAAGGATACGGACAACTTGCCGCAACGATGGGCCATTTGGCTATCCGTTGATGGCGACTTGCGCTTCGCATCGCATCGCGACATGATGCGATCGGCCCAACGAGTCGCCGCGCGGGCGGGTCTGGACCTACGGTACACGCAGGGCTTCAATCCTCACCCAATCCTCTCACTGGTCCCGCCGCGCCCCGTCGGCGTGGCCAGTCGGGACGACCTGCTGGTGGTCAAGCTCCAGGAGACCACCGACGCCGCCTCAATCGTTTCCCGCCTCGAGGCCGCCAGCCCCCCACGGGGCCTGACGTTCGGCGGCGCGTCAAAACTGCCGGACAGAACCAACCCTCAGCCCCGGAGATGTCGGTACGAACTGCCGCTCGACCCGGGGCGTATGAATGCTGTCGCCGCCAATGTGGAGCGGCTGGCGGGCGCAGAGAGCTGGCCCGTCGAAAGGATGATCAAGACTCGCCAAGGACGCAGAAGAACGCCGGCTGGGTTCGCCACGAAGACCGTCGACCTCCGCCCGCGCGTAGACAGTCTGCGGGTGGCTGACGGGAGGCTCTGCTTCACCGTGCTATCCGACCAGGCGGGCCAAGCCCGCCCGGGCGAAGTGCTCGCCCTGTGCGGATTGGATGAACGAATAGACTTGGCGTCGCTGGTGCGCATCGGGGTGGATTACTGCCTCGACGATCAAACAGATTTTCGCATCGCCGGCGTCGACGGAACATAGAAGAAGGACTGCAATGTCAAAAGAAATGCTCATCAATAACCTGCAAGGCCAGGAATGCCGGATCGCGATTGTCGAGGACGGCCAGTTGCAGGAACTGTACATCGAACGAAGTTCGAGCAGCTCCCATGTGGGCAACATATACAAGGGACGCATAACCAACATCGAACCGGGAATCCAGGCCGCCTTCGTGGACTTCGGGATCGGCAAGAACGGTTTTCTGCACATCTCCGACGTCCGCCCGCAGTACTTCTCCAAGGGGCAGAACGCCGCCGTCGAATCAGTCGGCCGAAAGCGCCCCCAGCGTTCCCGCCCGCCCGTTCAGCAGTTCTTCAAGCGCGGGCAGGAGGTGGTTGTGCAAGTTACCAAGGAAGGCATCGGCACGAAGGGCCCGACGTTGACGACCTACCTGTCGATCCCGGGCAGGTTCCTGGTGATGATGCCGGGCATGAGCCGCCTTGGCGTTTCACGCAAGATAGAAGACGAGGAAATCCGCGCCAAGGTGCGGGCCATGCTCAACGAGCTGAAGGTCCCGGACAGCATGGGCTTCATCGTGCGCACAGCCGGCATGGACAGCCCGAAACGCGAGCTTCAGCGCGACCTGAACTACCTCCTGAGGCTGTGGAAATCCGTCGAGCTCCGCATCCAAGCCTCGCAGGCCCCCGCGGAGATATACCAGGAGTCCGACCTTGTGATACGCACGATCCGCGACATCTACAACAGCGACGTGAAGCGAGTCATCTGCGACCGCGAGGCCGACGCCCGCAAGGTCAGGGAGTTCGTTAACGTCGTCATGCCGCGCAAGGGCAACGTCATCGAAGTCTACACGGGCAAGGAGGGGCTGTTCCACGACGCAGGGCTGGAAGAAGAGATCGAAGGCATGTATGCGCGTCACGTCGATCTGCCGTCCGGCGGGTCGCTGGTGATCGACCAGACCGAAGCGCTTGTGGCTATCGACATCAACAGCGGGCGAATGCGGGAACACTCGAATGCCGAAGAAACCGCCCGCAAGACGAACCTGGAAGCGGCTAAGGAAATCGCCCGCCAGCTCCGTATTCGCGACATGGGCGGGATGGTGGTTATCGACTTCATTGACATGGTGAATGACAGGCACCGCCACGAGGTGGAAAAGGCCCTTAAGGACGCCATCAAGCCTGACCGCGCCAAGACCAAGATTCTCAGAATGAGCCAGTTCGGACTGGTCGAAATGACCCGCCAACGAATGAAGCCGTCCCTGAAGCAGAGCATCTACCGCACGTGCAAGCACTGCGACGGGACCGGCGTGGTGAAGAGCGAACAGTCCCAGACCATCCACGTGATGCGGGCGCTGCAGGCCATCTGCGCCGACGAGAACGTGGCGGCCGTACGCCTTTCGGTTCCCTTGGCCGTTGCCGCCGACCTGAACAACGAACAGCGCCGACAACTCCACGAACTGGAAGACGGTACTGGCAAGGACATAACCATAAACGGCCAGGCCGACCTTCACGCCGGGGACCTGCTCATAGAATACACCGACCGACGAGGCAACACCGTTACCTGGGGCGGCGCCGAGAAACGCAAGGGCGGCAAGCAAAAAAGGGCGATACATACCATCAACGTCGACCAATTATCCGCCAAGCCTGTCGAGTCGGCCGAGCCGACGGAAGAAACCGATCTGGCCGAGAAAGCCGACCAGCCCGTCCGGGCTGACGCGCTGGCGCTGGATCTACCGGAAGAAAAGCCCAAGGCCAAGAGGTCTCGCCGTCGCGGCCGGCGTGCCGGACGAAAACACAAGACCGACAATGGCGAATCACCCGCCGCAGAGACGCCCGAGGCGGCGTCCGCCGATCAGCCTGCAGCCTCGGCCGAGCCGAAAGCTGCTGAAGCGCCGCCCAAAGCTGAAGCAAAAAAAACGCAGAAGAAGGCTGGGGCTCAGAAAAAACGCAGTTCCCGCAGGCGAAAGTCCACGCGGAAATCCGCGCCGTCGGTCGGGACGGAAGCCGCCGAAGAAACGCGTCCGGACGGGCGAACTGCAACTGAGGAGACAGGACCCACCGAAAAACCCGAGTCGTCCGGTTTTGACAGTGCAGCCGACGAACTGGCCGATGGCTGGCCACTGGGCTGAACAGGCCGGGCCACGCGCCTACCGCACGAGGATATCCGGTCGGCTGATCCGGTAGTCCTTCCAACGGACGCCGATCATCGGCCAGTCGGTGGGGGCGGCGAGCGGCTGCGGCTCGAGTCGCCCGCACAGAATTGTGTCCTCCGACTTCGTGCCCGTGATGGAGGGGTTCCACGCGAAAGCCTGGTCCTCCAGGGCGGCCGTCGTGTCGCCGGGTGCGGCCTTGGCGTCGCGCGGCTGGTAGCCAATGGACCCGCCCTGATGGTGCAGCCGCCACTGCTCGCCGAAGCCCGTCTGCTCGTACGCCCGGCGGGCCTCGTCGAATATCTCCCCGAAAGTCACGCCCGGGCGGGTCATCGACCACAGGGCCGCATCGACGGTCGCGACCGCCTTGTGTTTGTTCTGCAAGTCGGCGGACAGCTTCGCAAACGACACCAGCCGCGTGCATGCCGAGATCAGCCCATCCCGTTCAGCCCCGACGGCCAGCATGGCGATTCGCTTGCAGACATTGTTGGTCGGCAGCGGATGGCGGAACCTGTCGATGCGGTCGTCAGCCGCCACCAGCAGCACCCAGGGAACTGCGCCGACACTTCGCAGAGCGCAGCCCAACGCGCCGGCGATAGACGTTTCGTTTTCTCCGCATGTGATGTTCCGGCACGTCGCCTCGACAGCCAGCACGACGTCGCGCGATAGCGCTCGCAGGCGGTCAATCTCCACATCCAGCAGTTGCATGCGCAGCCTGTCGAAGGCGCCATCCAGCAGAGGCAGTTTCAGTCCGCCGGTGGGCGAATCGGCGGCCACGCGACGCGAGGCGATGAGGTTGGCGAGAAGTTGCGTCTGATCGGCTGGGCGGGTGTAGTCGAATTCGCACACCTCGATGGGCAGGCCGGCGAGTTCTTCGTCCCGCAGGCGTGGAGCTTCGATGTTGTTGGTTATGACGCGCGCGCCGTCGCCGTCGACAAGCAGGCGGCTATTGCCGACTTCGCAGGCGTTAGAAACGTAGTTGTGCGCCCCGCAGGTGTACCAGCTGAAGTTGCATCGGCGCGAGAGCAGCACTGCGTCCAGCCCGGCCGCCTCCATGTAG
>SDBT01012238.1_pt1 | contig 13785 bp, 9 predicted proteins | sample 2277101 | NCBI WGS metagenome assembly SDBT01 (sample SAMN10404973, study PRJNA504765) | marine sediment metagenome | isolation source: marine sediment core GS10_PC15, 103 cmbsf | place: Arctic Ocean: Southern Knipovich Ridge | collected 2010
TTTATTCAGAATCTGAGCAACTTTAGATGCTAATATTGGATTTCCAAGTTTAGGGGTAGTAATTATCTTATAATCATATCTAATTGTCTTCCGAATAAAATCTGCCATGTTCTTTGCTAAAATTTTCAACTCATTTTGGATTAATACTGCTTCCATTAAATCAACATAAAATTGTATGTTAACACTCTCGAATGTTCCCGCATTGTATCTATCTTTAGAGTAGTACAAGTGATTCATAATTACTCTTCTAAGCCGAGTTAAATACCTATTACTCTTTGAACCCCAAAAAAACCTATGAGGAGATAGGCCGGGTTCATCAACGGCTGTATCCCATTTTTTATTCAACTTGCGAGATCTTATCTGATCTATAGCGGCTATTATTGTAAAAATTACACCTACAATTGATACCACGATGCCTAATATCATGATCCATAAGCTTGCCTTGTTGATATTAAGAAAGGACGATTTATTATTCATCTCCTCTTGATAATTCCCAACAAGAATAAAGTATTCGTAAAACTTAAAAATTCCAAGTATAAATCTAGACAATCTAATCTCCTAATAGCCTGTCACAAAATTCTAATTTATTTTAAATCAACAAGTTAGAGAATGTCAATACAGCCATTTCCTAAACCATTTTAACTTATTCAAATTCAATGAGTTACAGAAGCTGTTTTCTGAGAAAATGCCCATTTTGACCACTTTTCTGGCTCTGAGAATCACCGGTTTAGGAAAATTGATTTTTGTGACTCCATTATTTTTTTCAATTTTTTCTCTTTTTTTATTAATAAGTTAACTATCCTAAACCCATCGTTTTTGATACCTTTGATTTGGCCATTTTTACACGACCGTCACAAAAACCGAGGGCATCATGAAAAATCTCTCTTTATTCAAAGCGGAGGATATCCCTCCTCAAGTTCCCTATGAAATGACCGGCCCCCATCAATGTACCACTTGTAAAGTTAAATTTGCAACCTCTGAGGCCTGCCCAAAAACTGGTCCAGTTAAAAATATAGTTTTCTGGTCTTTTACTCTCTCAGCAAACTGCCGTGGCGTCAAGCCTCCAAGTGAGCTATGAGGTCGAAACTCGTTGTACTCCGCACGCCACTTCTTTATTTTCTCTTGTACATCCTCAATTGACAAAAACCAATTTACATTCAGACATTCATCCTGAAACGATCCATTGAACGAGAGGACGTTTCCTACGCAAGTTTAGTCCCTCCTCCCGGTAGATCCGGTATACCTGCTTGTGATTGACGCGCCAGCCCTCACGTCTAAGCAGGATATGAATCCTGAGATATACATACCGAACACGTGTCTCGGCGATCTCACGAATCCGCAACCGCAGCGCTCGATCGTCTCTCCTTTTCGAAGAGTACCGGTGGGACGAGCGCCAGTTCCTGATGACCTCGCATGTACGCCGCTCGCTCACCCTATACGCTTCTCTCATATGATCCACTTGCCTTCGCTTCAGGGCTGGCTTTAGAGTTTTTTTGAGAGCACACATCCTGAAGCATCTGCTTATAGAGGCTTAAATCAGCCACCATGCGCTTCAGGCGCCTGTTCTCCTCCTCCAGCTGCTTCAAGCGACGAAGCTCGGAAACTCCGAGCCCTCCGTACTTACGCTTCCAGCGGTAAAACGTCTGCTCTGCGATCCCTAGTTTCCGGCAAACCTCGGCCACCCGCGTGCCCGTCTCTGCCATGCGTAAGGCGAAGGCGATCTGCTCCTTGCTAAACTTCGATTTCTTCATGGATAAAACCTCATTTAAGAGATCTTACCAAAAAACTAACATTATGCGTGGACCATTTTTATGGGAGGAGGTTCCCTGTGAGCAAAGAGGAAAAGGTCGGTTTGGCGAAGTAAGATCAAAAATTGTCGCTAATCTTGTTAAAACGATTCCAAGATAGCTTTTAAATTGTCTTATTATTAAAAGTTCAAACCTATGTCAATATGAATCAAAAAGATATTATTGACCAATACAACAAATATGAACTCGGAGATAAGCTGGCAAGTTATGATTCGCCGTTTACAATGGATCCGCCGGAACATGTCGTAGTGAAATTTTATAACCAAAAGATGAAAGGCGAGTCTTTGTATTACAGAGATTCAACTGGCTGAAAAATGGCAACCATTTTGGCCAATCAGGACGAGATCTTGCCAAAATAGCATAAATAATCTCATAATCACTCGTATCAGGACGATCCTCAGGAATTAAATCTTGCCATTCTTCACCGATATTTCGTGCCTTTTCCCTACATTTTTCTCTGAATTCACGATCCCTAAATAGTAGCTCAGCTGAAATAGCTCCCTGGGCGAATAAATGGCTAAGAGTTGAAGATTCTGTTTTTCGTTTTACATGTATAAGCTTTTTTTCAGGAGTCATTAGATCACAAAATTCAATACGATCATAAGGTGGAGAAAGATTAATGATTTGTTTATCCATTAAGGCCCACCCTTTACTCTCTGCAACCCGCTTATTATAATCCCCCTCTTTCTCTCCTTCATAGGAGGGAGGTAAAGGAATATCAGATAAGGCTATGTCTTCAACTTTTCTTCTTACACTTTCTGACCAGTCTTTTTCTATCTGATGCCAATCTCCACCACTTAGAACATATAAATAACCATCAAGCTCCGTTTCATACACAAGACAAGAAAAAGCATTGTATTTCATTACACTTTCATCAGATTCTCGATAACGGACTCCAATATATTTGTCACGGAGATATTTGATTGAGAAACCAGTTCTAGGGTTCATCTCCTGAAGGAGATCACTAATTTCTAAATCAAGATAGACTTGAGCATTAGAACTCTTTGAGTAAGTGAACCCTTCTATATTTTGCCAATCTTCAGGTTCTGGTGGAGCAAGATGCATACAAGTGGTATTTTCGTCTTCAAGATCCCTAATGAGCAGTTCCTCAAGACAATGTATTATTCCAGGATCCCGTTCAAGTTGAAGATAATCAATGAAGGAGAAGCGTTCTTTATAATTATCAGAATTGTAAGCATCATATAAATATCCACAAATTTGATTGATCTTCTCTATTTCTATTTCTTTCGCAATAGTGACAGCCTCAGCTCCTGTTATACGAGAAGCAAACTTACTATCCTTGGGAATCCCAGTCACACCTTGTAACAGGTCCTGGCTTGAGTCCAAACCAAAAACTCCAAAATCGGAGACTCTACTTGCTTGACGTCTAGTAAGTAGAGTCATCTCTTCCATTGTTCGCATATCAATACTGCGGATTTGTTCAGGATTCACAGTATTTAGAACAACTCTAAGGCCAAAATTTCGCTCGAAACAGTCCGGACGCAGAAGAGACCTCCCATACCCAAAAGTTAATGCGAACATACGGTTTCTTGCTTTGATTAAAACAACTGCTCCTGATGTTTGTGTTTTCACCTCATCCAACCTACTTTCCAATGCTGGAGAAATGAAATCAACCCAGGATGGAATTTTGGGAATTGATTTCATAAGGAAGAATTTGCCTTTCCAATCCAGAGATTTTTTTAAAGGCAATTTAGTAAAATCTGCATCTTTATGGATAGGTGCTGAGAAGTCCTGGATTTCTTTCTTGAGTAATAAAATTTTAATTTGACGTTTTTTTATCATGTAAATCCCTCCTCAAATCAAAATATGTAAGATAATCTAATTGAAGTCCGTTATATTCATTAAATTGAGAGGTTTCTAAACGATTTCTCACTCTTTTGCTGGTTGCTAATTAAAAATAATACTAAAGGTGAAAAGAGTCAAGGAAGGTTTATCTTACTAAAATTTTAACAGACCTTAATATTGTATAAATAGCAATAATTCATGACTAAGGTCATAGATTTACCTATTTTATAAAGGAGAAATGAGCCAAAGAATCAAGGGTTTTTTTTAAGGTTATACGCCCAGAAAGGGCAAATAAGCTGTTTACGAGATCCTGGGCTAAAAAAGGGCAATATTTAGAGAAAATTGGCTTTAGAATCAGCAAGTTAGGAGGCCCAAGAAGCTCAAATTTAAGAGGGCCTATAAGCAGGAGGTCGTTGGTTCAAATCCAATCTCCGCTACTATCTTATTTCTTGATTTTTATCTGAAAGTTTCAAATATTTCCCTTTTTGGCTTTTCAATCCTAATACCATAATTTCAGTCTTGGTCAGTCCAATTTGTAACTCGGGGACAAGTCTATTTTAATTTAGGCAGACGGAAGGGACTTAAAATCCCTCGTTGGTTATCCTACGTGCCGGTTCTAGCCCGGCCCTCGGCACTCTATAAATCCAGTTTTCCCCCGGTATTCTTCCGAGTTTCCATTATTTTCCTTTTAAGCAAACATACGCAAACGTAGGCGATTTTAGGCAATTTGGTGACAAGGGGATAGGTCTGAGCTCTCATTGAATTACATTCTCTGTTGTGGTATAAAATCATATCTCGGGATAAGATGATTCCAGCAAAGCGGGAAGAATTTCTATAAAATTACTAAAAAGGGATTAATTCATGACAAATAAGCATAAGTCTTACAAATCAACCGCAAATCTTGGCTTTGAACAGAAGCTATGGTTGGCAGCAGATAAGCTGCGCAGCAATATGGATCCTGCAGAATACAAGCATGTAATTCTCGGCCTAATTTTTCTTAAATATATCTCAGACACCTTTGAAGATCATCGTGCCTTTCTTACAAATTTAACTGCTAATCCAGAAAGCAATTACTATGTAAAAGATGAAGCGCAACGGAATTCTGTGATAGAGGATAGAGATGAGTATACTGCCGAAAACGTATTCTGGGTGCCTCCAGAAGTTCGGTGGGATGTTCTCAAGAAAAATGCCAAACAACCTACGATTGGCAAAATTATCGACGATGCAATGGACGTTATTGAAAAGGAAAATCCGAAACTCAAAGGTATCCTACCAAAAAACTATGCACGTCCTGATCTTGATAAAATGCGTCTAGGTGAACTGATAGACCTCATAGGGAATATACCTGTTGGAGATAGGGAAAGTCGCACAAAAGACGTCTTGGGACGTGTTTATGAATACTTCCTCGGTAGATTTGCATCAGCAGAGGGTAAAGGCGGAGGCGAGTTCTATACACCTTCTTGTGTGGTTCGTACACTTGTTGAGATGATCAAGCCTTACAAAGGAAGAGTATATGATCCGTGTTGTGGCTCTGGTGGCATGTTTGTTCAATCTGAGAAGTTCTGTGAAGAGCATGGTGGCCGTAGAAATGACATAGCAGTATACGGACAGGAATCTAATCCGACGACATGGCGACTTGCAATGATGAATCTTGCCATCCGTGGGATCGAAGCCAACCTTGGGGGACAATGGGCAGATACGTTCCATAACGACCTGCATTCCGACCTTAAAGCCGACTACATTCTCGCCAATCCGCCGTTTAACATTAGCGATTGGGGAGGAGAGAGACTGCGTGAGGACAAACGATGGAGCTACGGCGTTCCGCCAGTGGGAAACGCCAACTTCGCCTGGGTCCAGCACATGATCCATCACCTTGCCCCAACCGGGATTGCAGGATTTGTGCTGGCAAATGGGTCCATGTCGTCCAACACAGGTGGCGAAGGCGACATCAGGAAAGCGATCATAAAGGCCGATCTGGTTGATTGCATGGTGGCGATGCCGGGACAGCTATTCTACCAAACCCAGATCCCCGTCTGCCTCTGGTTCCTAACTCGCAGCAAATCGGGGAAGGGCTTTAGGGATCGAAGGGGCAAAATCCTCTTTATTGATGCCCGTAAGATGGGAATGCTGATTGACCGCGTGCATCGAGAATTGACGAACGAGGACATTCAGAAGATTGCCACAACGTATCATTCTTGGCGGGCTGAAAATAAAGCTGGGGGATATAAAGACATTTCCGGTTTCTGTAAATCTGCCACAACACAAGAGATTGAAAAACAGGGGTATGTACTAACTCCTGGCAGATACGTCGGAGCGGTAGAATTAGAAGAAGCCGACGAGCCCTTTGATGAGAAGATGAATCAACTTGTTAAAGCACTTGATGAACAGTTCAAGGAGTCAGCACGACTAGAGGCCCTCATCAAGAAGAATTTTAAATGGTTAGGATATGATAGCTAACGGACTTTTCTCCCGATTAATTGATTTGGTTGACATCAATCCCCCTCGTCGCATCAAGAAAGGACTCATATGTCCTTTTGTTTCCATGGATGCCCTTGATCCATTCCGACGTCAGATTCGAGAAGTAAAGAAACGAGAATTTAAGGGATCTGGCGCAAGATTTCAGAACGGAGATACTCTCCTGGCACGGATTACACCATGCCTTGAGAATGGAAAGACTGCATATGTTGACTGTCTTGATGAAAATACATTAGCTTTCGGTTCTACTGAGTTTATTGTTTTGTGTGGGAAAAAAGGGATTTCAGACAACTTATTTGTCTATCACTTCTCTCGAAATGAGGAGTTCCGGTCTCGTGCTATCACTCTGATGGAAGGCACTTCTGGAAGACAACGTGTTCCTGTTTCTGCTTTATCTGATCTGAAGGTTCATTTCCCTCCTCTCCCTGAGCAGAAAGCTATTGCACATATTCTTGGGGTATTAGACGACAAGATAGAACATAACCAAAAAATAAACGAGACGCTAGGTGAAATGGCACGAGTGATTTTCAAATCATGGTTCATAAACTTTGATCCTGTAAGAGAAAAGGCGGAGGGACGAAGTCCTTATGGTATGAGTCCCGAAACCGCAGCGTTATTTCCTGCTACATTCGAAGAATCAGAACTTGGTCTAATTCCAAAAGGGTGGAAAATTGAGACAATTAAAAACGTTGCCGAGCGAGTCGCTATGGGGCCTTTTGGCTCATCCATAAAAGTATCAACGTTTGTTCCGGATGGTATTCCCGTTATTAGCGGGCAACATTTAACTCACACATTGCTCCAAGATAATAAGTACAACTTCATAACTTATGAACACGCAGATAGGCTGAAGAACTCCAACGTCTTTCGTGGGGATATTATTTTTACGCATGCAGGAAATATTGGCCAGGTGGCTTACATACCAGAGACATCTCGATATAGCCGTTACATAATCTCACAACGTCAATTTTATATGAGATGCGATTTGACAAGAATTTCGCCTCTTTATATCGTCTATTATTTCAAGACGCCTATTGGGCAATACAAACTTTTAGCAAACAGATCGTCAACAGGCGTCCCCTCTATCACTCAGCCCGTCAGCTATCTCAAATCAATTCAACTGCCAATCCCAACTAAAGAAGTATCCGACGCTTTTGAAAGGGAAATAAGACCAAAGCTTTTGCATATCAGTAAGAATATTATCCAATCACAGACTCTTGCGTTGATCAGGGACACACTTCTCCCAAAGTACCTATCTGGCGATATCCAAATCAAAGATGCCGAAAATTTCCTGAGGGGGTCACATGAGTAGCAAGTTTACAGAATCGGTTGTTGAAGAAGCTGCGATCCAGTTCTTTCAAGATCTTGGTTATTCCTATGTTCCTGGCCCAGATATTGCCAGCGATGGACTGTTTCCGGAACGCAGAGGATATGGTGATGTAGTCCTTTCCAAACGGCTACAAGATGCATTGACGAGGATCAATCCTGATCTTCCCGCGAGTGCTATTAGCGAGGCTGTTAGCAAGGTGAATCGATATGATGCTCCTTCTCTGATCCTTAACAACCGGAACTTCCATCGTATGGTGACGGCTGGTGTTCCCGTCAAATACCGTAATAAAGAGGGTCGGGAGGTGGATGATCAAGTATGGATCTTAGATTATGAAAATCTAGATAATAATGACTGGTTAGTTGTCAATCAGTTCACTGTTGTAGAGAACCACATCAACCGCCGCCCTGACATAGTAGTCTTTGTAAACGGGCTGCCATTGGGAGTTGTAGAGCTCAAAAATCCCGCTGACGAGAAAGCTACTGTCAAAACAGCATATAACCAACTTCAGACTTACAAAGCCCAGATTCCCTCCCTATTTACGTTTAATGAAGCATTGGCCATATCAGATGGCGGAGAGGCAAAACTGGGCTCTATCACCTCACCATGGGAACGTTTCACTCCCTGGCGAACTATAAAAGGTGAGGATATCGCCCCGCTTACTACTCCACAGCTAGAGGTTCTGATCAAGGGTGTCTTCCGAAAGGACACTTTCTTGGATCTTATCCGCCACTGCATTACTTATGAGGAGGACGGCAGTAAGATCATCAAGATTATAGCTGCCTATCACCAATACAACGCTGTTGCTGAAGCGGTTGATGAGACTATTCGGGCATCTGCACCTGGAGGGGACAAAAGGATCGGAGTGGTATGGCATACGCAGGGAAGCGGAAAGAGTCTCTCGATGGTTTTTTTCGCATCCAAAATCATCTTGCATTCTGAAATGGAGAATCCAACTATTGTCGTCATGACTGATCGCAAAGATCTGGATGATCAACTTTTCCGCACATTCTCGCTAAGCAAAAACCTGCTTAGGCAAACTCCGGTTCAAGCAGAAACCCGGGACCACTTGAAAGAACTTCTCCAGGTAGCAAGTGGCGGAGTGGTTTTTACTACTGCTCAGAAGTTTGCTCCCTCTGAAGGAGAATCTCGCTATCCGTTATTGTCAGATCGAAAAAACATAGTTGTGATCGCCGATGAGGCGCATCGGACCCAATACGACTTTATTGACGGATTCGCACGCCACATACGCGATGGCTTGCCAAATGCCTCATTCATCGGCTTTACAGGCACTCCCATTGAGTTATCGGACCGTAATACAGTAGCCGTATTTGGAGACCATATCAGCGTTTATGACGTCGAACAAGCAGTGGAGGACAAGACGACAGTAAAGATTTACTATGAGGGGCGGCTGGCAAAGCTGGAGTTGGACGAGGAGGAAAAACCTTATATTGATCCCGAGTTCGAGGAGATAACTGAACAGGAGGAAGGCACAGCGAAGTCACAATTGAAGAAGAAATGGTCACGGCTGGAGGCTATGGTCGGCACAGAGAAACGGCTGCGGCTTGTCACTAAGGACTTGCTTGACCATTTCGAGAAGCGACTTGAAGCGATGGACGGTAAAGGAATGATAGTCTGCATGAGCCGGCGGGTCTGTGTGGATCTCTATGACCAGATCATCAAGCTGAGACCTGAATGGGACAGCCAGGACTTTGCCAAAGGGGCCATCAAGGTTGTCATGACTGGATCTGCCTCCGATCCGGAGCATTACAGTCGGCACTTGATGACTAAGAAAGTCCGGAAGGACATCGAGAACCGTTTTAAGAATCCTGACGATCCGTTGAAGCTGGTCATCGTTCGGGACATGTGGCTGACGGGCTTCGATGTTCCTTGTCTGCATACAATGTATCTAGACAAGCCTATGCAGGGACACGGGCTGATGCAAACGATTGCGAGAGTTAACCGGGTCTTTAAGGATAAGCCTGGTGGACTTATCGTGGACTATCTCGGAATTGCCGAAGAATTGAAAGAGGCGGTTGCGACGTACACGAAACGGGGAGGCAGGGGAAAACCCTCGTACGATCAAAGCGATGCCGTTGCGATAATGAAAGAGAAGTATGAGATACTCTGCGGCATTTTCCATGGATTTGACTGGTCACTCTTTCTGCAAGGCGATGCAGCCGTCCGCTTAACGAAACTCATGGCTGCAGTAGAATACGTCCTTCAGCAGGAAGAAGGAAGAGAAAGAGTGCTTCTTTATGCCAAACAACTTTCTGAAGCATTTGCTCTTTCGGTACCGCATGAGGAAGCCCTGAGGATCCGGGACGATGTCGGCTTCTTCCAGGCGGTCCGGTCCCAGCTTGTCAAGCTCTCAGAGGAAGGCGATGGAAGGAAGAAAGAGCGAGATATCGAATCCGCTATCAAACAGCTTGTCTCAAAGGCAGTATCATCTGACGAAATCATTGATATCTTCAAGGCGGCAGGACTTGATAAACCAGACATCTCGATCCTTTCTGACGAATTTCTGGAGGAGTTCAAAAGGATGCCCGAGCGAAACCTTGCCGCCGAAATGCTGCAGAAGTTACTAAAAGACGAGATCAAGACACGGGCAAGAATCAACCTTATTCAATCTAGGAAGTTCTCGGAAATGCTAGCTGAGACTATCCGACGCTATCAGAACCGGACCATAGAAGCCGCGAAGGTCATCGAAGAACTCATCCGCATGGCGAAGGACTTCAGGAAAGCCATGGCAAAGGGGGAAGAACTTGGGCTGAATGACGACGAGGTCGCCTTCTACGATGCCCTCGGGACAAACGACAGTGCTGTCCAAGCCCTAGGCGACGACACTCTGAAGACAATTGCTACAGATCTTGTAAAGGCGGTACGGAGAAGCGTTACTATTGACTGGACGCTCAAGGAAAGCGTGAAGGCAAGGATACGAGTTTTAGTCAAGCGTATTCTGAGGCGGTATGGTTATCCACCAGATAAGCAAGAACAGGCCACTATAACAGTATTGGAACAGGCTGAGCTGCTGTGCGGAGATTGGGCTGAGGAAGCAGCATAGATGAGACACACCTACTGGCTGAGGCGGGTGGAAGCCCGGAGCGTTATAGCTCCGGATTCCCGAAGTCGAGAAAACGACGGCTCATTGCAGAAAGAACGCCTCATTGAGATAGACGACAGATAGGGAAGCAAATTCTCATTAAGGAGGTATGGAAATGCCTGTTTGGGTAATCGATGTCATCAAACTTATAATTGGTGGTGTTTTTGGTGGTCTGATAACCTTTCAAAGGATGAAGTGGAAACTGAAGCAAGATCGGAAAACGGCCTGGGCTAAGAAGAGAGAACCTATTTATGCACAAGGACTGGAATTTGTATATGACGTTGAGAAAAACCAAACCAACGCTCAGGAGCTTGAGCGCATTCTTAAGAGATGGGCAGGATGGTATCCCTCAAACGCTATTTATCTTCCACCCACTGTCAATGATGCTCTTTATGGAGCAATGCACTGGACTTTGCCTATGGCGATTGACTTGCATAATAGGGATGTAAACAAAGAGACTTGGAACATATTCAGAGAGAATCTTCAAAATGCCAAGAACGCTTTGATGGAATCAAAAGATATTGGCTGGCTTCCAGAAGATCTAAGATAAGAAAGAAGATAGGGGACGAAAAATTCTAAAAAAGAGGGTATGACTATGGAGCCAAAAGAAATGATAGACCAAGCACATCGAATCATGAGAGCTAGCGGATCTGGTTTCGAGTCTTTGACAGAAGCTCAGGAGTTTCTAAGAGTCTATGCTGGGGAAAAGAGCGCTTTTTATAAGCAAATCTGCGAGATAGGCCCAGAAGGTAGCAGTAGCTATATTAAAAATCTTGTCAATGAAACCTTAAATGCATTCTGTGCGTATATTGAGAGTGGTTTACTAGAGGGGGTCTCGATTGAGAGGAAAGCCCAAATTGATGTAGTATCTGATTTTCTTGAACAAGCAAATGCTTTACTAATCGATAACAAAGTCCATCCAGCAGCTCCTACCATGATTATAGGTGCTTCACTGGAAGAGTTTCTTCGCAATTGGATCGAGGAGGCTGAAATTGAACCTCAAGGCAAACCAAGCATCGATTCATATGCAAAAGCACTGAAAGGTGAAGAATTAATAACAAAGCAGGATATGAAAGACATCACATCCTGGGCTGGACTCCGCAATCATGCAGCACATGGAGAGTGGGATGAGGTAAGCAATGGACAAAGAATAGGAATGATGCTGGAAGGTGTGAATCTGTTTATGAGGAAATACGGCGCGAGTTGAAAGCTAAGTATTTTATGGATTATTAAAAAAGAGATGTTCTTTGTGTTTTCCCCACGCCTCCCTAGATCAAAACGGCGGCTTAGCGGGAATGGTGCCTCAATGAGATAGGCAAAGGAGAAAGAGATAAATTCTCAAAGAAAATCATAGAAGATGAGAGGAAAGTAATGGCAGGCAATAAAATCCATCAAAACCTTATAGCTGAAGTTAAGAAAATTCTTGGTCCAATTGGGGATAAACTTCTTATAGAAAAACAGAATGGAATTGGACTTATACAGGTGTTTAGTAAAGAGAAAATGACTGAAGGAGAGAAGAATAAATTCAAAATTGCCTTTGCAGATATCCTTCTTTTAGATGATAACCGCCAGCCATTTATAGTAATTGAGCCTGAGACATCTGCTTCTCCCAAGACATTTGGAAGGTCCATTCCTATTTACACAATTGCCAAGCAGATAATAGCAGACAGGCAATATCAAGTTAAATCTCCTTTGTTTTTGATTATTGTTATTCCCGATGATGAAAACAATCCCAGCCAGAAGAAATTCCAATTGGAAGATTTAGCACATAAGATAAAGAGTGCAATAAAACTTGAAGGATCTCAACTCAAAGATTTTGCTATTTGTCAGATAAGCGACTTTAAGGAAACTCTGGAAAAAATGATTGAAAAAAGAGGAGGCCAAAGACTAAAAGCCCTGGCTTCCCTGGATTGAAGAAGGACCTGAGCCGGATTGACGCCTCATTGAGATAGACGTATGAGGGGGAGGGGAATTTTTAAGCGCATACAGGTTTTTAGATCTGTATAGCTAATAAGGAGGTAATATGCAAGAAAATATTCCCATTGCGACTAAATGGTTGCTGGATGCCGCCGGAGAATCTGGGCGAGCCGCTGTTGAATCTGTTTTTATGATAATATGCTCAAAAACACAATCGAAGGGCACGGGCTTCCTCCTAAAAAACGGACCTATAATCACAAACGAACATGTCATTAGAGCATGTGAACCATCTGAGATAATTGCGATTTCCCCTTTTGGGGAAGAAATACCGTTCAGCAAATTATCCACAGATACTCAAAAGGACTTAGCAATCTTGGTTCCAGAAAAGGCACTCAAAGGAGGCCTCCTTTTGGGACCTAATGAAGATCTTGAAGTTGGAACAGCAGTATCGACATGGGGTTTTCCTCTAGCTTACTATGGACCTGCTCCCTTATTATCAGTTGGATATTTATCAGGATATATTAATCGACCTAAGGATGAGAAGAGTCAATCCTCCATTAAGCATCTAATAGTAAATGGCGCTTTCAATCCTGGAAATTCAGGTGGACCGTTATTCAAAGCATCAGATGATAAAGTTATCGGAGTTGTAGTAAGCAAGCATCTCCCTCTCAGCGATTTTCATCGTTCAGCCTTAGAGGTGTTGGCAAAAAATAGGTCTGGGATTGGATTCTCAGCTACTGATAAGAAAGGAAATAAAATTGAATTTGTAGAATCACAAATAGTTGCCGAATTGCTAGACCACTTTAAATATCTAATCCAGGTAATGATAGGTGAGGCGATTTCAGTATCTGAGCTGCGCGCTTTCCTGAGCGAGCAACGGATTAAAGAATAAGAATGATTTTTAGTTTTTAGGTTTCATCAATATACAAATTATTATGTGTTTGAATTAGAACAACGTCTTTAAGATAAAATATTTCTATCGACTAATACAGACCTCGCGCCTTATTACTACTTTAACCAATAAAGACAAGGATCCCGCCTCGAAAATCAGTCCTCCCTGTCCCCAGGGGTAGCTCTTGGCTAGTTTACATAACATTTCTTATGCGAAATGCTATCTAAGCCTTTCATTCTAAAGAATTACCACAATCCAGTATTTTGGACTTTTTTATCCCGTTAAATATTTCAAATAACGGGATGAATACATTGAAAATCTCAGAAAAAGGTATGGCAGAAGGTTGATAAGTACAAGTCATATACTCAAATGGGAAATTGGAAATAATATTAATATTTCCTCTTGCCCGAATATGGAAGATCCCTTTTCTTGATTTCCCAGACTTTTGGCTTCAGGCTTT
>SDBT01012239.1_pt1 | contig 13785 bp, 19 predicted proteins | sample 2277101 | NCBI WGS metagenome assembly SDBT01 (sample SAMN10404973, study PRJNA504765) | marine sediment metagenome | isolation source: marine sediment core GS10_PC15, 103 cmbsf | place: Arctic Ocean: Southern Knipovich Ridge | collected 2010
TCTCCTTCCTATGGTATCTTACTTACGGCAGCAATAGCTTTGCGTGATTCATCCCGGATCGCTTTTTCAACATCATTTTCTGGAAAAGAACAACCTTTCTCAATTCTTGTTAGAGCATCTAGCAGTACAGATGTTTTGTTTTTCTCTCGCAGCAGCCCTAGGGTTAGTAAATCAACTTGATTCTGAAGCCTCTCTACCTCCGCCGCTACAGCAATCCACCGAAAAGGCCATACTTCATCAGCGTCCTCTGTAAATATTCCACGCAAAGGATATTTTTCGTTTATTTCTTGTATGTTCATTTTGATCCTTCCATTGGTATCTTCGACACGGCATCGAGCAGGGGCAGCACCTTCCCCATCAACTTAGCCGCCCTCGCCCTTTGATCTTGGATAGACATTACCTTACCCATCATCTACTTCCACAATCTCGCCGCCGCAGCGACAACAAAACCTATCCTTTGGGGCGAGATATTCCTGCTTACCACACTCGGTATTACACCAATTCCCGCTGTAATGTTTCCACTCGCACGTTTTGGGCTTATCGCTCCCTTCGGTTTCGCAGGCGAGTTGGTCGAGGCATTTAGCAAAGTGAATCCCTGCGTCTTCGGGGGAGTCTTTATATTTCAGACAAGAAGCCATCCATTTCATCCGCAACTTCTCCAGCATGGTCCGCTCCCCACACTCAAACGTATATACCTCGCCGACAGTAACGTCCGTGTCAAGCTGCCCGGCCTTATACGCCTGCTCCAGCGACAAGCCACGGCAGCCATCTACACTGTCAATCCATTTTTCGTATGACATCACTTCGCCTCCACTAAGTCAATATCCTACACACGCTTACACAAACCCCTATGGGCCCATACTTCTTCTCCAAGCGCAGACTCACAACCTGCGAATCGTCTTTGTATATCACCCCAGAAAGGGCATCTTCCACAGCACGACCCAGCTTCAGTAAGTCTGGCTTTGTTGTCGGATAGCCCCTACGATCTGGGGGGACCTTCTTTGGCTCAGGCATTGAGAACAGCAGGCACATAGCTACTGGGCCAACCCAAGGCCCACCCTCGGGAGCGTACTCCGCTGCCACCATCTTGCACAATGTTTGCCAGGGCTTAGTCTTTTTGTTGGCCTCTATGATAATACCGTGGCCAACGTGGCGCTTTGATCCTTTTGGTATAGGTTTCCCGCAAACGCTGAATTTGATTGTTTCCAGATTATTCATTAACTTGTGGCTCTTTTTGTTCTGCATCAGCTTTGGAATCCTTCCCGGTAAGGCGGTCAGCTAAATTTCCTGCCCTGGAACCGTTCTCATCGACGGCACTTGGTTCCTTGGTGGCTTCAATGCCAAAATGCTCCACTGCTGTGGTAAGCCCATCCCTGATGGAGCTGTAGATATTCCGCAGATCAGCGAGTTCCTTAGCCGTTACAGCCATTACAGACTTGCCGAGGTGAGCCTTGAGTTGATCTTCAGTAACTCCTATGCTGACAAACCCGCCAATCAAACTTCGAGCAGCAGCCACGGGATCTTGAGCGATGTTTCCTTTGGCAGCTTCGACTTGAGTGTACTTGATCGCAGCCATAGCGTCCTCAACAACGTCCTTGGGGATCAACTGCAAGATCGAGTTACGCACACAGATAGCCCCGTGCTTGTTGACCAGCTCCCGGAGATCCCGCTCGTCCGGCTGGACCCACTTGGTCAGCCGTTGAGTGCCGACCTTGACCTTGCGTTGGACTAGCTTATTGAACTTTGCTTCCATTTCGACATAGGAGTTAGACTCCAGATCGTAAGCGTAGCCTCTGACATGGACAGTCTTATCGTCCTGGCTGGCTATCCTCACGCCCCACCGCATATTCCCCCAGCAGCGGCCCATTTCTCGTGCTAGGATGGCCCCAGGCCCCTCAATAGTTGAACCGCCCCTTGGGAAGCTGTAGATAGCCTTCTCGCAGAAGCTAGGCAATCGGCAGGATCTCATCAGTGCCCCGATAGACTTGGCCTCGTTGCGGGGATTCATCTGAGCTAGGGTGATCGCCGTCTTGAGCTCACCTTCTTCACGGGCTACGGCAGCTATGGCCCCTACTTCGCCCTGCTGGGAGCCCAGCTCGGCAGCGGATCCTCCAAAGCCAGCCCTGCTCGATACTGGTGGAGCCGCCACGGTTGTTGCCAGCGGAGTGGCCTCTGGTGGCTTTTCAGGTGGTTTCTCTGTTGATTTTCCACTGCCTTGGGGCAGATTCGGTTGATCGTTCTTCTTGTTCATGGTTTACCTTTCGAGTTAGGGGTTTCAAACTAATCCAGTCGGGCCTGCCTACTGACCCAGCCTCTTGACTCAGCATCTCCCGGCTACGGGCTTATCGCTCAAGAGGTCTTGACTGGGGTACAAAACTACTCGATCGCTTCGTCGGCACATTTTACCTGCACCAACATATCACGTGGAGTTATGGTGATTTTGAGGCCGTCGAGGGAGAATTTGATCTTGCCATCTGCCATTGGTTGTAGATCAGCGTCCTTTACCAGCTCAAGCAATGCGCTTTTCAGTTCGACTTCTTCTTTGGAAGCCTCTAGCCTTACAATCACCGCTCCCCTGTAAGCCCTTGCTTTGGCGAGAATTTCTTTCTCATTCTCGGGATGCACATCAATCAAATAGCCTTGTTCGTCTGCCGATGATTTCTCGTTTTCTTCTGCCATTTTACAATCCTTTCTTCTTATGCTTCAAACTTCGATACTTGTACGCCTTGGTTACGGATTCTTTTCTGTCATATTCAAAAAACGTGAGGGCCCCATGCCCGTCCACCGTAGCAGCCTCAGCATCGCCCATAGCGGCCAGAATAGCCGCCTGAGCCTTCTCTTTCACAGCCGTGGTAGTTTTTACCAATGACTTGGCATCTTCCCAGTCCTCAAACAGTTGCGGTACGATCACCGTAGTCTTGCCGGGCTCACGGATCATCTTCTTGACCACTTCCAAGCTCGCCACTGAATCCTCGGGAGCTTCACCTGTTTCGACACAGTTCCAGAAAAACTCCGCAGCCTGGGCGATATGCAGGGCTAGAGCCTCTTTGAAATCAACCTCGAAGATCCTGAAGCCGTTACCATCACCGATGAGAGCCGGTACAAAGGCATGGGTAGCCTCTACAGCCATCATCTGCACATGGACCTGGATAATGTAGCGATCTGGGATATGATCCGTGCCAGCTTCGCCCCACCATTCCCGTAGCGGCCCGTGAATCCCCGCCGTCTTAGCCTCGACAGGTTCGCCACCCTCACGTCGTATAGCGTCCATGGTAGCCGCAATGGGCAGGCCCTTGACGATTCGCCGCTGGTTACGGAGTAAGGGGCCTAGGTAAACCTCAGCCTCGGCGAGTACAGACGGTTCTAGAATAATCCCCGTCCGCATCACCACAGAGCCCTTATCCTCATCGACAAGCTGGCCCGTCTTATCGAGCCAAACGTCATAGGCTGACTTCCAGGGGTCTTGGCCCGACACAGCTGCCATTTCACTTGCCCCGGTCATGTTGGAGCGAGGGTTCTTTCGTGCTTCTGTAAGTGCCATTGTTCTTCCCTTCAGTTAGGTTATAGTCCCCGGCGGCAGGCGGTTCCACCGTCCCTTGTAGGGCTTCCCCTGTACCGCCGGGGCAGGTTTAGGCCTCCTTGCCTCCGAACATCACCTTGGCCTTTTCGACGAGCTGCTTGTAGTGGTAGGGGCACAGATCACCCTCCAGCAGCACAGCCAAGCCACCTTCAGGCTCAGTATCCGGCTGGGCAATACTCACTGATACAGCAGCTACGCCACGCCTTTTCCTACACTGGAGTCTATCACACTCGCGTACCTCTTTTGTTTCTTTAGTCATTACCATCGTCAAACTCCTTTTAGTACAATACTGACCAAGGCTTCCTTCGCGTCTTTGAGCTTGTTTACTGCTTTGGGGAGTTCCCTAAGAGCAATGGAATAGTTACCGTCAGCCAACTTATAAGCTGTCCGGCATTGCTCGAATCTTGCGTGGCAAGAAGCCACATCTTTTTCAAGTTGTTTGACAATGGCAATTTGTTTCGCTTTTTTGTCCGCACTCATTTCATAGCCTCCTGCACTTTGTTCCAATACTTGATCGTAGCTTTCTTGCTCATGCCCCTTGGTCCCCCATTGTGAATTCTAGCCCGTTCTTCGTCTGTTGTGGCCCCGTAGCGTTGCCAGTACAAGACCATCACATCTTCAGAATGGAACTTCGATCGCACAAAAATATCATAATCCCAATCAATCTCACCATATTCGCAAGCATCCTGCCAGTAAGCTCGGCTGATCTGATACCACCCCAAACTTTTCCCACCATCACCAACAGCTTTATAATCCTCACCGGACTCGACTTGCCCGATAGCATGGATCAAACGATATAATTTATCCGAAAAGGGCCTCAAGATAATAACTGGTCGTAAGGTTTCGGGAACATCCCGAAGGTTGAGCCGCTTATCCTCGCGCCCAGGATCAGAATCAATGGGAGCAGCCACAAGGCCAATCCCCGAACGGGGCTTACTCGTCCAGATAACGTACTGGACCAGGCAAACGCCCAATATAATGCAGATAAAGACTATCAAACCCGCGTCTCTTTGGTGTTTCATCATTGATTATCTTCCTCGGCTTGTCGTTCCAGGGCAGCTATTTCGTCCTCATAATCATCTTTCGCTTGATCGCAATGCTCTCGGTATTCGTCGTGTGTCATGGTAGGCCCCTTCTTTATTCCCCTGCGTATCAAAATATCGCCTATTGTGTTGCCGGGGTGCATGGTTATTCCTTGTCCTTGTCCTTGAGGGCTTCAACTAGGCTCGCGCTGTGGGGCAAGCCGACTAGTTTTTTAATCGCTTCATTCAGCATGACCTCGCGGAAGGTGCGGAGGCACGGAATTGTATTACCCCAAACTTCCATAAGCTTGTCCCAAGAGGCTGATTTAATGTTCCTTTTAAGCATAGTCTGGGTATCTAATTGAGGGTAGTTTGTATAAAGATATTCCCTCACCGCCTTCTGAAACGCACTCTCCGCAGGCTTAGTGGGGGTGAACACCTCACACTTATGGCATTTTAGACATTCAGGGCAAAGCTGGAGCCCGCCGTCGTTAGGTACAGCCCAACCCTTATGACGCAAATCTCTCCATACCTTCACCACCTCGGTCTTGCCGCACTTCTGACAAGACACTTCAGACATTGTTACTGTTTTCATGCTCATATCATCCCTTCCTTTCAGTAGTCCCTGGGACCGGGCGGCTCAGGTGAGGGGGGCACCTTTGCCGGTGATCCGGTCCCGAGGGAATGTCAGTTTGCTCCAAGTGCTGGCCCAATTCCACGCCTGGTTCGAGACACAAATTCACATTTACTATGACAATGACTACAAGCGCCAAAACACCAGTACAGGCAGTCTTGGCCACCTTTAGCACATTTGGTGGCAGTCTTGGCTATTTCATGGAGATCGGCGACTACCTCTCGTTCAGTTCGTGGATCAAATGCATCAACCATTTTGCGTTCCTTTCCAGTCTGCCATAGCTTCCCTGGAACCCCAGCAATTACTAGGTATCTCGTTGTAACAATAAACTACAATCTCTTTCATGTGATCGAGGTTGATGTCATCTGCTCTGCCAAAAGCCTCTTTCAAGTCGTTACTCAAGACAGCGGTGAGAAAACCGCCTGGTGGGATAGCATTTTTGACGTAGCGGTCCATAGCTCCCTGGATATGTTGCGGTAAACTCATTATTATTCCCTTTCAGCTTGCGGCCAGAGATCATCAGTCCGATGCTGGTGGCCCTCCTTGGCCCTGTGCAGCTTGGCGAGCGGCCAGAGCCTCTTGCAAGAGACACTCAGCCTGCTTCATCCAAGACCGGCCCTCCTGGGCAGCCAGCGTTTCGATCACTCCAACAATGGGGCCTTTATATGTAGCTGTTTTTACTTGCAAATTGATATAATCAGGAACATGAATTGGCTTGCTAGACAAACAGTGGCAAGCTCCATGGCATTTTTGGCAAAGCCATACTACCTCTAAGGGTTTTCCGTAATCAGGATGATGGCCGTGTACGGAACATGCTTTACCGCAAGACGAACAGTTATCTGGCCGTTGAATCAATCCTTTGCGGACCGCTTGGTTTAGCTGAGAATTTACTGTGCTTTTCTTAATTAATGTCACCTGTGCTCCCCTTCAATACTTGCTTCCCTAGCAGCGATTGCTTCTCGTAAAAGAACAGTAACCATATTAGGAAAAGACCTTTCTTCCTTTTCGGCCAGCTCTTCAACTGCGGGAACCACGTCACTTATTAGGGTTATTTGCTTACGTTCTGGTTCGGTCATAATTGTTTGCTCCTTTCGCTAACGTTTGTAGTGTAAGATCTATCGGCTAGAAAGTCAAGAATAATCTTGTAAAAATCTTGACATCGCTGCACGATTAAAAGGCCCAGCGTCCTAAGCTGAGCCCTGAAAGAGAGTTAGGAGTGAAAGATTTCTTTGGGATTCTTTGTTTTTCCCCGCCTGGTGCTTCCTCCAGTTCCTGACCCTTTCCCCCTTAGCGTTTTTGGAGCTATCTTTCGACCCTTCTTTACTTCAAGGCTTGCTTAGCCAGCTTTCGCATAAAGTTGTGATTTTCAAGCAATTGCCGTCTTTTCTCTTCTACGGAGAGGTCTGGGTTTACAATAATTGCTTCTGCGGCCTTTCGTCCTGCTGTAAGTGATCGAGCAATAATGTTGAATCTATTGGCCTTGCCTAAGTCTTTTTCTGGAACTTGCCTGCGGAACTTCCTGGCACTAGCCAGTTGTTGATTTAGTCGATTCCGCTCTTTATAGAAATCTTCAAAAACCCGCGTTGCTGTCTGTCTCAGAAACAATCTGCCTATAACTGGGATATCGCGGGCTTCTGGTGGCCTACGGCTCTTTGTCGAAGAAGTCAGCTTCTCAATGTTTTTCAAGGCATCCAGCCCCAAGCCACCAGTATAGCCAGAGGTTATATGATCTATGTTTCTCGGGGATATATTAAATATCCGCCCAATAGCCTTGGCTGTTTCTGTCGTGTATCGATTAAATCTGTCAGCTGGTTCTAATCGTTGTTCGGCCAGCGGGACGATAGGCGAGCCCCGGAAGAAATCTTTGTTGGCGACTACGTCAATCACGGGCTTTGCAACGGCGGGCATTAGCGGCGGAATTAAAGACTCGATTGTTTGGCCTATGGCATCTTTTATGGGCTGTGTGCTTTGATTATAAATAGATTCAATATACGCTACGGGAATTGAGCCAAAGATAAGAGCCCACTCAAACGGGGTTGGTATGCGCAAGACGTTATCCCCAATTCTAATATGGTAATATCTCCACTTCTCCCAGTCAGGCAGTTCTTTGTACCAGTCTTCATCTTTGTGTCTCCACCATTCAGCCAACTTTGGCATGAATAACCAGATCAGAGCCTTCATCGTTGACCCTGCTGGGTCATTGCGGATAGCCTGAACCATCCTGTTTGGGCCTTGAAGAGAACTATTATGAAAAGGAACTATCCGATTGATCCACATAGACAACCAACCGCCTTCACGAAAGTCTACACTAACATTAGCGGCCCTCATTTGGGCATCCATGTACTGCTTAAAACTAATCTTTTGTCCCGGCTTCCAGCCAGTTTCTTTCAATGCTTCCGTAAACTCTCCGATTCTTGGCCCCAACTCAGGAACGCTAAACAATCTACGGAGAGATTCTACTGGATGCTTTGCCCAATTCAGTACCTTTCTTTGGGGAGAGACTGCAAGAACCTCGCCTAATATGTTTTTGGTAAAGCGACGATCAATGCCCAGCGGCTGAGCCAATTCTCCCCCACCGGCCTTGAATAACCTGGCCGCTTCTCCACCAGTTATGTCATTTACGACACCTCCAATGCTTCTAGCTACAACGCTAGGCAACTGTCCCCTGAGCCCTTTGGCCCTAGTCTGCATCGTAGCTGTTTGAACATCGCGCAAAGGGTTGGTTACTAATCCAAAACCAGCCCTAATGCCAGTAGCGCCTAAGCGAACTGCGCGGGCGGGAACACCCAAAACCCAGTCAAATATCTTAGGCAACTGAAATTGCTTATCTATTCCAGTAAAGGCTTGGAATAAGTCAGGTTCTAGTTGAAAAAGCTCTCGCTTGCCGTCACGAAACAATGTTATTATATTATCTTTGTTGCTGCCTCTGAACATATTTTCAAAGACAGTAATGGTAGCTTCTAAGTCGGCATCCCCCAAATCTACGCCGTTCAATTCAAGCTGTTTCTTTATGCTTTGTATTTCCCTGGTTACTGGCCGGGCTGTCGATGGTATTTTTTTTACTATTGCGTCCATACCCCCGAAGTGCTCTGCTGCATCTACAAGCATTGTGCCAATACGAATTTTGTCGCCAAGGGCAATTAGTCTTTCAGCGTAAGCAACGGAGCTTATCATTGGTGATATAATTGGCAACTCGCTACCTTTGAGTCTCTTTATTGGCAGAGGCAGATTGCCAAGTTTTTTACCCCCGACCCCGGCCCTAATCAGCTTTCCCTCCATTGCTCTTTGCAGTGGCACGTAGTGCGGATACATTGCTTGCATTTGGGCTTTGGCTTCTGCGCTCAAGCCACCGGAGTCAACCACATAATCCAATAGCCTGGTATGCCATTGGGTCATTCCCTCGGCAGCCGCAAGCCATCCGGGTTTATCTTTGAATTGATCTACTACCGCCTGTGCGTTTTTCTGACTAATACCAGGATTCTTACCGGCTGCAATTACATCAAGGGAATGAAGTGAATAGCGAAATGCCTCAAAATTGGCCCAGCCTTGTTTTGTTTGAACGTCTGCTGCAATGGGCTGTATAATTTGAGAGATACCAGGCCCAGTTATATTTCCAGACACATCGCTTGTTCCCGTGAGAACCCACTGCCGGGCCTTGCTGGGCGCGGTCATATTCAGAACCTTGGCGGCCTGCGCAAAGCGAACCTCTGCCGGAATGTCAGCAAGTGGAGCGTTGTCAGACATAGTGGCCTGCGCGTTCCATAGTGGCTGATACCTGTTAATGAAATTCCGTAACGCCAGTTGCCATATACCTTTAGCTGCCGTCACCGGCTGTTGTAAAATCCTTTTGAGCGGGCTATTGTCTCTGACAATTTGTGAATTGACTTGGGCAAGCGGGCTAGCCACTTCTTTTGCTGCAACAGTAGCTCCCGGGTCGATTGCCTCTGGTGCCAGCGAAGTGGTCTGTGGAGTAGGGATAACCGGCTGACCAGTCTCGACAGGCTGAATGGGTTGAATTGGAGGGGTTGTGGTCGGAGACAAGGCTGCTGCGGGCTGGGCGCCTTTAATGAAGTCGTCCAAGACACCAGCCACATCAGTTTTGATTGTGTTCCTTAGTAGCTCACCATTTACGGTATCATTTGAAAAAATAGTAACGCTTTCACCTGTTTTGACATCTACGGCTTTTAGTTTCTGAAACTTGAACGTAGAAGGAAAACCAGTTTTAGCCAATGCATCGGCAGACTGCGAAACATCAAAAAAGGCTTGTGTGATTTTGACTTTGCGGGAATTATGTGTAACTTCGCTACCTATTTTATGTTTAGGATTCAGGCTATCATATAATTGGTTTGCCTTTGCCTCTTTGACTCTTCTAGCAGCAACTAAATTAGGGTGCTGTTCGGCTTCTGTTATCCCGCCAGAGCCGTGTCTTTTAACAGCATTTATAACTTGTACTTGTGCGTTGCCTAATTGCTCAAGAGCGACTAAGGGGGCCTGTGTTGCTGATGGGGCGGACGGCTGTCTTGTAACAATTCCAGTCGGCGGGGTTCTCCTAGCCAACTGCCCGCTTTCTATAGCTTTCCCTTTGGCCACGGCCTGCTCTGTGATTTTATCCTTGATTATCTTAGCTTCGGATATTTTGATCCGAACCTTTTTTATCGGCCTACCGCCCGGCCCTATCTTGACTCGCTTAGCGAATTGATCTGAGGCAATCTTCCTTATTTTATTTATTCCTCTGGCACCTTCCCTTACGATACCTTCGCTGACATAGCCCAAAACAAAACCATCACCATAGGCATTGATTCCAGAGGTTATGTTAGAGCCTTCTGTGGTCTGGTCTAGAGCGAAAAACACCATGCCCGTGGTGTGGGCCGCCTTTGCCACAAAAGCGTGCTCAGCCCCAGCTAGAGTACCAAACTTAAGAAGGCCGGGTGATACCTTACCAGTGGCCAGCAAAAGCGCCCCAAACTTGCCAAGGCCAAAGGTTATGTCCCCAACAAGTTCATCGGCATTGGTTGGTGCACCCGGTGTTATGTCCGGTATATCTGGAACGGGTATTCCCAAGATATTAGATTGTTCTTCGGCTCTGGCCAACCCTCTCTGTTCTTGTTTCCTTGACCGTTCTGCGTCAGCCCTTAGTGGCAGAACAACCTTTTTGAGTATAAAATCATTTATGGGCCTTCTCTCGCCACCTCTTGTGGGGAATAAAAATTGGGCGGTGTCCGCTACGGATTCTGACAGGCTAGCGTCGATATCGCTCTGGAGTGCAGCCAACCGGTCGATGTTGAGTTTTCTTACTAAAGTATTAGGAAGTGCCTTAGCTTGGCTTTGGATTCTCTCAAGGACGTTGGCTATTCTCTGCCCAGCAGTAAAGGGTTCTTCAGCTTTCACTACAGAGTTGAAAACTTGATTAGCTCTCTGGGCCAAAAAATCTTTGTCTGAAGGGGGAGCCACTGGTGGCAAGAAAAGTGAGCTTGGTTGGGATGGCACCGTGGGACCTCTGCCAAACTCGACTATATTTCTAGGTACGCCCTGAGTATTACTCAAAAATTCTGGCATTACGGGAGAAGCACCCTGTGAAGCTGGCGAAATCTGTTGTTCAGCTGCAAATTGTGCCAAGGGACTAATCGCTGAAGTTGTATCGATCCCTTGTTCCTGTGCAAATTCCGCAAGCGGCGATACTTGTTCAGACGTAGCAATGCCTTGCTCTTCGGCAAACAATTGAAGGTTTGACTTGGCCATGATTATTTACCTTGAGCGCGGTTTATTATGGCCCGAAGGGGTATGCCCTTCTCCTGCATACTTAGAGCTATATCTACATCCGCTGGCGGCAACGACAGGACGAGTTTTTTGAAATCATTTATCAGCTTAAGAGAGGGGCCTCCGTTCCGACCTGCTGTTTCTTCTTTTATTTGCTCTACAGTAAGACCGAATTTTGTTGCCTTTGCCGACTGCGCTTCGTCTGCCAGGGCTTGCTCCTTCTGTTGTTGTTCCAACACCTCAGCCTGTTTAATGAAAGCATCGGCCTTCGCTGCGTGGGCCTTGGCAGCTTTGAAGTCACCTATAAGAAACCGCTTCTCACTGAAACGATCTTCCCTCTCGGCTTTTTTGAGTAGCTGTTCAACTGGGTCTTTGGCCACCCTGAGTCGTTCTGCTTTTAGCCCCTGCTCGGTTATTCCGGCGGCTGTTTGCGTAAAAGGAGTTGGCAGTTCAACTGGAGCTTGTGGGTCTTGCTGTGCTATGGGGCGACCAGTGAATTGACTGATAGTCCTATTATTGGCATTTCTCCGAATCCTGTTTGTTCTTTTTCCTCTCTCCGCTTCTACCTTGGTTATGTTGCCTTGTTGGAGATCTGTATTTATTGCCCGGTCTGCTGCATCTAAAGCCCGGTTGTCATCACGCCGCCTACCTAATTCAGTGAAGATTTGGCTAGTATCTAGCCCCCCACCTGCGGCCTGTGTCCGGCCTAAGTTCTGAGTTCTGGCCCGGGTAAGGTTTAGCGTTGCCTGCCCCTGTGCTTGTTGCAGTGGGGTCAGCGGTGTTGGCTGTATCAAGTCTTGAGCTATGCCTTGCTGTGCTACGCGTACCGGCAGACCTCGTATCAGGTTACGTCGTGGATCGTCGGGCGGAAGCGAGTCGATAAGTTGTTGCCGCTGGATAGCCTGACCTAATGAGCCCAGAAGCCCGGAAAATGCACTAGCAGCACCCGCAAAAGGGTCTGGTTGATTGAATATAGTTGCCATGTATGTACCTCTTTTCTAACCGAAGATGCTGGCTAAACCACCGCCTATACCGCCAAACAAAGATCCAAATGGACCAAATGGAGCCCCAAGCCCGGCACCTTGACCAACGCCGCTAAGTAGACCTGAGAAGTCGAAGCCGCCGTCCTGCTGTTGCTGACCTTGAGCAGTACCACTCTGGGCTAGTTGCCCTTGCCCACCGAATAACCCACCAAGTCCGCCAGCAAGAGCCTCTCCCAGCGGACCCTGTAGGGCACCGCCAAGACCACCTAAGAGACTCCCCAAAGGATTAGGTCTTTGTGATAGTACATTCTCAAACGATCGTGCCCCTAATGCTTGAGGAAGGAATTGCAGGAACGGGTTGTTTGAAGGCAGTCCCTGTTGGAATCTCTGGAACTCACCAGACAGGCCCTGCTGTTCGATCCCCCGCTGTTGACCACCGGCACCTAGCAGGCTCTGGAGCAGATTAGCACCCTGACCACCGACCTGACCAGCGGCTCCGAGTATCCCCAGCGGAGCTTGAGAGAACGAAAGGGCTTGGTTCACGCCCTGCTGCTGACGGCCCAAATGGGCTTGCTGAGCACCAAATACGGTACTGGCAAGCTGTCCGGCGAGATTACCCCCGAAATCGGACGCTGCACGCCCCAGAGCTGTTTGCAGGCCACCGCTGCGGCCCTGGCCTCTGCTGATAAATCGCTCTGCTACCGAGGGAAGTATCTGCTCTTGGAACCTCCTTGTAGCTGGATCGCCTATAGATTGCTGGAAGAAATCCTGAGCGGCCGTAGGGTCAAAGGGCTGTAGTATCTGATTCAGGGCCTGACCGCCCTGCTGCAAGAATCCTTGGCCCTGAGCTTGCGCTTGGGGTATTTGACCAAACAGTGAAGATGCAGCTCCCGGTACTGCACCAAAGCCGCCAAAACCCTGCTGCTGCAATGGCGAAGTTCCAGCGGCAAATTGCCCGCCGAATACCGGACCACCCTGACCCAACTGCTGCTGTAGCAGACCTGTTAGATTACCCAGTAGACCCTGCTGACCCTGGTTTATCAGCGGTATCTGCTGTACTTGCGGTGTCGTGTTCTTTCCCATCGTATTGAACCTCCATAATAGACGCTACATTCTTACAGCCAGCTTTCTCAAAAGCTTTGGGGTGGGCTGTGCAAAAGGTGATTTTCCTTCTCAGGTGTGGATTTGGATCCAAAACCTTTTCCGTCAGATATTTAACAACTTTGGTAATTACAGTTCCATCTTGATATTCTTTGTCAATCGCCAAACAGTGTATATGTAACATATTCTCGAAATCGCATATTTGGCCCCAGATAAAACCCTTAATGAGATTACCTTCGTCGATAAATACCAAGCAGAACGCTGTTCCGTGTCCTTTCAGGTAGCCACCATAAAGGTCTATCTGGTCTTTGACGTAAGCGTGTCCTTTGATAGAATCCCAGAGTCGCTGAGGAACTAGACCAAGATCGCTATTGAGTCTGAATCTTAGATCGTCAAAACTAGCCATGTAAAAGCCCTTTCTTTTTCAATACTCCTAACCGTTTTTTCGCTACCTTGTGCCCATCTGTTCGATATTGGGCATAGCCATAGACCTTCAATTTCTTTATCTGCCTGTACACCCGACCCCATGCCTCGCCCAAACTGGATCCAGTACCTACAACCACGCCCAGAATCCCGTCTGAGCCCGCACAGCATAGCCTACCCTGGCATTTCTCCAGGTCATTGCCCCAGAACCACGGCATTTTCTCCAGATCGCCGCCTAACGCCACACCACGAGCAGCCCAATCCAGCAGTTGCAGGTCCATATAG
>SDBT01012240.1_pt1 | contig 13785 bp, 7 predicted proteins | sample 2277101 | NCBI WGS metagenome assembly SDBT01 (sample SAMN10404973, study PRJNA504765) | marine sediment metagenome | isolation source: marine sediment core GS10_PC15, 103 cmbsf | place: Arctic Ocean: Southern Knipovich Ridge | collected 2010
GTCAGTGCTGCTGCCGACGGAGATTTTACAATTACTGCTCAGGTAACGGCAGATACTTTGGGCGCCTTAGCTGATTCATTTAACTTAATGGTATCAGATCTTAGTGCTTTGGTCCGGGATGTGAAAAAGAGTGCCGAACATGTTGCACAATCCACGCAAGGTATTCTTGAAAAGACAACTGAAATGGCAATGGGTGCGGATAATCAGGCAAAAGAAATAGAGCAAATTAGTGGTTTAGCCAAAAACATGGCCAGTATCGCGGAAAACACAAACGATAGTGCCCAGAGGGCATCGGATGCAGCCCGTCATGTAAAAGAAGTGGCAGAGCGTGGGGGGGCGGTCGTGGAGCAATCTATTGAGGGTATGCATCGAATAAGAGAAACTGTCACCGAAACGTCTGAAAGGGTGAAAATACTTGGTGAGAATTCGGCAAGGATCGGCGAGATTACTGAGTTTATCAGCGATATAGCCAGTCGTACGAATCTTCTGGCTTTGAATGCAACGATAGAAGCAGCACGCGCAGGAGAGGCAGGTAGAGGTTTTACGGTGGTTGCGGATGAGATAAGGAATTTAGCGGAAAGATCCAGTTATTCTGCCAGTGAGATTACCAAACTTATTAAGGACATTCAAAATGGTACTTCTGAAGCAGTGATGGCGATGGAGAGTGGAAATGCAGAGGTTGCCGAGGGCACTAAAAAAGTTGATGCCGCCGGATCAGCATTGCGTGAAATTTTAGGCGCCGTCGATATATCCACAACCTCGGTTGGTGAAATTACAAAAGCAACCGAGAAACAACTAAAATCGAGTGAAGATATTGTGAAAGTGATGGAAGGAATTGCTTCAATCGCTCATCAGACAGCAGAAGGAGCAAAAAAATCTGAAATTGAAATAACACGTTTGGAATCTCTTTCCAAATCTCTTGATGATGCAGTATCAAAATTTAAATTGTCTCAATAGAGATAGAGGGAAATAATGTCAAAAAGAGATAGAATCAGCTTTAGTGAATTTTATATCTACGAGTTTTTTGATCACGTACGCGAGAAAACACGCGAGTCACACGATCAGGAAAACTTTCAGGCAATCGATGAACTGTTTACTCTTCTTAGTAAGCAAGAAGAGATAACGGAAGGGATAGGTAAGCTTGCACAGGAACGGGCATCCGGTGAATTATCTATCTTTCTTTTCGATATTTTTGATCGCGCACAGGATTATCCTCCCACTGAACTTGTGGACGCCTTACCGGAGATAGCTGATGATTTTGTAAGTGGTCTTTCAATTATACTTGAAGAAGAAGGGACTCTTTCCTCCATAAAACTGGTTAATAATGAATTAAGAGGATCCGCCCCAGAAAGAGTAACATCCCCGGAAATCCAGGAAGAAAAATCAACAGAGCTTGCTCCCGAAGTGCAACCTGAAAAGGAGGTTGAAGAAGATACTCACAGTTTTACTGAGTATATCGAACAAAATTTTATTTCTGAATTGAAGACGGCCCTTCTTGTCCAATCCAGCGAAGAAGATACGGAGTCATATATCGATTTTACAAAAATACTTATTGGGGATCTTGATAAATCTGTTGAAGGTGAAATACCAAATGTCGTTCAAAATTTAATAAGTCAATTACAAAAAATTTATCCCTGGATCTCCGGAACACCTTATTTACCGTCCCAGCTTATGTCTGAATTCCAGGAGATCATCGAATCATATACCTCGCTGATCGTGGAATTAGATACCGACTTTATAGAGAATTCAGTAAAAGATGGTAAAATTACCCTACCTGAAAAAGAAGAGGAAGCAAAATATGAGCGAGAGGAAATTCCTGAAAAACCGACAACAATTGATAAATTATTGTCAGAGTATTTTCAGGTTGAAGTTGATGAATATGTCACTAATCTGAAAAAGATATTTAAGGATCTGGAAAAATCTCCGGATAAATCAGAACACCGGAATAAGTTGATAAAACAATTTCAATCGTTTAAAGAAATTTGCATGATTCATGGTTATGTTAAACTGGAAGATTTCTGCTCTGATATGCTGGCTCTCCTGAATCAAGCCAAAAAGGAGAACAAGTCATACAACCCTGGAGCAAAAGATTCGGTTGACGAACTTCTCTTAATATTACAAAAGACAGATATTTTTAAGGATGCCAAAGCAGAGACACCTGAATCATCAAAGATAGACTCCCTTTTGGATGAATTTTTAACGACTCTTTTTATCGCTCCTCCCGATGAGGAAATCAAAGAAGATAAGAAAAAGGAACCTGACCTGGAAGAATCGATCGAAACTGAAAAGGAGGAGGAAGAGGTTAGTGGTAAAGACAAAGAATCGCTTATAAATGTTTTTAAATCTCTCTTAAAGGATCTTGAACCCGTAGTCAATGAAGAATTATCAGGTGAAAAACCAATTTCTGATAAATTTGAAAATTTGATATCAAGACTGTTCAGCGCTGCAAAAATTGTAGATCAAAATGATATAAATTCTTTTTTTCAAGATTATCTTGAGTGTGGTTTGGCGATCACTGAAATAGATGATAAAAAATATCGTGCGGCAAAAAAAGACCTGGTGAAAATTTATAATGATTTTATCAAGCAAATTTCCCCCGATTTTAGCTATGATAAGCTTGAAAAAAGAATATCAAAATTTAAGGACAAGTATTTAGAGGAAATAAAAGAGATACCATTTGGTGATACAGATAAACTTCTAACTGTTTTAATGGAGATCGAGTTAAAAAATGCTTCAGATTTTGTTAAACAATTCAATTCTGTTTTTAATGAAAATGATTTTGAAATCAAAAATCGCCAGATCAAACATTTTGAACGATTAATAATTAATTTAAATATGCTGGGCACTTCAAAATTTATTGAATTCCCCAGGTTTTATTTATCACTTATTAAGGAACAACCAGAATCAATCCCCGATAGAGAAGCTTTAGAACAAGTAGGGATATCATATCGGTCAATCATAAAAATAATATCAGACAAAGGCCTAGAGGCAGATATTGAAGAAGAGTTAGCATCTGCAAAAGAAAGCCTTAGTAAAAAGGAAGAAGTTTCTGAACCAGCGACAGAAGAAGCAACTGTATCAGAGTCCGGGATAATTGAAGAAGTTGATGGGGAGCCGGAAGTATCTGAAGTGGGTGAAGAAGAAGATCTTGATGAGATTTTTAAACAGGAGTCAGAAAATTACCTGACTATTATTGATGAGGCCATCGAAAAATTGGATAGTAATCTTGATAATGCCCAGACATATGAAACAATTGAAAAAAGTCTTCATTCTTTGAAATCATCAGCCCGGTTAATGGGCTACAATGATGTTGCTGATATTGCTTCTCCATTTGAAGAATTGTGTGAAATTTTACATTCGACAAACCAAAAAATTAAATCGGAAGATCTTTCAATTCTTAAAGAAGTTGTCGAGGGTTTGTCTTCGGGTGTAAAAGGTGAGAGCGTAGATCCGGCTTCATTAATCGAAAAACTGAAATCTATTGAGGTCTCTAAACCATCAGATTCTGTTGCAGGTCTGAAAGAGGAAATAAAAGAAGAGCAACTATTTGCTGGTTCTTCGGATGAGGATGAAGACTTACTAGATATATTTAAAGATGAATCGGCGGAATATATAAAGATCGTAGAAAAAGCGACAGAGGCTTTATCGAAAAATCCTCAGGATAAGGATGCACTTGGACAACTTGAACATGCGATGCATTCCTTAAAAACGGCGGCCAAGATGCTTGGATTTAGTGAGATTGGTCAGGTTGCTGATAGTGTTGAAAAGGTGGCTGTAGAAACCCTTAAGGGTGAAATAAGCAATAATGCTCAAATTAATAAAAGTATTTCTTCGGCAATTGAATTAATTAAAGAATTGACAGCCGGCCATAAAAAGAGCAGCGAAGATATTGAGCCGATTATATCAGGTTTAGACATTAGTCTTCTTAAAAAAGGAGAAAGCGGACAGGCAGAGGATCTAACCGGTGAGAAACCAGGAACAGAATCCTTAGAACTGGATGAGCAGACAGAGATGTTTATAAAAGAGGGCTGGGAGTTACTTGAGAAAATTAATCGGGACCTTGTAAATCTTGAGAAAAATCCTAAGGACCAATCGATAATTGATAATTTGAATCGTACTATCCATACATTAAAGGGTACTGCTCAAATATTAAATTTTCAACACATAGGAGCTCTTGCTCATAAAATAGAAGATCTCTTTGCTAAATCGAAGGAATCGGAACAAGGTCTGAGCGAGAGTAATATGGATCTCACTTTTAAAGCAGTTGATACAATTCAGGAGTTGTTGAATTCGATTAAGAAAGGGGAAGAGGAAAAGGGAACAGAGGCCAATCTTATCATAAATCAGATTGACGAACAATTAGCAAAACCCGGATCAAAGCCCTTCTCTGTGGAAGCACCAGAAAAGCCTGTTGTACCTCCTGAAAAACCAAAAATTATTCCGATAGAGAAAATACAGGAAATTCAGAAAGATACAGATCAGGTTATAAAAATTTCCACCGAATACCTTGATAATCTTGTCAATATGGCAGCGGAACTGATCATAAATAAAACCCAACTCAGTGCCTATCTTGACAAATTACGAGCGATAGGTGAGACCCTGGATATGGACAAAAAAAGATTGAGAAAAGCCAGTCGCACGATTTCTTCATTTTTGGAAAAAACAGTGGGAGACGAGACGGGAACAAAAATTAAAGAAGAAATCGATAAAAATGTGCTTGATGATCTTATTTCGGTATCAGATGAATTTAAAGATGTTATGGCCACATTCGATACGGTCTCGAAAAGTTTCAGGACAATCACGCAGGAGTTTGAGCAAAATATTGGACAAATTTCGACTTTGACAAAATCTTTGCATGATGATATTCTCCAGGTGAGAATGGTACCTACTGAAATGTTATTTAACCGTTTCCCCAGAGCAGTGCGGGATATGGCCAAGAAACTAAAGAAAAAAGTCAATCTGGTTGTTGAAGGTGAAAAAACTGAAATGGATAGAGCGCTGATTGAATCATTGACTGATCCGGTCATGCATCTGGTCAGAAATGCGATTGATCATGGAATTGAAACCCCTAAGGTAAGAAAAGAAAAAGGAAAGAGTGAAGATGGAATTATCTTACTAAAAGCCAGACGTAGCAAGAATCAGATATTAATTGAAGTGCAAGATGACGGTGCGGGAATTGACCCGGAAATCGTAAAAAATGTAATCATCAAAAAGAATCTGGCTACAGAAGAAGATTTAGAAGGAATGAATACCACAGAGATAATGGATTTTGTGTTTCATCCGGGTTTTTCAACACGTGATGAAGCCTCAGAAGTATCTGGACGCGGGGTTGGACTGGACGTGGTTGCAGATCATTTGCAAAAATTAAAGGGAGATATTCGAATCAACTCAACACCGGGAAAGGGTACAATCTTTAATCTTCGTGTTCCTTTAACTCTGGCTATCGCACAGGCCATACTTGTTAAAGTTGGTTCTGAAACTTTAGCTATTCCTCTCACTTCAATTGAAGAAACAGTTCAATTTAAAGACCCTGAATTTGTGGAGCAGGATGAGAAGGCGTTTATTACCGTTCGCGATAAGCTGATCCCTGTAGTCTATCTTTCTGCTTTATTAAACTATCGTATTGGAAAAAAATCGACCGGTTCAAAAAGTAATACGGCAATCATTGTTCAGGAATCAGGAGCCCGTTATGGTTTAATTGTAGACAATGTACTTCGCCGGGAAGAAATAGTAATAAAGTCTCTGGGTGAGCATCTCGCACATGTACCCTACATTTCCGGTGGTACGATTTATGGGGACGGTTCGGTCGGATTGATTTTAGATATCCCTTCTATCACACAAAAGATTGAATCTGATGTTTATGGTCAGGAAAAAGATTTCTCTGACATTGAAAGAGCAAGGGAACTTGTGGTAAAAGAATCCCAGAAAACTCCGGTTAAAAAAGAGGTCAGAAAAAAAGAGCCGGTACAAAAGTATGAAGTTTTAGTTAAAAAGAAAAAAATCAAGGGACGTTCACCAAAGGCATTGATTGTTGATGATTCTGTAAGCGTCCGAGAATTTGTGTCTTCGGTTTTGGAGAAAAATAAATATGCAACTGTATTGACTGAAGATGGGCCCGAAGCTCTGGAACAGCTCAGGAAAGAGAAATTTGATATAATAATTACAGATCTGGAAATGCCAAAGATGAATGGATTTGATCTTATACAGGAAATCCGGACTTATAAAAAATATCAAAGTATTCCCATTGTGATCTTAACCGGCCGGGCAGGAAAAAAACATAAAGACAAGGGAGCCGAGTTAGGTGCCAATGCCTATATTACGAAGCCCTTTAAAGAAAATGATCTTTTAAAATCACTGGAAAATTTTATTGAAATAGTATAACTATATCATCCTACCCATTTAAGAATTCGCATATCTGTCATTCCCGCGAAAGCAGGAATCTATAATGAATCCTCTACGAGGATTAAAATATTGGGATTAACGTAAATCTACAATATTAAAACCTCTACGAGGTTTTATTAATATTTATTTCGATAAGTGTAGAAAAAAATGTAGCAAAAATTAATTTGATGCTATTTCATCCTCGTAGAGGATGAAATATTGTAAAATCGGATTATATAAATAATTGATTAAGAGACTCAGATATACGTCGATAATATATTATGGGCCATAATGTTTAGAAATTATAATGCCCATTTTATTTTTATATTGAGTGCTCTTAATTATGAACAAACTCATAACAAGCCTTTTATTAATCACCTTAATTTTAAATACTTCCTACTCTCAAGTTCAGAAAATCAATGGCGATAAAATTACCGGCAATGTGAACTGGCGTGGTACGATAGTTATAGCCGGAGATGTGACCATTGAGAAAAAAAGCAGGCTGGTCATCGAACCGGGGACTAAAGTCCTGTTTGAGCCAAACCAGGATCTGGCAAAATGTGGTTTTGATAAAACACGATGTGAAATTATAGTTAGAGGAACACTGATTGCCCGTGGATTGCCAGGCAGGAAGATTACTTTTTCCTCAAACTCCAGTGCTCCCAGGATGGGAGATTGGTATAGCATCGAATTTCTGCACATAAGGACCGGATCTCTTCTTGAATATTGTGTGATTGAATATGCGCATAATGGCATTACAATAAAGAATAGCAATATAATTGTAAATAATTGCGAATTACGTTATAATTATCATGCAGGGATCAGAACAGAAGTAAAAGCAAATCCGGAAATAAAAAATTCCATTATATCAGAAAACGGATATGCCGGTTTGATATGTGAACTTGGATCAAAACCTATTTTGACGAATAATCTGATCTCATTAAATCGGATTGGTGTGGTTGCGTTTAGTCTTTCACAACCAAATTTAGGCAACCTGTCTCCCGGGGAGAATTATAATCCCGGACGAAATAATATATTTAATAATGAAGAATTTAATTTTTATAATCATTCTAATAAAGAAATATTTGCGGAAAACAATTATTGGGATGACGAAAATGTATCCTCGATAGCGCTAAAAATTTACGATAAAATTAACAATAGCAAATATGGTACTGTTGATTATGTACCGGTGCTGAAACAATCGGGTCAACAAAATTTAAACAGTATGCTGCTTCTTGCTCAGGATACAGGAGAAACTCCCGGGTCATCATCACCTGCACCGGCTGCTCAACAAAATTATCAGCCTTCTGTCAGAAAATCGTCACCAACAATTGAGGATACCACAGCACAAAATTCTGAGGGTCAAAATTTGGTAACGACAGAGGGTGTGAATGGTGAAGATATTGATCTCAGTAAAAAGATAGATGAGATGGCACCATTAATGGCCTCGATTTCATCTCCGGAGCCGATAGCTCGTGAACTACAGGTAAACCGCAAAGAAGATAAAAACCAGATTGATTATGATCAGATTTTTTTAGAACTTTTCCTGGATGGCGGTAAAAAGAAATATTTCACCAAACCTAAACTAGAGACCTCTCAGGTACCGAGAAATGTGTGGAAAAAAGGAGAAATTCGTGTCAAGGTGATCGTTGCTAGGGGAGGTAATGTTGAAAGCGCGACCATTTTACGTGGGATTAACGATATCCTCGATAAGGCTGTTTTAGAGACTGTGGAGAGGTATGAGTATCATACCGGAAGAATAAATGGTCAACCGGTTAAATTCACAACAAATGAGGTTTTCCGTTTCGAGTAAAATCATCCTTTTATTTATAGATGGTGTTGGTGTCGGGCTTGATGATCCCAATATTAATCCCTGTTGCTATTCCGACACAGGGATTTTTCGTGTCAATGAGACTCTCCCTTGCTCAGGTAATAAATATCATATTGACGCGCAAATGGGGGTTCCCGGACTGCCTCAGAGTGCAACCGGCCATACAACTTTATATACAGGAATTAATGCGCCAAAATTGCTGGGAAAGCATCTTACCGGCTGTCCTAATAAAGAACTCCGTCATATATTACAGAAGTATTCAATTTTTGTTCAGCTTAATAAAAACGGATTTAAATGTAAGTTCATCAATGCTTTCCGGCCTATTTTTTTTACAACCCCGGAGATTTTTACAAAACTGCACATGTCGGCGACTACGGAAATGAACAAATATGCCGGTTATAATTTTTCTGATTTTCATAATGTTAAAAGCGAAAAGGCTATATATCACGACTATACCAATAAGGAGATCAGAAATATAGGATTTGACCTCCCCTTATTTTCAGCAGATAAAGCGGGTGAGATATTGGTGCGTGAAAGTGAGAAATATGATTTAGTTTTATATGAGTATTTTTTGACTGATTTCGCCGGACATGCCCAAAACTTAGGTCGCTCAATCGATGAGATCGGGAAAGTGGAAAATCTTATCATAGCGGTTCTAAATTATATGAATTCGGATAATACTCTTCTCATTGTGGTCAGCGATCATGGTAATATAGAGGATGCTAGTACCAAATCACACACAACCAATCCTGCATTCTTAGGGATTTGGGATAAGATTCCATCAAAGAAAGTTTTTGATTTTAAAAATTTGCCGGATTTATATCCTTTTATAATTTATAAAATAACTGGTAGATTACCGGATCAGCCCGGAAACCGTTAAAACGGTTTAAATCATCTGCTTTATAATTAACACCTGGCTTAAGCCAGGTGTTAATAGGACCATGCCCTTTAAATTAGCCGTTTTAACGGCTTATAAAATCTAAATGACATTTTTTGAGATTCTGAGTTGTTTGCCCCGAGACCTCGGGGCGGTATGAATTAAATATAATAATTAACAAAAAAATCTTGAATCAAATTTTCAAGCTGAGTAAACTGAATATATAAATTTGGAATAAAATAGATCAATGAATAAAAATAAGCAGGGTGATAAAAGAAAGCTATTTATTGCCATTGCCGGAAATATTGGTGTCGGAAAAACAACTTTAACCAGACTACTGAGCCAGAAACTACGCTGGCGAGCCTATTATGAGAAGGTTGTTGATAACCCATATTTGGCGCCGTTTTATGATGATATGAATCGCTGGAGTTTTCATCTTCAGATATATTTTCTATCTCACCGGTTTAAGTCTCAAAAAGAAATTAGCGAATGGCCGGATTCCTGTATTCAGGATCGGTCAATTTATGAAGATGTAGAAATTTTTGCCCGGACACTGCATAATCAGGGGTATATGACCGATGTGGATTATGAAAATTATCGGATGTTATTCGAAACCATGGTAGATTATCTACGCAAACCTGATCTGATCATTTATCTTCAAGCCTCTGTAGATCCGTTGGTTGAAAGAATTCTAAGTCGTGGGCGGGATTATGAGCAGACCATCGATAGAGACTATTTGGAACAGTTAGGGCATGCTTATGAGACATGGTTGGATGAAGCGGAGGTAAATGATTTTAAAATTTTACGTATAAATACAGAAAATAAAAATTTTGAAGAACATGAAAAGGAGTTGAATCTAATAGTAGATTATGTCAAAGAAATGGAAAAACAATCTTGGCTAAACGTGGATTAGTCATATCCTACTATTTTCCACCGACCGGCGGCGGGGGAGTCCAGCGCTGGGTTAAATTATTAAAGTATCTTTCTGGATATGGGTGGGAATTTTGTGTCATTTGCAATGATCATACGATCTCAAGTCCGAAAGATGAATCCCTTCTAAAAGAAGTTCCTGAAAATATAAAAGTCATTCGTACCGGAAATTCTTCTGCTTCGGAATCCATTCAAACAAAAACACCTTTTTTCAGACAGAGTGGATATTGGCAACGTTGGATTAGCGCATTTTTTCGTATTACGGATAGTCGAAAATACTGGAATAAGATTGCCCGAAAATATCTAATTGAAGAATTAAAGCGTAATAAATATGATGCGATTATTTTCACTTCACCACCATATTCACTCGCCTTACTTGCTGCTGAAATAGATCAACAGGAAAATTGCCCTGTTTTTCTTGATTTGAGAGATCCATGGACGATTAATCCATACAAAATTTATCCGACTAAATTTCATCGCTTTTTGGATGAACATATAGAGATCAGGTCTGTCTCAAAAATTAATTACCTTATTTCTGCCTATCAGTCAACTATTGACGATTACCGGAAACGCATTAAAAATTTTGATTCAAAAAAAGTATTAATTTTACCCAATGGTTATGATGAGGCAGATTTTACAGCACTAAATTATATCAATTCTTTTGAAGGGGGTAAATTTAATCTTGGTTTTTCAGGTTCTATTTATTCACATTTAAATACGCCTCATCCCGTTTTTAAGGCCATTAGCAAATTAAAAAGTGAAGGTATGGATATTCATTTCCATCATATTGGTACGTCTGTTTATGACCTGTCAAAATTAGCAAAAAAATATGAAATTGAAGATAACGTACATTGTTGGGGTTATAACAGCCATCAAAAAAGTCTTGAGATTTTACAAATGATGGATGCCCTCTGCATGATTTTAGATGACCGTTGGCCACATTCGGAAAATACAATTGGAGCTAAATTTTACGAATATCTTAGATTAAAGAAACCAATTTTTGCTGTCATACCTGAAAATGGTGAAGCAGCGAATTTAATAAAAAAAACCAATTCAGGATTGGTGGTATCAGGTAGGAATATTGAAAATATTGCTCAAAAATTAAAATCGATGATCCGAAATGAAACAAGTTTTACCTGGTGCGGTTTAGAAGAATTTAGTCGCGAAAAACAAGCGCAGGCTTTGAATACATTTTTAGAGATGAATATTTAACCTGAATAATTCATTTCTCGCAACGACCGTATTTTTTGGATTTGTCATGCAGTAGGCATCTTTGCTGTTGTCGATACAATATTGCACTTTTAGAAATATTAGAAGCAAGCAAGTGCAAAGATCCTTACAGGATGACTTTACAAGAAAGAAAACAAAATAATTATTCCTTTGCGTCTTAGCGCCTTTGCGCGAAATATTTATGAATAGATTAGACTAAGTAATAAAGATTATGATTAAAACTTTCGCAAAGATAGTCTCTGAGGGTTTGTTCTCATTTTATGTTTACTATGCGGACCTGCTAATCGGTTGGCAAATAGTCTCCTTTATATATATTTATCAATCGACGGATGCCGGAGCAATATTAATTCGTCTTGAAAAGTGTTCTGTTTTTCAGCCCTATCTTATTGGGATTGGGGCATTGATAACTATTTTACTACTTGTTCTACACCGGCTCTCGCCGATTATCCAGTTACAACAAATGCCAGGTTTACCAAAACAGGTAATGATCCAAAATATATTTTTGGTGATATTATTTATTAATTACCTGGCGATTCAACTAAATAGTCATCTCGATGCATTCGAACTTATTGCTTTTTTCTTTGCTATCTGGATTTTAAAAAGATGGGGATCGGTTTTTTATAATGCAAAAATGGCAGGGTGGATGCATCCTACAACGCATGGTACTTTTTTTGTGGTTGCTTTGCTAAATGGCTGTGCCTTGATAAGTATTTTTAATCTTGCCGGTATCGGATCCTCAAATTTACAACATTTCCTGTTGATCCTGCTTGCCTTTGATTTATTTATAGTCTATGCCCGCTTTCAATATCTATCCAAATCCGGTCAGACTACAAATCGAATAGCCCGGAAATTAATGGGGACTCAAATCCTTTCTTTTGGATCCAGAATTATAATCGGCATATTTATGCCTGCCATATTCATATTATACATGATTCTGGTTAATGGGGGCGAAGTAAAAGGAGTGGGGATTTTGATACTTGCCGGGACACTCATTGACAGATTTCTTTTTGTTAATTCAGTGGATAAAAGTTTTATTTAGTGGTAAATAATTTAGGTTGGTTAAAAATCAAAAGAAAACTCAACGATCCAGTTTCCCGCCTTTGATGATTGCTCGGGAAAATCTCTCCATTGCAACATCCTGTTAACCAGACAGCCAATCATTCCCCGGTCCTTTACTGAAGATTTTGTTGCCCTTGCTTTAATTACTTCACCGGAAGGAGATATGGTTAATTTAAACGAGATGGATCCATGATAGTTTTCTATTAGACGCTGTTTCTTCTCGATACAATACAATAATGAACCGCTATGTTTGTTGATTGCCTCGCTCACAGTCTTCGGTTTCGTACTTGTCTGATCAAGATTGGCAAAACTAAGTGATATTTTACCCGTTCTTTTTATTGAATGATCCTTTACGGTGTAGTTTGCCGTATCAGTAAAAATAGTTAATTTACAGGGATAGACGTACAATACTTTTGGATTATGTTGTAATTTTTCCTGGGTTTTCAGAAGTTTACTTAATCGTGCTCTGGGATTTGAAAATGTAACATGATAAATGTTCAGTGAAGGATACCTGCTAATCGGTTCCAAACCATATTCATCAAATATACGGTCCTTAATCTGATCAGATACATTCTCTTTGAAGGCGAGCATTAATTGATCAGCATACATTTTTTCACCTGAGGATGGATCGGTAATAACATTAGCGGCAAGTGTCTCCTGTCCGCTTTCATCGGATTTCGGAGCTTTACCGGCCAACGATAAACTCACGTAAAGTGTGAAGATTAATAATATTTTAAATGTATTTTGCATAATCTGTTTCCCTATCTATTTAAAACTGAATAATTCTTGTTACTCGTTTCTCGTACCTCCGCAATATCTGTGCCAGGTTGGATTTTAGATAGGAAAAAAACGATGCTAAAATAATTAAAAACAGTAACTAACAACGATAGTACCCTACAATATTTTCAGGATAAATCCGCTTTATTTGAGGGTGAAATCTGGGAAATATTTTTACATATTGAAAATATGCATACCGGCAAACCAAACAAGGCAGTAAAATAGACTATAGTATTGTTTTTTATAAATTTCATGCGTAAATTTTCTAAAGCATTCCTTTAGATTTGTGTATCTGTTTTAAATGATATTTACTTTTTTGTACTGCTGGTAATTTGATTTTTTTTCATTGATTAAAAAAGGCTGGCTGTAAAAAAATACTCGTTTTATAAATTATTTATTTAACCTGGATAATTCATTTCTCGCAACGACGCAAAGGCGCAAAGAAATAATTTTTAATAGTATATTTTTAATTCGTGAAATTCGTCAAAATTCGTGATAATTCGTGGATATCTTTTCTTTGATTGCATCCCGCAGGTGCGGGATATGAATAGATCAGGTTAATATAAAATTTTGATACTATTGATGCTTGTCACATTTATTTTTTATAAATAGATTATAATTGCTCTAATTTGTATCAAATTTTAAATTTGTTCATCATATAAATTAAGATGAGGTCAGAGAATTATTAAATAATGTAATT
>SDBT01012241.1_pt1 | contig 13782 bp, 15 predicted proteins | sample 2277101 | NCBI WGS metagenome assembly SDBT01 (sample SAMN10404973, study PRJNA504765) | marine sediment metagenome | isolation source: marine sediment core GS10_PC15, 103 cmbsf | place: Arctic Ocean: Southern Knipovich Ridge | collected 2010
ATAAGATATGAACTTTGTTTTGATGTTTATGATTCAACTACTGGAAGAGAGAACTATTGGTGTAAAATAGGACTTAAAGTTGAAATACCTAAAGAAGTAATTGTAGAAAAGATAATTGAAGTTCCAGTTAAAACAAATACTCAATCAGGAAGATTAGAACGTTGTGGGCCTAGAAACATAGGTTGTGAGACAATATATGGATAATGATATTCCCTACAATAATTTAGAATCAATGATATGGGATTATAATATATTCAGAAGTTGCATTAGACATTATCAAAAACATTTTAAATGTGATAGACAAGAAGCAGAAGATTTTGTCAAAACTAATTTAAGCGAGTATATGAGGAAATACTATGAGAATATGTTTTTGCCTCAGATAAACAAAAAGATGGAATATATAAAATAATGGAAACCGAAAACTTCATGGAAAATATTGATTGTTGGATCAAACAGATTAGATCTGAATTCTCAAATATCACAGATGTTTCTCATATAGTTGAAGAGAATGTTAATAACATTCAGCATAACTATGAGTTAATATACGATCTAAAAGAACAGATAGATGATTTAAAAGAAGAAGTAAAAGCATTAAAGCTACTACAATTAATACAACTTAAGGAAAAAATATAATGGTAAAGGATATTAAAGTTCTAAAAGAAAAGCCTATGCAAAGTGAGACTATTAAAAATTGGGCTATGAAAATAATGAGTTTTATCTTCGAGAGAAGCCAGGATAATCTTCTAAGGTCTATGCCTTGGGGTGATTCTGACAGTCCAAACACAGAAAGAAAAAAAGATACAATGATAAGTGATATAGGGATGTTGATGAGAAGTGGAGTTCCACCCCATATAGAGGGAAATAAGATTACTATGGAGTATACTGCTGTTCATGCAATGGATGTAGAATTTGGAAGCGATCCTAAGAAAGTCAAGGTATCTATTCTTGCACAGTGGGCCATTAGAAAACTAGGAATGAAAAAGAGTATTGCCTGGAGTTTTGCCAAGAGACTGTCGAAGAAGATTGAGCGAGAAGGGATTTTACCCCATCCATTTTTACGCCCTAGTTTATCAGATGCTGTCGCTAAGTTTAATCTTAATATTAAACCACCTCGTCTTTAAAACGAAAAATTTATATATTAGTATATTAAAAAATAACTATGACCCGAATAACTAACGAAGTTATCGTCGAGAGGATTGAAGGACTTAAAACTCTTACTTCTGAAAAATTCAACAGTATGAACAAAAGACTAGACAAGATAAATGGAAGACTCAACAAACATGGAGAAAAATTAGATGAACATGAAAAAGAAATATTAAAACATTCTGGAACAATAGGTCAACTATCTGATGATAACGTTAAAGCTAGGAGTGGTTGGGGAAGAATTTTAATGAAAGTTTTTCGTATGTTATAGAAAAGTTTAAATACTTCTTTATTATAAGATAAAATATCGAGTTCTATCAGAGTACAAATTTAAAAAAATGGAGAATACAACAATATCTATTCTTAAGGGAAAAGTTGCACAATATCCTAAATCTGAAATTCTTAATGAAGAGGATAGACTTGCAAAAGGATGGCTTTCCGTCGAGGTAAGAGACTCAGATGGTGAATTGATTCCAACTTCTGAATTTGAGAAATCCCTTAATGTGTGGATGAAAAGGGGTGCTTTTATTTCTGATCAACATAGTAATAGAATAATAGGAAAAGGTCTTAGATGGTATAAAGAAAAACATCCTTCTGGACATGATGGGATTATGTTAGACTATCAGATTTTCAATGATCTTTCTACTGACGACGAAGTATGGTCAGAAATAAAATCAGGAGAAAGGTCTGGACTTAGTTTTGGAGGGAGAGCTACTAAAAAGCCAAAGACTAAATCAGACGGTGAAACAGGAGAAATAACAACTATTTTAAGGGGTGTAGAATCTATGGAAGTAGCTTCTGTAAAAGACCCTGCTAATGATTTAGCTCTTAATACAGCTGTTAATTATCTTGCTAAGTCAAAGAAAGATGTTAATATAAAAGATCCTAAAGATAAAGAAAAAGATATTATTTCTATGTCTATCTTTGGTAAAGAGTTTCAAATACTTACTGACGAGGAAAAGAAATTAGTTAATGCTGCCAAAAAAGAAGCTGAAGAATTTATGGGAAAGATGCTTAAGAAATATTCTGATATTCAAAAACCATTTGCAGGATTTGAAAATTTTGATTCTTGTGTCGAGGCACAAATGGATAAAGGAAATTCTGAAGAGAGTGCAAAAAAGATATGTGGTTCTATCCAAGCTAGAACAGAAGATAAGAAAAAGAAAGATGGGGATTATGGGCCACATTCTCACGACGAGGAAAATTCAGAAGGACTACATTCTCATCCTGAATTAGAAGATAAGAAAATTAAAAATATCTCTGAAAAACTGAATAAAATAAAAAAATCATTAGAAAATGTAACTATTAGAAATATTGAAAATAAACTCGAAAAGGTAGTCAAAGCCCTAAAAAAACAAAAAGTTTAAATAAAAGCTCAATTATAGTTATAATTTATAAGAGAAAAGTGTACTATTAGCGTAAAGAGTTCTAATAAATTATAAGATTAACCAAAAAGAGGTGGGATTAATGGGAAAAAATAAACAAGATGATTCTGAAGAGAAACCCTCAGAAGAGGAAGAGAAAAAAAAGCAAGAAGAAGAACAAAAACCTGATGAAGATAAGAAAAAGAAAACAGGTAAGAAGAAGGAAGATGAGAATTCTGAAGATCCCGATAGACTTGCAACACTTGAAAATAAAGTTGACCAACTTACAAGTATGGTAGGTAAAATGCTTAAGAAACAGGAAAATCCAGAAGATCCTACTGACGTAGATTCTGAAAGTTCAGATGAAGGAAATGATAACATGGGTAAGAAGAAGGAAGAAGACGATGAAGACACAGAAAAACAAGAAGAAGACGATGAGGATAAGAAAAAGGAAGACGAAGATGAAGAGGATAAGAAAAAAGCAGATGAAGGAGAACCTGAACCTGGAGAAAAGGAAGTAAAACTTCCAAAAGCAGCTGCAGGAGAGACAGACGTTGACGATTCAGAAGAAGAGGATGAAGTTGATATCCTTGAAAAGACTATTCGAAAGATGGTTAATAAAGATATCAACAGAATTCTAAAGTCAAAAGGTATTACTAGGTCAAAAATAGCACCTAGACCAGGACACAATATCGTTAAGAGTAAGGGAGAAGCTCCTGTAGATATGGCCTTTGATATAATCAAAAAGTCAAAGGAAGGCAAGATAAACGACATTGGAGCTACAAATAATATGATAAAGAAACACGTAAAAAAAAGACAAGAACATCTGCAAGCTGAGTTTAATAAGGAGGTGATGTAAATGTCAAATGCACAAATACAAACAATAGAAGATATGGAAAGATTGTTTTATTCACAAAAAGGCATAGCTTATTTGAGTGAATCAAATCTGTTGAATCCGTTTATTACCAAAGATGCACAAGTAACTTCTGGAGTTACAGGAGTTTTCAATGCAGTATATGGAGCGCAAGCATGGGTTCAGCTTAATATGGAAGCTAATACCTTTGGAGCACTTCCAAAGTTTCCATGGAACAGAAGTGGTTGGAGAGCAATAACTGCTAGAGGAATAACTGCCTTAGCAGGAGGAGTAGCAGAGGGCGCAGCACTTCCAGCAACTACAAAACCAACATTCGCAGAAATAAGCACAAAGCCAAAAACAGTAGTAGTTAACTTCGAGAACTCAGAGGTTCAAGAATATCTGGCTACTGATGGTGGAGACGATGCTTTTGCTGCAATGGCAGATTTGAGAGCATACGAAGCTGTTGAACATAAGGAAGAAATCAACGCAGAACTTAATACTCAGAATGGAGCACTAGCAGGAAACAACTTTGAGTCTATTGATAGGATAGCAGCTAGCTTTGATGAACTTAACAACTGTTCTGAAAACGACGAAAGTACACCTTATACTACAGGAGATTTAGATATCTTTGGTCTTGATAGGGATGGTGGAGCATCACAGATAGCAGATGCTTATGTAAACCACAATAGTTCTACAGTTAGGTCTCTTACAGATTCTGTATTACAGACACTTGTTCAAAACACGCTTTCTAATGGAGCAAATCCAAATGGACAGTTCTTCCAAACAGGATATGATACTTGGGCTGTTATAAATCAGCTTTATGACCCTCAAGTTAGGTATAATCTGATTGGTGCTGCAAGTATACAACCTAGTGTAAATGGAATAAAATCACTTGAAGGCCACAATGTAGGAACAAATGTAGCTACACTTTATGGTAAAGTAGTTATTATTTCCAAAAACACTGTTGTAGACACTGGTGGAATTAGCAGAGTTTACTTGCTCGATACAAGCAACCCAGAAGGTTTTGATATACCTAGACTTTCTATAAAGATTGCAAAACCAACCCAGTACTTCGAGGCAGGAATCAACCAGGGAACTCCATTTGCTATTAACAAACTTGGAACTGAGGGTATGTATAGGACTATGGGAGAAGCAATCTCTACTTTCCTAAAAACACAGGGCAAGATTAGGGATATAAAAGCGTAAACAAATATTTTTTTATTTTCTTTTTTAAAAAGAATATATACAGGTGATAACAATGGCAAAGATAATATGTAAAACATTACAAGGTGGATTAATTTCATCAAATACATACACTTCTCGTAAAGGTAATGCTTATTTATTTAACAGAAATTCTCCTACTATAATCAATGATAAAGAGGATATTGAGTATTTCCTTCAATGTGGTGGAGAAAATACTCTTTTTGAGTCTATAGGGCCAGTAAAAGACGTTGTTAAAAAAGTAGCTGAAACTGTTAAGGAGAAAGTAAAGGAAGTTGTAACTGGAGAGAAAACTGAAACTGAAAAGAAGCCTGCAGTAGACAAGCATACTTATGAAGAGTTAAAGAAGATGAATAAGTCAGAACAGGTAGACTTATTAATGAGACTTGGAGGATCTAATATTAGAATTCCTAGATTGGAAGAAGAGAGGATAAAACTTATTCAAAAGCTAGAATCAGATTTAAAAGAGGTGTAAAATGACGATTGTAACCACCATTACGGACAGAAGCGTATGGGGAGATAAAAAAGTAGTATATGGAAAAGCTGTTTTAAGCGATGCGGCAACAGGCGGAGATGTTATTACAAGTCTTTCTAGAGTAGAACATTTTATGATGAACGTCCAAGGAGGAACTCAAAAAGGTTGCTCTGTAGATGAAGATTTGCCACTATCTGGCGGAGACGTAACAGTAGAAGTAGAGACTGCCAATGGTACTCTTTACTGGATGGCAATAGGGAATTAATATGACCATAAACACTACCATAGATTCTAATGATAGAACTGTTTTTGGAGATAAAAAAGTAGTTTATGGAGTTTCAGTAATAAGTGGGGATGTTGCTACAGGAGATGTAGTTACTGGACTTGCTTATGTAGAGCATTTCTTGGCAGTTGTACAAGGTGATACCCAAAAAGGTTGTTCTATAAATGAAGATTTGCCGCTTTCTAGCGGAGACGTTACTGTCGTTACAGAAAGCAATAACCAGACTTTTATCTGGATGGCTTTAGGTCACTAAATGAAAATAAAACGAATTATAATATCTTCTTTGTTTTTGTTAATTTTATTTATCATAGCCTTAGGTGTTTCTGCAGTAGGTACTAACGGAGTAAATCTTATAACTCCTGTTAATGGTACTTGGTGGAATAATGCTTTAAATTATACACCTGGTTTTACATTCAACTGGACAGATGTTGGTGATTCTTCTTATCTTACTGCAAGTTGTTCGCTTTATATATCAAACACAAGCAATACTTCCAAGTTTGTTAATAGTTCTAGTCTTTATAGAAATATCACTGTTGAAAGGAATGCTACAAATAATATTACAATGAATGGTCCATTTGCTTTTTTGGATACTACATATTTCTATACTATAGAATGCTGCAATGAAACTGCAACTCCAAATTGTTGGTTTCCAACACCATTAGAAATCTATCTTGATAACAATACTATTCCTACTCTTAATATAAGTAGCACAAATTTTGTTAATAATTCCTGGGGAAGTAATTCAAGTATAACATTTACTTTCAATGTAACTGATTTAGGAGACTTACGTGGAAAGGTAAATTGTTTACAAAACAACGCCACAAATGAAACAGATGCTAATTCATGTGGGACTTTTTATAATGTTCTTGGGGCATATGCATTTAATTCTACGTGGTTAGATGATTTTACAAATATTAATGCTTATGATGATAATTTCAGTACTTATGCAGAATTTAATGTTTCAGATTCTAATTTGAGTGTTATTTTTGTAAACTACACTAAGCCAGCAAAAACATATCTAAAAGGAAAATGGTTGATAAAAAGCGGAAATCAAATACAAAGAAATTTGACTTTAACTGATGGATGTTGGAATAGTGATAAAATAATATTAAAGATGGAAAGTCTAAAGGATTTTTCCTCAAATGAAAAGTCTAAGTATTATTGTTATGATAATTCTATTTCAATACCTGCGTGGACTTTGTTATATACAGATAATGATAATGCAAGAATATATGAGGAGGCCATGTGGTGGTTTGTAGATTATGGGTGGACTAGGGGAAATCTTACAGTTGAAATATTAAATGCTTCTAATGATGTTGTTTTTGCCACAGTAGATGTAAGTAATAATACTCAAGCCGATTTAACTTTTGTTGCAGCAGATGGAAATTATACCTTTAACATAAGAGTTTCGGATCCTGCAAACAATACTAATACTAGTGGGCCTTATGTAATATTTTTGGATTCTACTATTCCATTAGTGGAATTTTCTAATCCAACACCGCCAAATGATACATTTAGATCGGATAATTATGTCTTTATAAATGTAACAATAAACGAAACCAATTTTGGAGAGGCTATATTAAACTTTGATGGTTCAGATAAAAAGATGGTGGGATTTTCAGATTCTGACGATGTAAGTGATGCTAATACAGGACAAACCCTAGCTTTTGATGGTGACTTTAGCACATATGTGGGATCTAACATAAGCCAGGGAAGTATTTTTGAGAACTATTCATCAACTATAAATACTAATTTTCAATCATTGACTAAAATAGAATACAAATTTCAATTTAATTTAACGCAACCAACTTTCACTAATAGTAGTGCAAAGATTGAAGTTTATTTTTATAATAATTCCAATGCAATATGGGTATTAGTTTATTCAAATAATACTAACTCTAGTGGAAAACCTGTAAATGTTACTGTTACTATAAACAATAGTGATGAGTCTACTTTTGCAAATGTTTCTCTCCCTTTCCAGATAAGGATTAATGTGTCTAATAATGAAACATTTGGTAATGATTCTTCCAAATTCTACGAAGGAACTTCGAGATTCTTCTTTAATCGATGTGTAGGAAACATTACGGGAAGACATTGTTTTTATAATGTAACTGCAATATTAGATAAGAAAAATATACAATATAATGTTACTGTAAATGATTCTTCAGCAAACATAGGAACAACATCTACTAGGTTTGTTTCAATAGATACAACGGCACCCGTTGCTCCGATTGTATATAATTGGACATTTACTGATAGTGCAGCTTCTATTAAAATGACTACCAACGATACTTCCCCAGATACTGCCAAAGTAAAAGTATATGATAGAGATAATGTAATAAAAGCAACTATAGATCTTACTATAGTTTCTAGTGAATCAGTAGTTAATGGAGATAATAATTTTTCAGGAACATTATTAGATTCAAATATAATAACAGAAGGATCATTTACTCTAGAGTTTAATATTACAGATGTATTGAATAATAGCAATACAAACAATATGACAGGGATATTCACCAGACTTTATGATGGATGGAATTTAATAGGATTTTCTGGAGCTAATGCTAGTGGGACACCAAAGGAAGTCCATGAATTATGTGCTGATTTGGCTAATTGTACCCAAGTTTCTGTATTTAATAACACAAACAAAACATTCAAAACTTTTTCAACAACTACCCCTTCAGTAAATAACGATAGTAGATTACATATAGGAAAAGGGGTGCATATTTTTATAGATACTTCTTCTTATTTGATAAGTAAAGATGAAAGACCAGTTCCTGGAGAGACAGGAGAGTTTGTAGAACTTTTAACGCAAGGATGGAATACGATAGGATTAATTAAAGGTTCAGATATTACAGGAATATGGAATGCTACAAACATTACAACAACTGTTGCACCACTCAATTATACGTCTTGGTATAATGCTTCGGCTACTACATTCTATACTTGTAGAAAAACAATAGATTTATGTTCTGGAATAAGTACAGCACCAAGAAATATAAACCTTGTTGAAGGATGGGCTGTATGGGGCCTTAGTGTAAATTACAACGCATCAGTAAATAAATCTACTATGGTTTAGGAGGGAAAATGAAAAAAACAATAAAATCAATGTTAATCTTTATGGTTCTTTTAGTTTCGATAGTTAGTTCTGCAATATATTCTCCAATGCCTATAAACGGAAGAGTAACTGGAGATTTCATAAATGGACTTACAATAGAAGTAACTAATTTGAGAACAAGTGATGTTCAGAAAACTACTACTTCAAGTATAGGGGAATTTATTGTAGATGCTGCAAATTTCAAGACAGAACCAAAATATATTTGGTTTGATAAATTTAAGATAGAAATAACAAACTGTGTTTCTAATCCTGATTGTGTAAAGACTGTTACTTATGAAGGACAGGATGAAATTTTTTCTATATTTGATATAGGCGATTCTGTAGAACCTCCTGAACCAGAGTGTGTCATTGATTCTGACTGTCCAATAAGTTACAAATGTATTAGTGAAGAATGCGTATATTCTCCACCAGAACCCGAGCCAGAATGTACTTCTAATTCTGACTGTCCAATAAGTTATGTTTGTGAAAGTCAAGAATGTGTTTATGTAGAACCAGAAGTAGAGTTCAAAGATATCATAATCAGCACAAATGACAACAAAAGCATAGCATCTATAGAAGTAGATTATTGTCAAAATATAGATGTTGTTGTTAAGAAAAACAAACTTAATAAACTGCAGGATAAAGAAATAGACTTCAACAGAAAGGATTATGATATTCACGAAGAGATAATTCTTAGAGACATGGAGATAAAGACAAGTCTTTATGATTCAGATTATGGAACTAGGCCTTATATTATTGTTCCGGAAGAAAGTATTGAATACAGATATGTATTTGACAAAGGAATACCTTTGGATGAAATAGACTATGATGAACCTCTTGAGATAAAATTTATGGGTGAAGATTACACAATAATCTCTGCTTCAGAAAATAAGATAACTATAGAAAAAGGAGAATTAGAGACAAATCTTAAGATTGGAGATAAAGTTCCTTTTGATGGCAAGAATATAGAAATAATTTCAATAGGATATGATGATGGAACTTATGTTTATGTTTCCTATAATGGAGATAAAGAACAGATATTCAAGGGAGATATAGGAAAAGTAGGGGGAATACAGATTCTTGCAGAAGATATAATTGATGATCCCGATGTAGCAGATTTAGTAGATCTGAAGATTGCTGAAGAAATAGAAATAGATATAATTAATGGAGAAGATTATGAAGATGGAGAAGATTACAAGTGGATTATAAGTCTTACTGGTTCTGGAGGATATATTGGAATTACAAACCAAGAAGATTATAAGTATTTGGATGATGAGGAAGAGAATTCTCCACTTACTGTAATGGATAAGATTGTTCTTCCAAATAACTTCGCTACTATCAAGTTTAATGAAATAACTGATACTGAAATAACTGATATAAATTTTAAGGTAAAGGAAAACTACCTTTACGTAAGAGGAAACGAAGGCAGCTTTGTTTACAATAATGTTGACTATGATACTATTTACATAGACAGTGAGGGTATTTATGATACTGATAAAGATTTGATTTCAACAGATAAAATCAGAATAGGGGATAGTACTACTTATCTTAAGCTTGCAGGCAACGAGGTTGAAATAAGAGATCTTTCAATCAAACTAGATATGAGTGATATACTATACAATGGAGAGAGTTATGATGAAAAAGAAGACACTTATGTTGACTGTTATGGTATGGTTTTCAAAGACCCAGATAAGGCTATTAAAGACAAATATGGATTTCAAGTAGAGATTCCAGAAGAGAGAATAAAAGGAACTCTAACGATAGGAAAAGAATTAGATATTCCAGAAATGGATAAACCTGAATCAACAGATTCTGTTGAACCGGATACAGAACCAGATGAACCTGGAACAGAAAAACCTATATTGGATGATCCAGTAGAACCAGACCCAGTAGAACCAACACCGGACCCTATTGTTGAACCTAAACCCAAACCAGTAGAACCTACAGATCCCGTTGAACCTGCAGAGACTTCAGCATTATTCAAAATTCTTATATCATTGGCAATAGCAATACTTGGATTTGTAGGATGGGGAAAAGGATTCGTGGGATTAGCAAATTATTGGTTTAATAAAGGAAAAGAATATGAAGCTGATGGGAACAAAGTAGAGGCAAATAAATGTTACGATAGGGCTGCAAAAATGCTAAGAACAGCCTTAAAAAGAGTAGAAGAGGATAAATATAAATGACCCAAGATATGATCTTAAAGGAAGGGGACGTAATAACTTTTAATGGAACTAAATTTCAGCTTAAGGAAAATGTTATGATGAAGGCTAAAAAACTAGATTTTAATTATTGTGGGGTGAATATGTAATGGCACCACCAATTCCACATTCAATTACAATAATATTAAAAGAAAGTGATAATTCTACTAATAAAGTTGGTGGTAAGGTTTATGTTTCAAACACCACTAAAAAGACTTTATCAGAAGAAGAAACAACTAATGCTAGTGGAGTTGCTATAATAGATTTAGCTAATTTACCTATAGCAGCCGGACAGACAGTTCCTTATGACCAAGGAGACAGAATACTCATAATAGCGCATGGTCCGGATAACGGGCAAGCTATGAGCGATGGTGTTCTTTATACTGTAACTGGGGAAAGTAAAGACCAAACTCTTTATTTAAATCCTATTGTGCATACAGGTAGGCAGTCTACAGTTAGATTAATGGGAATTATGATAGAAAACCCAGAATCTAGTGATAAAGATGTTTTTGTTTATTCTATTACTGACGGAGCGATTCTGGCACATATCCTAGCAAAGAAGGCAGCTACTAACACACCAGGTATGATCGATTTCACCAGAATGGGCATATCATGTAACGGAGGCTTTATTGTAACAAGAGCCCATCAAAACGTTACTATAACGGCGGTAATCAAATGACTGGAATAATGGGAATGCCACCTGCATTAAAAAAACAAGAGAATGGATACTTCTGGAATAAAAAAAAGAAAGATAAAAAATCAAAGAAAAAAGAATACGAAGATGATGAGGAAGAATCTGAAGATAAACCATGAGCTGTTAAGTAAACGTCAGTTAAAACGATAATTATTTATAGAAGTATGATATAGTTATCTCTAAGTAGTTCCTCTTTATAAAAATAAAGAGGGAGGGCACGGTGAGATTTGAACTCACAATCTGAAGCTTAGTGGGCAACGAGGTTGAAATAAGAGATCTTTCAATCAAACTAGATATGAGTGATATACTATACAATGGAGAGAGTTATGATGAAAAAGAAGAAAAGAAGAATAAACCAAAAGATTTAAATATGACCTAATTTCTAATACCTTTATGGATTCAGAGAACGCAAAGAGAAAGCCAAAAATAGCAATTCTTTTACCCCTTTATGGAAATATACCTGTTTGTTGGTTTGAAGCATTTATAGCATTTTTAAACAAGAATTCTCCTAATTATATATGGAGTATTGCAATAAAGCAGCATAATCCAGTTGACAAAGCAAGAAATGAATTAGTTAAAGCTGCCCTTAAGGAAAATCCAGATTACATTCTTTTCTTAGATGGAGATAATTTAATCCCTACAGATGCACTAGATAGAATGATAAAAGTCATGGAAGATAAAAAAGCTGATTTAGTCACTGCACTTTACTTCCAGAAAGGAAATCCTCATATGCCAGTTATAAGAAATTATAGATATGGTGGATTCTGGACTATAGAAGATGTTGAAATAAATAAAGTAATACCTATTGATGGTACTGGAATGGGGTGTTGTACTCCTCCAGATACTTTAGTTTTAGATGAAAATAGACAAGTTAAAAAAATAAAAAAATATAAAGTTGGAGATAAACTTATAACACATAAAAACAAAGTTAGAAAAGTATCAAATATTATGAAAAGAAAGTATAGTGGTGAAATGATATGTATTAAACCTAGATATTTTAGACAAGAAATAAAATTAACTCCAGAACATCCAGTATTTGCTTTAAAAAAAGTATATAAAATAATTAATGGAAGAACAAGAAGAAATAAAAAAATAGAAATGCAGCCAATATTTATAAATGCGGGAGAATTAACGGCCGAAGATTTTGTTGCATTTCCAAAACCTCCAAAGTTAGATAGGAATTTAGATTTAAATATAAAAATTTCTGATTATTTGACAAAAGAATTTCATTCTGACGACGGATTTAACACAATATACTTAAAGAATTCATTTCATAGTTATAAAAATAATTCACTTAGAAAAATAAGTGAAAAATATAAGGTAAACAGAATAAGTTTGGGGAGATGTTTGAGGAAAATACATTCTGGGATAAAAGATGGGCATCAAAGTAATGAATCTTTTTATAGAATAAAGAGGATATTAGAAAAAGAAAATTTTACAGAAAAAATAGAAAATATTAAAGTTAAAAATATAATCAGATTAGATGAAAAGTTTGCTAGATTATATGGATTGTATATTGCTGAGGGTAGTTCATTTAATGGGGTGATAGAGTTTAGTTTTGGAAAAAAAGAGAAAGATACTTTGGCAATAGAAACTTCTAACTTGATTAATGAATTATTTGGATTAATTTCCAGATTAGAAATAAAAGATAATGTATGTAGGGTAGTAGTATGTAGTAGAATACTCGAGGAATTTCTGGAAAAAATTTCTGGAAAAGGGGCATTTAATAAAGAAATTAAGTTAATCAAAGAATTATATCTATCTGAAGATAAAATAATTCATTCATTTCTGAACGGATATATAGATGGTGATGGACATAGGAGAAAGGAATTTATATCTATGAGTACTATTTCACAAAAATTAGCTTATCAATTAAGAGACTTATTTTTGTATATAGGGACAATAAGTACCTTGTCTAAAAGAAAAGGAACGAATGAAATCCAAGGAAGAAAAGTAAATTCAAAGGACCCTTATATAATTACCACATATAATAATTCTAAAAGATATTTGGAAGATAAGAATTACGTTTATCTCCCTATTTCTATAAAAAAGGAGAAGTATGACGATTGGGTATATAATTTAGAAGTTGAAGAAGATAATTCATATGTATTAGAGAATTTCATAGTACATAATTGTTTAATTAGACCAGATGTATTCATAAGATTAGAATGGCCTTGGTTTAAGTTCTCTTACGAAACTTGGGGAAAGAAAAAAATGCAGATTAGCGAAGATTTGTATTTTTGCAGAAGTATGTTAAAAAAGGATATGAAAATGTTCTGTGATACTGGTATTATTTCTGACCATTTTGGAGACACAGTTGGGCTTGGAGAATATATGTCCTTTGAAAACATAAGAAAAGATATGATTACTGCAAGAGATTCTTTAATGAATGATATACAAAAGTTTACTGGAGAAAATGAATTAGAGATAAGCCAGAAAATAAGAGAA
>SDBT01012242.1_pt1 | contig 13782 bp, 8 predicted proteins | sample 2277101 | NCBI WGS metagenome assembly SDBT01 (sample SAMN10404973, study PRJNA504765) | marine sediment metagenome | isolation source: marine sediment core GS10_PC15, 103 cmbsf | place: Arctic Ocean: Southern Knipovich Ridge | collected 2010
CTGTACACACCACTTAATACATTCCTAACATCCATCTTGGGGACACCGCCAGCAATCAGTGTCGTGACTACCTCATTCTGAGGAACGCCTAACCTAATTGCAGCCTGCGAAGCTCCAGACATGTCCCTAAATAACCCACGACGGGCCGTGTCTGCTCTCCCGTAAGCATCACGAAGTTCTGCCTCACTTACATGCCCACCCCTAGTTAACACGGTATTTAATAGTCTGTTGGCCTGCCTAGTTCCACGATTAAAATCCCTCGCTCGCCACTTCAATGATTCCGCAACGTCCAGGTCTTGTATTCGTTGGCCAGTGACAACAGCCATAGACTCAATCAACGGATCATACGTTCGCCCAGAGGTCGATGTCGTTCCCATTATACCCTTATAGATACGACGACCACTCGTAATAGTTCCAGGTTCAAATGCCTCCCATAAATGAGCAGTCACATCTTGAGCTTGTTTATTCACGCTATCTTGTGGATTGTAAACCTGAACCCCGTCATCATTATTACTCCACACGTCCACTATCTTACCGTGAAGAATCTCCTCTCCAGCATAGGGTTCCGTAAAATCCTTCATGGCGTTCCAAATACCTTCTTTGGGATCACGTCCACTCATTAAAGCATTCACTGGAGTAATCAACGTATTATGTGGATCACTATACGAGAGATCAACAAAACGAAATACAGCTTTCCCGGCTGTAATCGGCAACTTCCCGAGATGTAAGAGAACACTATTCTTTTGCCACGGAGCCACAAACCATCTCAAATCCTCATCATCATCCGCAGAAATACCAGCAAGCATTTTAGCTGCTATAGCCGCCGCTTTAGTTGCCGTCATAGCCATCGTCATACCAACTAATCGTCGTGCCCCAATCTTTCTTAGTCGTGGGTCACGAAGTTCCTGTTGAATATAATTAACTGTATGATAAGTCGTGCGTACAATCTCAGCCGGGAAAGAAACGAACGGACCCACGGGAAGGTGGCGCATAATTCTGACACCCTCAGAAGTACGTGACCACGTTGGATATGTATTAACTAGTTTCTCAGCAGAAAGTTCCTCTAATTCATTAAGAGGCAGTTCGGGCAACGCTATCCCATGATCGGTTTTTTCATTTTCGTAACCATATACTTTCCACCAATCATCCTCTTTTAGATATGCTTCTTGAGTTATTTCTAAAGTTCCACTAACTACTTTTTTTGCTAGACCCCTTGCCTTACGGGCGCGACGTTGCTCTATGGTACTATTAAACTCCTCTTCACTTAAATTTGCATGATCGCGTATATGAGCGCGTAATTCACTTCCACGAACACCTTGCCCGATTACCCCTAATTCTATAAGGCGTAAAGTGTATGCTCTCCATTCCACATCATTTTTCTTAAGAAGGTCTGTTGCAATTGCCTTATATGAATTATATAATTTACCCACACGCCAATGGCCTTGCATCATTGCAAAAAAAGGACCAGCACCAAAATTCCTAACATGGGTCATTAACGACCCAACAGTTTTATTCATCTTAACAACTGCGTTAATTGTCATTGCCCACCGAAGCCACGCCGGTTTCTCGCTACCTTTCCCTGAAGCACGTTCAAAAGCCTCTTTGATTTCAGGTGTAGTATACAGTCCATTCAATGGGTTCATTGTATTGGATTCATCGGCAGCTATGCGCGTTTTCAACTCACCGAAATCATTTACAATTGGTGTTTCGCTAAAGAAGGTTCCCATGCCAAGTTCACGGACATCCTTTAGAAATTGATGATTCGCAATTAAATTCCCAAGATAAGTCATTGACTTAGCATAATTTATTTCTACCTCATTATACTCACCCATTAAAGCGCGTATTTCTGGAGCGAACTCTCCTCGCTTCATTAGGATGCGTATATCCTTAGCACCTAATCCAGACTTCTTAAGCGATACAATAGGAGATTCAGCAGCACTACCTTCGTATAGCAACTTTTCTATTAAACCCTGAATTTCTGGTTCAGTTTTATCTGGATATTCCTGACGCAAATGCGCCTCTGCTCTATTGCGAACTTCAATAGGAACTTCCTCGGCCCATTTCGGACCATCATGTTTTCTATATGATCTATGAACATAAATCCCCTTATTCTCTGTAACCACACCCTCTAACGGTCCACTAATAGCACCGATCTCAATTGCTCTACTGGAAAGTGCATCAATGTTATTGCGTTGAATTCCTATCTCAACACCTACATCTCCTGGTAAAGATTCAAGTGGAACTTCGCCTTTTAACGCAGCATTAAAGGCAACTCTCTCCTGCTGTGTTAAATCCCTTTTTCCGAATTCTTGTTTAACTGCCCGACTATAATCACTTAATTCTAAAGCTATTTGTCGTTGAATACGAAGGATAGCACCATCCTTCTTTACTCTTTCTTTATATACAGAAGCCGGAAGTTCCCCGCGAGCAGTCCAGAATCGCTGGCCAACGTGTTTAGTAAAGCTGATTCCTTTACTGAGGGCTTTCAGACTGACGCCAATTGCTCCTTCGGGGCCTTTAATGAAGCTGGCTACCTCTCCTGTTTCTGTCGTGGCAGGCCCTTCGGGTTTCCAAAGTTCTTCTTTCTTAGCTAAAATTGGTGCAGGAAAGTATCTTGGATGTCCATAAACAGCCTCGGAAGTTACTCCAGGTTTATAACCCCCTTCCATCAATTCATCTTGACTAATAAATTTTCCACGGTACGTCCATCCTTCTAATATCTCTTGTTCAGTTACCTTGATATCGAGTCCCTGTTCTTGCGCCTTTGTATAAGCGCTAGCATGTGATTGTCCTGGTTCTGCTTCAACTATTTCACCGCTACTTAAACGAATTGCAGGTCTAGCATTTTTCTTAAAATCAGCTTTGAATTCTTCTTTGCTAGTAGCCGCCTCTGTCGCAGCAGGGGCCTCGGGGGCCTTTAAGGCCGCTATAATTTGCCTAGGGAATTCTCCATAATCTCCACGAACAGCTTCGGAAGTTAATCTTTGCCCGTATGGATAATATCCTTCCTCAAGTAATTCATCTTTGCTTACGAACTTACCTTGATATGTCCACCCAGACTCAACTGTATCGTCAACTTCTAAGCCCTGCTCTTGGGCCTTAGCAAATGATTCTGCATGTGTTTGACCAGGTTTGGCCTCAATTATATTCCCATCTCTAAACCTAATTGCTGGCCTACTGTTCTTTCTGAAGTCTTTCTTGAATTCCTCAGAGGTAGCAGGGGCCGCTGTAACCTCGGGAGCCGCTTGCTCGCTCGGAGCCTCCCGTTGGGCCTGTATCTCTCCAGCAAGCTCCTGGACGGCCTCTAGGCGATCCTTAGCAGACTTAATCTTATCGACCGGGAACCCCCAGTCCTTACTCCACTTCTTACGTGAAGGGGCCTTGCCAGACTCAGCGGCGTCAACTATCTCTTTTTCACCCCTGGCTTTCCTACCCTCCGATATTTGTGCAGCCCTATGCGGAATACTTACACCAAACGACATCCATGCGACCTGAGATGTAGTTTCAGCAGCCACAGAAGCAAGTGACCCTAAAGTAATATCTTCCTTACTGACACCGGAATACTTGTCATTAAGTAATTGTAAAGCTCCTATTGTTAGTTCTTCGACTTCCTCTTGTGCGAAATCTTTAACTGCACCTTTTGTGGCACCGCGTACAGTTTTACCTTGCTTTAATGTTTGCCTAATTCCATTTTTGATAGCAGCTCTTCCACCGACAATTTTTTCTAAACCGCCTAAACCAACCTTGTTCATTACACCAGTAATAACACCCTCAATCATACCCTGCCTAGCAGTATAAGATTTTAGTTCTTTACCTTTAAGGCCAGCATCTTTACCCTCAACATAGGCATTATTAGCCTCACTTAATGCACCAACAGCAGCAATCCCATACATACCAAGCGGGCCTCCGATAGCCATTTCCCCCCCGGAAGCCAGTGCCCCAGCTAATCCCCTCTTTATAATAGGCGGTGTAATTCTACCTGGCTCCTCGGCACGTTCTCCGACAACCTGTAGTAATGCACTACTATACCTAGACCAGAAATCTGCTTGTTCCTCACGAATTTTAGCGCCCCTAATATCTCCTATCGCGCTAGATAGTAGACCGGCACCCCTAGCAACACCAGTCAACATGCGGGCACCCATAGCTAATCCACCGCCACGAATAGTCGGAAACGGCGCTCGACCCAACGCGCCACGAGCGATCCCCGTAACACGCTCCCTTTCGGCAGCAATCTGCGTAGCAGAGAAACCAGACTTCTCTAAGGGGTCTACCTGTGCAGTATCATGCCAAGATTCAGAAACCTGAACCTTGGGAGCATCGCGCCAAGATTCAGCTTGTCTTTTATCATCAACAAGTGGTGCATTGCGCCATGAGCTAGCCTGCCTTACATCATCATCAACAAGTGGTGCGTCTCGCCATCCAGCCATTAGGGTTTATCCCTCTCTTTTCCATCTGGGTCAATAAACCTAGTACCAGATGGAAGTTTTTTGTAATCAGCTTCATTGTTAACAATAGGCGTATCCTTCTTGATTTCCGTATCTTCTATTAGATCAACAGCATCGAAAAATTGTTGCCTCATGTCTTGGGGAATCTCGTCGATACTACTAAACTGCTCCCTAAACTCACTGACTAAATTCCGAGCTTCCTCTAATTCCTTGAACCTCCCATAACCTCTCATAATCTGCTGTATTTCATCAGGAGTCCTAGAACGCTTAGTTAATCCATCAACAGAAACAACTTCCTTAGTATACAAGTCACGTTCAAAAGCGCGCCTCTCCTTGTCAATATCAGCCTTTAATTTAGCTGCATCCTGGGTAGCTTTTAGTTCGTGCTCAGCAGCTTGGCCCGCTTCCGTTTTGCGGTGATCCACTTGCCAAGTTTCACCATCTATTTTCCTACTTACCTTTGCTCCATTTTTATCAAAGACATCACCAACCCCTTCACCTTTAGCCCAGGGAGTTGCCTTGAACATCTGTTCGGGAGTAATATCTAATATCCCCATCATTGAGTTTCTATCAATCTGATCTAATTCCTTCTTGTTAAATATACCAGATTTCCTAGCTAATTGAGGAGCCATCCGAAATCTCTCTATTTCTGCCTTCTGTTTCGACGTATATCGTAACTCCATCTGCGAAGCATCAAACTCAGCTTTGATTTGCATCCTTTTCTGTATTTCATTACGCTCATCACGCATTTGCTGAGAACGCGGATATTGCCTCTCGGCGAAATACTCTGCTTGTATTTTAGCATGTGTTCCTGCGCGCCTCATCCTGTACGCACGTTCTGGAGATTTCTCCCATCTTTTCTGAGCTAATTTCGCCCAGTCAAGCGAAGTTGGAACCTGAACGTGTCTTACTGTTCTTGTCTGTGCCATAACTTCACCTAAAAGGATGGAAATTGAAACCTAGGAGCCATAGCACCAATAGCAGCCTGTGTTATTCCTGGCTCGGGATACTTATGCTCAAAACCTTGCATAACACCCAGCCTAGCTTGCATCATTTGATCAGATACACGATTCAACGCACTCTGTTGCTCGCGTTGAATTCCAGCCTGCATCGTCGGTGCAATAGTAGTATTAGCCATACCAACACGCGCAAGTTGCTGCATAGCACTAGCCCGCTGTCCTTGGTATTGACTTAATACATCCGCACGTTGTTGACCAGTTGTAGTACCAACTACACCGAGGGCTTCCTGGTACTTGGCTTCATTCGCAGCCTTAGCCTGCTGGAATTGCTGCTGATATTGGTTAATCATGCCAGTCAGTCCGCCAACTTGCTGCTGCTGTTGACCGAGCATTTTATTATAAAATTCCTGTTGTACAGCAAGCCTAGCGCCAGCAGTACCAGCTTGTATCCCAGCAATCCGTGCCGGTTGGCGAGCCTGAAACCACGCAAGATTCGGGTCATTAACCACTTGTCCTTGAGCCATTTTTATTTCTCCTGTTATCTAAAATTACAATTCTGCTGTTAAAAAATTCATACTTCCACTATCTATATCAAATGTCGAATCAGACCCACCGTTTTCAGGCATAGTAATACTTGCTGATATAGTCTCCGTATCCGTAGACTGAACAACCCCGTCCCTAAGAAGTTCCGCATAAATTGTCATTGTACTCTTTGCTATATTGTACCAATTTCCGCCGAAAGGCCACTGTCCATTGTAACCTGCTGCCGTAACACCGAAAGTAATTCTCCAGTATCTACTCTCAACTCCAGTATGGGAGAGTGTATAAGTCTTTGTGAATACGTCAAAAGATTCAGGCGAACTAGAGATTACTTCCGTAACTGTATGATACGCATCATCTGGATGATAATAATTATAGTCAGTGGTTTCACTTTTAGCCCAATTACCGCCTCCAGGACCCCCACCCGGACCCGCGACCCTATACCAACCTACAGCGCTAGAATAACCAGGCGGCCATACTAACGGGACTCCTATCGAAGTAGACGTATTGAGTTGTACAGTTACCCTTAATTGCCAAATTGTTTCTATATTCGTTACGGAAACATCGCTACCGCGTATTTCATTATAGCCGGGGTACGGTACTTGACCCGGACCCACTCCACCAAAATACGAACTTTCCGATGGGCCGACCTTAATTGTATACCCAACATCACCATCTTCAATATCATCACTTTCACCTTCTAACCATATTCTCCGGGGATTGTCCCATCTCTGAAACTCATTACCGAAATGTGGATGCTCCTCAAATGTTACATATTCCCTAGCGACAGATTCAGTATTACCCTCGCTGTCATCGCGTGATGTTACTGGAACAAAAATAGATGCATGTGTAGGTGGCGACGTTAATACAACATAGAAGAAATTTCCACCACGTCCTTTATCAGCAGTACCGTCATCGCTTTCGCGTGTAGTTAAACCAGACACAGGATACACTACAATTCTCGGCGCACTATCTGGATCATCATCATCACTTGGCTTTCCGCCGCCAGGTAAACCAGGCCATTCATAATCACGCCAATCAAACCCAGGTGGAAACGGGCCAGGCCACGGCCAATTTATATCCCACCCTGGCGGTCTTTCATCCTCGATGGTAGCAGCAGGCTTAGCAACGTATGCACCACTCATTATTCAATCTGCCTCTACTACACTTCCAACTTTATTTATTTCCAAGTGCATCCCGACCTGCGTAATATACACATCATCGTTATATTCAGTTCCACCAGTTGCAGCTATGCGTTTAACTCTTATTTTGACTTGACCGCCATGAAGATAGTTAGTTAAGGTAGCATTACCCATATCAAAATAAAATGCCTGAAGCGCAGGACTTCCTGTCGGCACAATATTCTCGAATGATAAAACTGCCTGTTCAACCCAGACTTCATTTTTATCAGAATAAGCAACCCATATCGAAAACTTCACAAACCTATCAAAACCAGTTGACTGTGCTGTCTTTATGGTATAATGAACATGCAAATGACCAGCAGTTCCCTCTTTCCAATTATGGAAAAGCTCGTTAACCTGCAAGTCAATATAATCATTTATACCAAATGCATACTCTTTAGTGTTTGCTGTAAATGTTTCCCATGATGGCTCTCCTGAAGCCGGTGTTACCTTACCAGTAGCAACAGGAAACTGCAAGTCCTCGTAAACAACGGTATCAAGAACAAGAGTTTTAGCAGCACCAGTTGTAATTGTCAAATCAGTTGGCGTTGACGTATCTGTTTTTATTTCTGGTGTAAGTACCTTGGCAGTCGTCAAATCTTCAAGAGCAATTAAATGCCCATTTATGGTGAGATATTGAGCAGCAGTAGTCGCTGCAAATATACCATATACCATTGCCTTCACGCGGGCATCAGCCTCACTCGCTCTGGGTGTGTTGTCAATAAATAACTTACCGCCTGCCGTTTCGTAGTAGCCTGCTGTATATCCAATATGTACGCCATTGCCGCCAGTTGAGAATTTTCCAGCGTATCCTCCAATAAACGTATTATATTGACCGGAAGCACCAGTAGTGTAACCAGCATCATAACCAATAATGACGCTGGCATTTCCTAATGAATAATAACCAGCCCTATATCCGATGAATGTATTATATATTCCTGTAGTTCGATTTCCAGCTTGCGACCCAATGAAAACATTTGCTGCTCCCCCAGTTAAATATGCACCAGCGGCATAACCTAAACAAAAATTATCACTACCAACACCTATACGTAATCCGGCAGCAACACCCACCGCAACATTACGAGCGCCAATAGTTAATGCGTTTAACGCCTGGCTTCCGATACCCATATTATAACTACCAGTTGCCCCAGTACCACCTGTAATAGAGAAGTTTCCGGCCCCGCCAAGAAATATGTTAAATCCATCCGTGCCCACTCCGTGATACGCATGAAGAAGTGCGACACCATTTTGCCAAATAACACCAGCAGCAACACCTGTGGTTACTGGAATTTCAATCACACCAGTGCTAATTATCAATCCGCCAGTAGATAATATAGTTCCATTAAATGTCAAGTTAGCACTATCTATAAGTGTATTCGAGTCACTGGCATACGGAACTCGTGCAGCCGTTAGCCCTGCTGTATCTACATAACCAGCCATCGCGTGATCTCCCCAGTCATAAGCTGTATCGTAATTCGCATGGTTATATGTCGTCTCGTGATTCGCCGCCAACCAAATAACCGCACGGCCATCTGTATGATAGCCCGCGTGGTCATCACCCGCCAAACCACCAATTGAGCCGTGGTCTATGTCGCCATCGTTAATCATTGTGGCGTCAATATGACCGTTGGCATCAAGTACAATTGGCTTACCAGCAGAGACACCGCCATCACTGGAATTCTGAAATTCATTTTCTCTGAAGTACCGATTATCCAACTGGCCCGCGTCAAGTTCCGTCTCGGTGTAGTATCTTGCGTCATGTGTGTGCCCTGGATCAGCGCCACTCGTTACATTTACAGCATCAAGCGCATCAGCAGCTTGAATCTGCTGTAACTCGCCACTAACAAGAACAATTGGTTTTCTATTAGCCATAACTAATCCGCATTACAATAAAATTGGTCGTGCCACTTCAATATCGAGAACAGTAGTCGAAATAGCAAGGCCGACTCTAACAACATATTCGCCAGTAGAAGATGGTGCAGTATCTGTTAATTGACCATCGCCGACAGGCGGAGTATAATCATCAATCTTGAATTCTATTTCCCGAATATAAGTTGGAAACGGACCAGCCGTACCACTTATTCCAAAAAGCTGATAATATCTATAACCATAAGAATTCGCACTAAGTTCTGTTTGGGTTTGTGTTCCGGCACCACCCAAAGTAAAAGTGCTACCAATGTTTGTCCAATCGGAGGCATTGTCACTCCCCTGCCATTGCCATACACCCTGTGTATTCGGGGCAGTACCTTGATACCACTTCGCCTCAGTAATTATTTTACTTACACCAACTCCAAAATCAAACCTAAGATACTCTCCGGTAATTGCCGTATTTTGAGAAAACCAAAAAGTGCCGTCCTGGAAAGCACCTTCTATAAGTTCTGTTAAGGCACCAACGATACTAATATCCGAACTTACAGTAATTATAGCTGTACGATTACCAGTTCCCCCAGCGTTAGCATAATCAGGCGTACCACTCGCAGCAGCCGATACATCCAGATAATAATCTACCCCCGGTATTAAGGTTGCTGCCCCAACGATTGCTGTCCAGTCGGCAATATACAATTTTCCATCGACATTATACTTAGCCGTATTGCCCGAACTGATATCTTCAGTAGCTAACCCAATAACTCGACTGGTATCCACATTATCAGCAGCCGCTAAGGCTACATGGGCATTAGATTTAATGTATAATGGTTGCCCAGTAACAACATTTATATCAGTCTCTGTTTCATAAGGCCCATAAGCCGCATCAATTTCTGTCTCAGTGTAATATCTATTATCAAGCTGCCCCGCATCCAGTTCTGTTTCGGTATAATATCTCGCATCGCCTCTCGCATCATTGTGGTATTGGGAATGGTCATCACCCGCCAAGCCACCAATTGAGCCGTGGTCTATGTCGCCATCGTTAATCATTGTAGCGTCAATATGACCAGCAGCATCCAAGATAACTGGCTTACCAGCATCGCCTGCGCCAGCACTTGAATTCAAGAACTCATCTTCCCCGAAATACAGATTATCAAGTTGACCTGCATTCAATTCAGTTTCAGTATAATATCTATTATCAAGTTGCCCGGCGTCCAACTCAGTTTCGGTGTAGTATCGGTTATCTAGCTGACCCCCATCAAGTTCGGTCTCAGTATAATACCTACTATCGAGTTGTCCGCCATCCAGAAGAGTTCGAGTGTAGTATCTCGCATCGCCCCTTGTATTATTATGATATTGCCCGTGGTCATCGTCACCCAAGCCAATAAGTTCTCCATGCTCAGGTACACTTGCTGATGTGTGCGTATGACCCGGATCAGAGCCACTCGTTACATTGATCCCAGCAATCGTTCCTGTAGTGGTGAGATTCTCATTGCCGAAACTAATCGCTCCAGTGTCACTAATAATTGTAGCGGCATCTATAGTGATGCTGTCTACGGTTATCTTAGTGAGAGAAGTTAATTCAGTTCCCCATACTGGAGTAACGCCATCCCCGGCACCCACTAAAATATAACCAGGCGGGCCAGTCAACAAAAAATCCGTCGTATTAACTAGCCTCTGAAATGCCTGTCGCACTTCATGTGGACTCTCGGGATTGGGAATTCTATTTTGACGTGCCATTATTCAATCCTCCTTGCACCAGCGTCCTTTAATACCGCAGACATACTCTCAAATGCCCACTTCCTTTTAGAAGTACCAGTCAACTTCAACGTAAATGCCTGACCTCTAGCTGCTGGTCTAATCGTAGCATTTAACCCAGCAGACCACGTTCCTGAATCTGATGCATCAGCACTAGCAGCACCCTCCATAGTAAGTGCTGAAGAAATCTCCCAAGTTACATCGCCGCTTCCTTCCGCAATAGCGGCGTCAATCGAAAGAAATACACCTAATCTACCCACTGGAGCCAGTTGCATTGGACCTATTACAGCGTATGTTTCGTAAGATGTCCCACAATCACTTTCAGCTAAATCATTAAGTCTACGCAATGTTCCATCACGACCACCGAGAATTACACCAGAATCCTCTATAACAGTAGCTTGAATTGCACACGTTGCCGTAGGCTCGTGAGTAGAAGTCAATGACACAGGCCAGAAGGTTTTGCGCGCCCAATCGAACCACCAATGAATTCTATCATTAGAGGAAACCGGAGTAAGGTAGATATGTACCCCGTTTCCAACTATATCATATTCCATCGATACCGTGAGCATGTCTGGATTAAGATTCAAGAACTCTCTCGGCAATACCTCGCGTGATAATTGAATCGGAAAACTATTACCACCGGGGGGCATAGCATATAATCCATCTAGCGACAGGAATATAAACTCACCCGCCGGACCTCTGCACCATGCGGTAGGCCCAATAACACCAATGGTATGACTTACTGCGTTTAAGCTACCATCGAAAGCCGGGTCTCCAAGTAATCGCCACAAGGAATTACGACAAGCGATAATTAAATAATCGTCACTATGGGGGATAAGAGCTGTAATCGGCTCACCGGGAACACCAGCGGCGCTAGCGGTCCCTGCTACGGCTCTCTGGCTATCCTCCTGTGCATAGTCCCAATCTAGCTCGTCGCTCTGTCGGGCCATGTACCAGACGTGTGGGGCGATCTCAGCGCCAGCTAAGACAATGCGATCCAGGTAGCGAGCAATCAGCGGGCACCCCGTAGGGACTTGCCCGGTGGTGGCAGTCATTTGTACCACGGTGCCAGCAGAGGGGTCGTAGACTTTGGGAGCGCGCTCGATACGAAAGGCGCATGATCCATCTCCGGGAGCGGAGGCCAGTGTTAATGCCCCCGCTGCTGTGCTTATAATTTTATAAGTACCAGCAACAGTTCCACCACCGATATTTGATATTACAGCAACATCGTCGTGTGCTGAAATATCCAGAGCATTCCATGTCGGATTTACAGTTGCGGTTAATTGATCTCCGTTTACTAGGCCATCAGTTTGCGTAATCCTCAAATCACCATAATCAGCGACGTATAAATCCTGCCCGCTTTGAGCCGCTAGTAGTGCCGTGTCATCCCGAACCGAGAGATCAGTAGTCACTACAGTCATTCGACCATAGGAGGTCTCGTTATACAAGTCACCACCAGCAGATGCAACTAACATTGATCGCAATGCTGGTACTTCGCCAGTAGAGTAATACTGAACCCTAAAAGTATTGCAGAGGCACAGGCCACCATCGACCGTACACTCCATTCCGAAGCCGACCCTTAGGCCAGGATGTGAATCGACTGTTCCAGAAAGTATTTGATTGCCTAGCCAATAAACAGTTATGTCATCACCAGAAACAGTAGCAGACAGCCATCCGGGCTGAGGCACTACCCCGCCTATATCAGTATCAACTTCTGTTTCCACACTACCGGAATACGATTTAAGACTTGCGGTATATGATCCTGAAGAACCAGTTTGAATCAATTCAACCAGCACTCCCCTGAAGGTGAATAATTCAACACCTAGAATCCGTAGATACAATCGGTAATTACCATGCCACGCACCCTCCCATGGTACTAAATACATCTCTACGGTATATGCTTGACTTTCATTAATTGGGAGAAGATCAAGAATTACTTCACCTTCCGCTACGGTAGTATCTACACTAGCAACAGCATACGGAAGAATAAGAGGAACATCATCAGCCCACCGTGCTTGCGTCCAGGCTGCGGCAAGAGATGTGCCGCTGAAGTTATCTGACCAGGAGGTAAAGCCGTCACCAAGCGCCAGGGTCATAGGCGACAAGAGGCGGACAGCACCGCCGAGATTATCGACGTGAGACTCCACTAATCCTGGTCGGCTACCACCACGCTCCCGCCCTTCGAGAGTAGCAATAGCCCGTACGTTTAGACAGTCAGCAGTGGAGTAAGGCGGCCCCTGCTTATAAGCAGCACGTCTATTAAGTCCAGCCAACGGGAAATCAACGTCGATCCGGCGTTTCTTTGCCACAAGGAATTATTCCTTCTTGTCGCTATTATCTGTAAAACTTCGCAAAAAAGGTAAGTCCTCTTTCTTTTTCTTATGAGTAATTCTACGGGCAGTTCCCCGTGAAGGGTTTATCGAAAAACTACGGCCAGAAATATACCTCTCAATTTCCTTAATAGTATATTCGATGGTACTCATTCCTTATCTTCTTCGCTCTTGAAAAATGGCTCAAGGAGCGCTAGGTCCGACACTGAAAGCACATCGTTTTTATCGCCGACTGATTTCAGTACGTCCTCTAAGGTCACTTTCTTAATCTGCTTCAGAGTAGACTCGACCTGCATGACCTCGTTGACTCTTTCAACATAAGTCTTGAACTCAGGGGAAGCGGGTTCGATCTTCGCGTCTTGGCCTTCCTCTGTTTTGGTTATTTCGCGGATCAAAGCGACACGCTGCTTTTCAGCAACGGCCCACTCGGCCTCCACGAGCTTCGTATATTTCAAAACTTTGTACGCCGTCATCGGGTGCATAGACACGGATGACAACTTACGCCACGCATCCACGCTCTGGTAGATAGTCCCGAGTAACATCTCTCTTCTCCTAGGTTAAAAAGGTAAAAAGACTCGACACAGCTATCATTATACTATGCCGAGTCTGAATTGTCAAGCGTCAGTTTCTTCGATATGAACATTAACGTCAATTTCCCACTTTTTGCCCTCTGGTACTGTGTCAATAAGTACCTCTTCGCCTCCAG
>SDBT01012243.1_pt1 | contig 13782 bp, 13 predicted proteins | sample 2277101 | NCBI WGS metagenome assembly SDBT01 (sample SAMN10404973, study PRJNA504765) | marine sediment metagenome | isolation source: marine sediment core GS10_PC15, 103 cmbsf | place: Arctic Ocean: Southern Knipovich Ridge | collected 2010
TAGTTGGATTGGCTCTCATTTACATTGTACAGATTTACACACGGATCTGATCAAGGATAGCTGGGTGGTAAGGTGTTGCGGTTGAATAGGAACAGTTATCGCGAATTCCACGCCTAATTCCCTCGCTCTGCCTGATAACAGTTCCTATTCAACCGCTTCATAAAAACACATATGGTCTGACGTTCGTCCGGCCTCACAGGACAAATTAAAAAATGCAATCATTTCAGGCATAAATCTTTTGGGAAACTCGGATTGACCTTTAAATTTTTGAGTAGTAAAACGAAGAATTCTCACAGCAGAATATGCAAAAAGGACCGAGCGAGTACTACTTACATATAATGATACTTTCCTTTTAGACGTGAGGCTATAAGTAGATAGATATGACGAATCTTTGAATATTTAGCCTTCGAGAGATAGCTATGATAAGAGGATTCCAATTCCTCGTGTTGTGTCGCCAAATCTCTTAAACACAAATCACTTTCAATCAAAGATATAATTTTGTTTGAAGATATGCTGTCGTTTACATCTTGCATCAATTCTTCCCTCCTATCTTCATAATATATCTTTCTGAACCTTGTCCTGATTTCCGAAGAAGGCGTGTTTGTTCTATCACTATATTTTTCTTCTAAGCTTTTATAAAGATTACTATCCTCTTTATATAGATGGAGCTTCGCAGAAGTATTTCCAAATAGAGTATGGTGCTTTTTATCCCAATATTTATGTTTCGATCTGTAATATGGTATTCCTAAGTATTCACAAATTTTCTCTAGGGTCTCTCTCTTTTGAACCAAATCACTGTATTTGACAGCCCTCCAATCCTTTATTAATGTAAAATATAACCGATGATAATTCTCCCAATATCTGTGCAAGTCTATTGTACGATCCCTTTTCCTCAAGGAATGCGCTAGTTCTAATGGAGTTTTCCAAATTAGAACGTTTTTTGCCTCAACATTTTCTTTTCTTAATCTTTTTGTTCTAGAGTGAATCCAGTATGGATCTTTGCTGGAATCTGTGATGAATTCAACATTCGGAAACATATCAAAAATTGTCTCATATAATTTGTCTTCTCCATTTCTTAGAACTCGCTTCCAGATATTACATTTTTCGTCCCCACAACTACACTCTGGATTAAAATGATGTGGGCGATGAGGATATAACAAATCGTTAACTTCACCACATGAAAATCCTTTAGGATCGTTACCCAATATCATATCGAAAAAAGTAGAACCAGAATAAGATGTCCCCCCAACAAAGATTACTTTCTTCCCTTCCATTTGTGTCATATGCTTATTTGCAGTAAATTATTCGCATCTGTCATGCCGAGTTTACCAACAACACTCAAACAACGCTACCATTACAGTATGATAAGGATTTACACGCGTACAAAAAATCTGGTTAAGATAAAAGAGTTAAAATATACCTTTTAGTATCATTTTCCGGCATAAACCTATCTAACTTTAGCATTCCTAACCGAGATACTTCACTTCCTTTGTTAACTTTACCATCTGATAATAAAACACCTCTATATCCAATTTTCTTAGCTATAGATATTGTCTCGTAATTATAGGAGTCTGGACCACCAAATGGAATTGATAATACTTTCACCGTTTCTTTATTCAACGACTGTAAATAAGTCTCGCAATCAACTATTTCTTGATATTGTTCCTCTTTTGTCAAACCAGAGAGCATATAATGATTGGAAGTGTGATTTCCAAAAGTTACCTTTTTATAAGTTATTCCATCAAGCATGTCTTCAGAGAGATATATATTCTTTTCCATAATTAGATTAAACTCGCTGAATTTCAGATATTCTTCTATCATCCTATCCAATTGTTTGCTATTAAATTTCCCCGGGTTTTTAGAATCAATGTAAAAGTTTTCTTTACTCAAAGACATACTCCCAATTTTATTTAGATAACCTAAAAAGTCCTCAACTAATCCTTTGCTTATTATGAATCTTATTTTATCCCTCCATAATACGCCTCCCTTCACTAGGTTACTTACAATCATTATGGTTGCCGGGATATCCAAGGCACTCAATGTTGGTATAGCGTTTTCTATGACCGATTTGTATCCATCGTCAAATGTTATGGAACCAAGTCCACATAGATTTCTACCACTTTTAACCTGTTCAAACAATTCATCCAATGGCAATATTGTAAAGTATCTCTTCAAAAGGGATAGCTGATCGTATACTATTTCAGGAGAAACATTGTGAATCTTACCAGAAAGTAAGGGATTATTATCCGTTTGATCCATTACTGCATGATATAGGAGAATAGGTGTAATTTCCTTGCTTTTAAGCTTTAATAAGATATTCAACAATGGTAGAGGCAGGTATTTTAGGTGTCTTGCAGTTAATACTCTAATCATTATCTATAATTGTACGGGATGTACTGAGATATCTCGTGGTTATGATTTAATACTAACCCGTCAGGATACATAATTTTGTTTTTTTTCAGACTGTCGACATACTTTTTAAAATAACCATCTTTCATAATCATGTAATATCTATAAGCATGCCAGCCATTAAAGTCTCTATCAGAATACACTTTCCCTTTTATCCATTGCTTCTTGCCACATAGTTTCCCATTCTCTAAATCACTTAGCGATTTTTTCATCAGATCAGTACCGACCATTATCGCCTTGCAGTTTATTTTCGGGAAATTATCTTGGTCGTCAACGATAGGTAAGCCATGATATATAATATCTCCTGAATCTATGCCCAAATTTAATTTATGTATGGTTACGCCACAATATTGAGCTTCCTTAAATCTGATCGGCCAAAAATTCGTTCGACCTCCCCTGTAATACGGGGATACCCCGGTGTGCATATTTAAATTGTATTCCCCTACTGAAAGGATGTCTTCTTTCAATAGGCTTGTTCCCATAACAGCTGTTACATCTGGCTTTAGCTTGATAAGTTGCTCAACATAAGGTTCGTCATTAATAGAATTATAATCAACTTTATCTACCTCGGCAATTACAACCTTATTATATTTCTTTCTAAACTCAACTGATGTGTCCCTAAAATATCTTGTTTCAATATGTTTCTTCTCGTTGGCTAGAGAAACCATATACTTGCCATAAAGCTTGCCAATAATTCTACTCACAATAAAGTTAAAAGTGAGTCTATTTCTCGATGGCTTTTTCTGAATCTTCAAGCCTGTTTTTCCGGGACCTTTTGGCTCCCGGATAATACCAACTACATTGAATGATTTAATGAGCGACAAACAAAAATAGTCGTGTCTGAGATCATTTGATGTTAAAATTGCAACTCTCATTTTAATATCTACAATAGGTTACTTAATTGCTAATACATTATATCCAGATGTATTGGAATACCATTTTTGTTCAAATTCTGAATCGTTACCGTATAATATCCGGAAGAAAACCACAATAAGACGATCAAAGCATGCAGCAAATCTGTCAAAGTGAGGGTGATGCCATTTACATAACTTATAGGCAACGCCGAATTTGCCCCGTCCCCAGGGAAACAAGCCGCTTATAAAACGTAACGCGGTACAGATATAGCCTTCTGCTCCTTGAATCTTTATCGTTGAAAAAGAAGGTAGTAAGGCAATAATTCCATCATGAGTAAAGCGGAAATAATCATGTGGGTCACTGTGATAAGGATATAAGAATGGTACATACATAAATAACACCCCCCCCCGTTTCAAGACACGATACAGCTCGCATACAGCTTGCCATGGATTAGAAACATGTTCTAAAACAGCTAAAACAATCAAACCATCTACGGATTCATTAGCAAAAGGCAGTTCTAAAATGTCTCCTTGAATATGGGGTTTACCTTCAATAGATAAATCCAAGGAATAATATTTTGTATCACTATTAGTAAACAAATCCCTATAGTTACTCATTAACCCATAGAAAGGTAATTTACCTCCCACATCAATCACTATCTTTTTTCCCGACAACATTTCCATTGATTCGCGGACAATTGAGTCTCTAGTGAACTCGACTTCTGGTCTCACTAAACTTTTCCTGCGCTGTTTATTGCTAGATATCCCTATCATCAATAAAATTCATCAAGATGTAATTCTCTACCTGCCCAATCAGAGTTATACACATGCCTTTTTATGTTTAATATCGCTGTAAATATCCAATATCTTCTTTGCATTCCTTTCCCATGTATAGCTTTTTTCTACACTGCGACGTCCCCCTATTCCAAGTTGTTCTCTTAGCTCTTTATTATTGATCAATTCTGAAATTGCATTTGCTAATTCCACTTTATTACCTGGTTCAACCAATATGCCGTTCTTACGATGAGTAATTATAGATTCAATATCAGGATATCTAGAGGTAATTACAGGTTTACTCATGGCTAAGTATTCAAAGATCTTGACTGGTGATCCGTGAAAAAATGGTCCTTTTGGTATGGGAGCAACAGCAATATCCATTGCATTAATATATCCCGGAACTTGTTCGTTTAGAACATTGCCGGTGAAAGTCATACAAGCCCTTATCCCGATTGCGTTTGACATTTTTTCAAACTGGTATCTCGAAGGCCCATCACCAACAAGAAGAAAATGCGTTCCGGTAAATTTATTAATGACAATCCTAGCACATTGAATTAAAGTTCCGACATCATGCCAAGGTCTGAAGTTTCCCAAAAAGCCGACAACAATCTTGTCATCTAAGCTATATTGTTTTCGTATCTTTCGACGAAGGCTATCACTTTGATAATAGCGATCTAGATTCACTCCATTAGAATTTATAAATATTTTATTGGAAGGCACGTTTTGTCCAACTAAGTAGTCTTTCACAAAAGAAGTTACCACAGCTACTGCTTCAGCCTTCCGGCACACCCTGTTTTCCATTCCCTTTCTTACTAATTCAAAAAAATAAGTGTGTTTTATAGTCCACTCATTACGGAAAGTATTTGATGCATTTACTTCTATAATTAAAGGTAGTTTATATTTTTCCGAGAGCCTTACCCCTGTGGATTCTCCAAAATAAAGTCTCTGGTATAAAAAATCAGGCTTCTCAGTTTCTATTATCTCCTTTGAATACTTATACACAAAATTATCATATTGGTATTCATTAATAATTTGAACTATATCTCTATATAATATTCGCGGTGACCAGCTTATTTTGTTGGATTGATCGACGAAGTTATTTGTACCAAGTTTGTTTTCTTTCCCCTGGTTGGAAAAAACTATTTTTCTTCTTCCAATTTTATTATACACTGATGAAGCGATCGATATTATCTTTCGCCTGAATCTATCAAAGGATAGAGGAGTTGGAACCGATAGATTAAAGATTCTGACATCAACAGAAATGCTAAGTGGGGTTCCCGTTATTATAAAAACTTCATGACCCAGTTTTCGCCAAGCCCTACAAACTTCCTGGATATGCACGGTTCTTACTGTTGGACCCTTTGCCGGGATTGGCGAACGAATATTAATGTAACCTATCTTCATGCGAGGTTATCCTTTGACACAATTCACAGCCAATCGGTGACCGAACCGATTTGGAACAGCTCTGGAAAGATAATAGAGGAAGAAAATAATTTTCTTTGCCTTCCAACTGCTCCGAAATCCCAATAGCTTGGTAAGTGATCCTGGGTTGTAATACACTTCTAGACAAGCAAGATCAAAGCCAGCCTTCTTAATCATTTTCTTCAAAGCTTTAGGAACAAATTCAAACGTATGCGCAGCATCTGAACTAAATCCTTTGATTCCACATCCACGCCATTTTAGATGATAAATCGGATCTTTTACACAAGGTACTCCTATTCGAATCTCGCCGCCTGGCTTAGTAATCCTATTGATCTCCAAGAGTAAACCCATTGGATCTTTGACGTGCTCTAAAACGTGCCACAACCACACATATTCAAAGAAATCATCCGGATATTTAGCATCAAAAAGGTCTGTACATTCAACATTTAGGAGTCCGAATTTCTCCCGGGCATATTTAATATAAGGCGATGAAATATCAATACCGTAGACATCCCAACCAGACTTGCGCCCAATATCGATAAAATAGCCTGTACTGCATCCGATATCCAGGAATGTTCCTGGTTTCTTCTTCTTTGCTAAGTTTGAAAAAATTCTACTGTATTGAGGAACTAGTGATTCATGATGCCGAACAATTTCTTCAATGCTTTGCTTACCATCAGCAGTTGCGTAATAGTGCTTGAGGGTACTTTCCGTTGCCTGAGGGTCAGAATATACTAAACCACAATTACTGCATTGCATCCTTCGGGCATGAATTCCTTTATTATAATGATTTATTGCGAAAAGAACCGGGGTGTCAGTTCTGCAAAGGTTGCATGAAACATGTTCGTATGCGCCTGATGTAAGTTGTTCCTTAACGATTCTATCTATTTCTAAGAGAGTTTTTTCGCTCATTCCAATTAATATGTGAACAATTCAAGAGATCAAGATTAAAGAGAAATCAAGTTCTAATTTCTATATCAGACATTACAATAGGAGTATTTATGAAAGCTTAGCGCGCGATTCAAAGGGCTGGGAGGATCACAAAGCGAGAGGAAGAAAGATTCGAAATCTTTAAACGTAACCTAGTTTGATATGTTTCTAGATCCATGTCTCATTATGAGTTTCTCAAGATATCCGGCAAGTGTTTCAGCGACTTTTCTACTTCCTTCAGGATTTAAGTGGATATGATCTTTGAAGAGATCTCCCCTTCCTGTGTACAATGATGAAAGATCAAATAACTCAACGTCTTTTTCTTTAGCGACCTTCGTTAGAACAGAGTCCATTTGCTCAAATGCTCTGCAAAAAGCCCCATGAGTAACACGGGCGTACTTATACTTAATTTATTTCTTTTCTTTTAAGCTATTATCGGGCGAAACAAGTCTAGGCTGAATTAGTAAAATCGGTACTGCGCCTATATCACGAATAAGATCCACCAAAAGATTGAGATTAAGTTCGTACTGTATTGGGCCATAAGGAGAAAGCTCAGACACAATGTTTTCTTCAGTTATCACTCCTTCACCACCCGGCCTTAGCTTTTTGTTATAATACCGGTTTCGTAGTTTAAGGTAAAGTTGAGATTTGCAGAGAATCCTATCTATAAATCCCGTGTATTCAATAAAAAGATTTTTGTTCATTGAAAGAGGCTTAAACATCCTCAACATTGAATATTCAGGTCTAACAAATTTGAAATATTTTATATCATTATATTCATGGCTGATAACCACATAGTCCGGGTGGAACCAGTGGATTTCACTGTAAAGCCTCCCCAAGGAATCAAAAGTGCTATGGCCGGGGGTTCCAGCATTGATGACTTCCACCTGAAGCCCTTTTTTCATTAAAATTTTTTCGATCAGATGAGGCCAATCCTGCCCTCTGGGAGAATATTGGTCGAAAACTTGAGATCCACCCATGAAGATAATCCTGGTAGTGTCTTGTAGTTTCTCAATCTCAAAGTCATGTCCGCGGTAACCCCACTTATTTATATAGTAACGTATTTCATTACTTCCCGTATAAATAATTTGTTCCTTTTGAGGAAAGACATGCCGGGAAAATATTGAAGGAGCATATTCAAGAGACTGTCTTGCAAACTCTTTTGGATCGGGAGTTTTTGGACGTAGCAACCGTGTAGCTATTTCAGCTAAAGAGAAAGTAAAAAGACTAAATAAAATTAAAAGAACAAGTGAAAATATCCAAAGATTTTTGGTTGACAATTTTTTCTTTGAACTGCCCTCTTTAGGCATAACGCTTCCTCAGTGTCATATAGATTTCCTCAAGAATATCGATATTTTTCTCCCAATCTGCGCGTTCTTGTGCGATTTGCAAATTGCGCTTACCCATTTTCCTTGGTAGTGTCGGATCCTTTAAAAGCTCTATCAAACGTTCCGCTAATGCCTTCGAATTTCCTCGGGGCATGATATATCCATTAATACCATCCTCTACCCACTCGAAATAGGCTGCAGCGTCGGATACTATAACCGGCAGTCCACATGCCATCGCTTCAAGCATTGATGCTGAAGTTCCGTCAGAATGAGAAGTCGTAACATATATATCGGAGGCATTCAGATATTCTGCCATTTTTTCGTCATGTACTTTTCCAGCAAAAAATACAGAATCTTTAAGTCCTAGTTGTTCAATTTTGTTTCCGTACAGTTCTTTGAGCGGTCCAGAACCTACAAAAATAACCCTGGTTTCAGGGCAGTGATTAATAATATCAGGCAGAGCACTGATAAAAACATCATGACCATATATCGGCCTAAAACTTCTAGTCATAATCAAGATTTTTTTATTCTGCCATCTAAGCTTTTGCCTAATTTTTTTGCCTGAATCAGATGGGTGGAAACATCCGTGATTTACTCCCCAGGGAAAAACAATTATCTTCTCCGGCGGACATCCTACTATTTCTATGATCCGGTTTTTCACTAGTTCACAATCGCATGTTATCATATCCGCATGTTGGAGAGTGTGAAGCACCATCATCATATCATATTCAGATTTGTCCGGACGTATTAAAATATCTGATCCCCATGGCATCGAAAGTGTTGGATGGAATCCAGAAAGGGCTCCGTAATAACCATGAAACCTAATATATCCACTATGTAAAATATGAGGTTTAAACTCTCTGATTACCTTTCGCAGATGTCTTAATATGTAAATCCTCTTTAACCAGTGGTAGCGGCGGCGATCACTCCAACCACCCAGGAGTGGAACATGAATCGTTTTAACCCCATCAAATTTTACGATATCACCTGATTTATAGGACAGAAACAGCAGCTCATGTCCTCGCTCAACTAATTTTTCAAGGAAGCGGATATCATATGGAGAATCTCCTTCTGATACCCAAAGGATTTTCATTCAAAACCTCTTTTTCATAGTTGGGGAAAGTTCAATGACTTCTTTGCCCAATTTTTTTTGCTGGCACTCCTGCAACGATTTCATAAGGTGCAACGTTCTTGTTAACAACAGCTCCTGCCCCAATCAAAGCTCCTTTTCCAATTACATCAGCCGGCAAAACTGTAGCACCGCTACCAATCATTACGTCATCTTCAATTACCACATCTTGAACCTTATGCGATTCTAAGAGTTTTTTCCCTTTTTCTATTAAAACCGAGTATGAATAGATTTGAACTAATGATCCAATACCGACACCTTTCCCTATTAATATCCTTCCTCCGCTAGCATTTAAGTAGGATCCTACCCCAATATGACTCCCGTCTCCAATTTCAATTTTTCCTTGTTTTCCACAAGTAAGAACAGCTCTTTGATAGATATTAACTTTTTTTCCGATTTTAATGTTTCCGGGACAACCGATAAGCATTACACCTTCATGAATCTTCGATTTCCATCCTATTTCACCTACAATCGATTTTAGACGGAATCGATCTAATGCATTCTTTATTCTAATTAATTTATCAAGAGAAACACCAATAAGAAATCGAAGCAATCGATTTAAATTATGCCGCGGCTTTAATCGATGTAATGTATTGATCATGGATTTGTAAGAAAGGTCAGTTATATTGTAGATCTTTGGCCGGGAGAAGATTAATTAACTGCTTATCAGTTAATTTCGAATACCGCACATTCCTTTTCCAATTCTCGATAACGTGAGGAAAAAACCTAATAGCTTCTATGAATGATTTTATAAAAACCTTCTTGCCCCACATTTTTCTGCTTGCCAAAACCGGATAGTTTTTTATGTGTTCACAGATTAATGCAGGATTAGTGAAATTCCGCCATATTAAAAGCAGAGCCTCTTTTCTATGGATTGCCTTTATATCTGAACTCGCCCACAACCTGTTATCTGTGGCCATCCCAAAGTGGTAGACAACACTCTCCGGCTCATAAATAATCTCCCATCCCCTTTTTCTCGCCCTGTATGATAGATCCGTATCATTGGCTCTATTGAAAGGACCAATACCTCCCACGGTTAAAAACTTCTCTCTATCCACAAGGCATGCCGACCCCGTTATAGCAAAAGTTGGGCAGGCTTCATTCCATAAATCTTCCTGAGGGCTAAAAAGAGTGATTAGACCATGCTCGAAATGAAGATAACGACGGCCGAGCTGGAAGGTTTTCCTATCCCAGTTCATAAGTTTGCAGCTCACTGCAAAAAGACTTCTGTTATCCTCAAAGTGCCTAACCAATGGGAATAAGAAATCCTCTTTCACCGACGTGTCATTATTCAGTAAAAGAATAAGGCGGTTCTTTGCTATCTCACCCCCCTTATTACAGGCGCCAGCAAATCCACTATTCCATCCCATCTGCACTATCTTGACCATCGGGAAGTTCGACTTGGTCAGAAAAATTCCTTTGTCAGTGCTATCATTATCAACAAACAATATTTCGTGATTCCCATGGTAGACCTTAAAGGCGTTGAGTATGGATGAAAAACACTCTTCCAAGAATTCTTCACCATTCAGATTGGGAATGACTATACTTATATCCATGATTGCGATTTCCTGGAGGTCATCCTTCCCAAGTTGTTTCACCTTTTCCAGGCCTTAGGCAGATTCTTTCTTATCTCTATGTTTTCAAATTCTTTACTTGTTTTAATTCCAGCTTCTTTGGCCCATTTGGCCATTTCCCCCAAACCGTCTGATAGGCTGGAATGGGTCGTCTTGCCAAAATATTCCTCTACTTTGCTGTGATCAGAAAAGGCATGTTTAACCTCATTCCTTTCTTCCAGATGGATAACCTTCTTATCGACATTAAAACATTTACACAATTCATCAGTTAATTGATTAACTGAAAATGGATGATCAGCACCTATATTGAAAACCTCATTGTATGCTTTCTGGTTATATATCGAGTTGGCAATAATTGGGGCAACATCGTCAATATGCGTAAAAGCCCTTGTTTGCTCACCGTCACCAAATATCGTTAATGGCTTTCCCTGCATAATCTGATTCATAAATATACCAACGACATTGCGATATTTATCACCAAGATTCTGACGTTCACCATAAACATTATGAGGTCTGAAAATAATATAATTTAGATCGAAAATTTCATGGGAAGCCCTCAACTCCTGCTCAACGGCAAATTTCGCAATACCATAGGAATCTTCCGGTATGGGAATCATATCTTCTCGCATAGGTAATTGAGCAGAGCCATAAACAGCAATGGAAGATGTAAAGATAAAGCACCTCGTTTCATGGTTTACTGCACAATTAATCAGATTTATGCTCCCAATGAGATTATTCTCATAGTTAAACTTTTTTATAAAGTGACTTAACCCTTCAGCAGCATATGCAGCTATGTGAAAAATATATTCAATTTTATTTTTTTCAAAAATACTCTTTACCAATATCTCATCTGTTATTGAGCCCTCAATGAATGCCACTTCCTGGTTTACATTTTTTAAGAATCCTCCGCTTAGATCATCCAACACAATGACTTCTTCATTCATTTTTATTAATTGGTCAACCACGTGTGAGCCGATGAAGCCAGCACCGCCTGTAACTAATATTTTCCCTTTGCTCATTTTTTTCACTTTCGGCAATAGATTATCTTACACATTTGGCTTCCAATGATTTCCCCTTTTTCTTTAATACTCCTTCAATAATATTCATTGTCCGCCAACAAAGACTATCCACTATCTTTAAAAGAAGTCTCATCAAAGAATATTGCCTCATTTTTCTGACCAATCCTATAATAAATAAGGACGATATAAATGCAATTCTACCGATCAATTTTTCTTGAGGCATATTCCATATAATTTTATGATACCGTGTTTTATAAGCAGACCATTTAAGGTCCAAAGGTTTATTTAAAACGTGATCATCAAAAGAAGGATGGACATTATGCCAAACCGGCGTTTCTTTCATTATTTCCATCCACCTATTTAGGATCCTTTTTTCATGGTGGTATTTTTCAAGCCACTTCCTTGTAGCAATACTTTTCATTTTTAATAGAGCTCTGTCTCGAATCAATTTTTCCATCTCGAAAAGCAATTCGTCTTTAGTCTGAACATTAATAAGGGGCGGAGGATTACCTTTCCCCCATTCTGTAAGGGCATCCCACTCTTCCCTACCCACCTTTGCAAAGGTCGGTATACCCATACTTGCTGATTCCCAGCTTGAAGACCCTTCATGATTTTGATGCATATTGTCAAAAGCAATGTGCCACTTTCTTTTTATTCTTAAGACCTCCTTATGAGGCATATTCGTAAGAATCTCCAGTTCAATATCGTAATTTCTGTCTTTTAGAGTCATATAGACATCTATAAGATTATTTGTATTCTTACTAAAAGGAGTGGAAGGTGATTGTCCAATTAACAACGTTTTCTCAAAATTCTTGTTTTTCTGTGGCAAATATTCTTTGTCATGAATAGGTTTGTAGATAGGGACCCATTTTGTTCCCTTATAAACAAGTTCATTAGCATGAAAACTTACCGGTTGTACTGGAGTATCTATGTAGTAATCGAAAAGCTTTCCTTGTTCATACAAATGGTGTCGTACTTTCCCTGGTTCATGGGCTGACTGACCGTTGAATAATACCTTTTTCCCTTCAAGATAATGTCGCCAGTTAATAAGGCCAAAGGGTTTATTAAAATCCCACATATGAAACCAGAGCACATCGGCCTCTTTGGCTAATCTGTCCACTTCATAAAAGAAGCCATGATCATATTTACTAAGTACAATATCAGTTTCAAACTGCATGTAATTCTCTTCAGCTACCAAATGACGACAGGTGTGTTCGGTGTATCTATTAATTCCTTTGCAAAGGAGTATTTTTCCGCCAGCACAGTCTATGGTGCCGTTTATGATTAGAATATTCATTAAACTAAGAGATAACACAATTGGCTTTCAGTAAATATTGGAATCAGCCTCAATGTGAATAAAGTGATGGTAGGGAAAATTGCACGCGGACTCTGGGTTTGAATCGGGACAATGCACGCCCATATCAGATACAAGTTGAAACTAATAGGATGTCATGGTAGGTGAAAAATCTCCCGTACCTTGGTAAAACCACGCCTTTTTATGTCCGAGACGACATCCTGCCAATAAGTGGGTTTTCTGCAAGGCTGTAACTGAAAGTGGCGTCGAAGAAGTTCCAAAGAACAGAGTTTGACTATATTTTGCCCATTTCCGAGTTGATCAATAGGCTCGCGCAGCCACCTATCCCACAAGCGACGTATGTAAGGGCCGCTACGGAATAGGCCCAACTTATGAAGCCCGGAAGATAAAACCAGGGGCTCTAAGCGAGGACGCAGCTCGTGACGCAACCATTTGCTCCATTCATGATATTCCTTACGCAATTTCGGATCAGGTTCTGTTGACCCATCCGGTGCAATTCCAGTGCGTGCATAAGGTAAGGAATATAGTTTAGGATCCAAGTCTTTTAGTAGTTCGTAATAAATTTCATCACTCCTGCAATCTGGGGAGAGTGACCACATATAGGAAATAACCTTATCGCTTGTGAAAGCTTGATGTAAACTGCAAAACTGGCGGATATAGTCCATTGCATGGCAGATCATTCGGCGCATATAATTTTCCTGCATATCCAACTCAATCCGAACCCAATCTGATTCCGACTCCCCAACACCTTCCCAAGCAGTTTCGCGATCCCTCTCAGCCAAAGCGATCAAATCGCCTACGAAAGAAGGGTGCAGTAATCTATGCTTGCTTCGCAACGGTATTAACGAGAGATTCTTTAGATGCACAGAGCCGAATTCCGCACGTCCTATACTATTGCCAAAACTGGCTGCTACCGCAATATCCGTTGGTTTGGCGCATTTGAACCACTCTTCGCCGTGCAAATGAATCCCGGCAACTTCAGCCCCCCCCCAAATCGCACCACGCAGGATATTAGACCAGGTCAA
>SDBT01012244.1_pt1 | contig 13782 bp, 9 predicted proteins | sample 2277101 | NCBI WGS metagenome assembly SDBT01 (sample SAMN10404973, study PRJNA504765) | marine sediment metagenome | isolation source: marine sediment core GS10_PC15, 103 cmbsf | place: Arctic Ocean: Southern Knipovich Ridge | collected 2010
ATGTATCCATAATATTTTACATAAAGCTGCAGCTAGCTGTATATAAAACGTTATAATTCACTATAATATGGATGCTATTATATTCTTCAGCTTGAATCATTATAATATTAGTATTTATTACATGTTTTATTATAATATATTTATTATTATAATATATTTATTATTATAATATATTTATTATTATTTTATTTTAAATCATAGGAAGTATAGCTGCATATTGTTGGTTTGTATTAATGATTCCTTCAGGTTGAGCATTATAGAGAAGTAATTTAATATATTCTTTATCATCACCAGACATATCTTTAAATATAATTAGTTCCCCTGTAACTGAAATACCATATATTATATGAGGTGGATATGAATCTCCTTTATATGATTCTGTTTCGTACCCGGTATTTATATTATTAGTATACCATTTTAGTCCTATATTAATAGCGCTATAAAAATTACCATTTTGAACATTTTGTATCATGTAAATATTACCTGATGTATTATAATATAGATATGGTTCTTTTTTGAGTGCATATGATACATTAAGTGTTTTTTTAATTTTAGAAGATTTTATACCTAAATGTTCTATAGAGTATAACCATGCTTTCATTTCACTTTCATTGATGAATATGGAATTATTTTTATTATACATGAAATCATATTCATCCTGATACATTCCAGTTATTTCTGTTGGTATTTGACGTATTAATCCTTCAGAATTTTTATCATATTCAGTTATAAAGTAAATTAATCCATCTGTAAATCGTTTAGAATATCCAACTATTTTTCCATTTTCAATCAGATTTAATGATGGAATAAAACTAGATAAATATTCTATTCCTTCTGATATATTATTAACTGTAGGTAAGATACGTGGAAATCCATTAAATTTATATATTTCACTTGAATCAACCCCTGCATATTCTTTAATTGATATGGTAATATATTTATTTATAAACTTATTAATATCCATATTAGATACAATATATAACCATTGTAATAATTGTAGAATAATTAATCTGGTTCTTTTTAATAGTTTAATTCGTCTAACTTCATCTATTCCAGTAGCAAAGAAATTATATTTACGCCCAACATTTAATAATTTTATAGATGATAAATGTTCTGGTATAGTATCTATATTAATTGGATATATAGGTATATATAATCCAGTTTCAATATCTAATAACGGATACCATAACCCTGTTATATTAGTAATACCTTGTTTAGTTATTTCTGTTGTAGTCATTACGGGAATTATATCAATTAAAGATACAACTAATTCTAGTTTTGGATAAGTACTAATATCAAAATCATTAGTAATAGTAGCATACATTTCAGGTTGTGTAGGGGGGGAAAATACTGATATATTTTGTTCATTTAATTTAAAAGCAAATCCTCTACATTTACCATATGTATCTATATATTGACCTATTATATTATTTTTATATGGCTTAAATAGGTCAAAAATATTGAATAATGAAAATATATTAGATCTAGCAGTAGGCTTGTGATTTCTGGGATCAATTGACCACATAATAGTCTGATTTATATTTAACATAGTATTATGCAATAATTTTTCCATATTTTTATCTGTATTTATACCGGTAGATATATCACCAAAAACAGTTTTGATACTTCCTATGGATTCATTATATTCCGCTATATATTCGCATTGTGGATATGACAATTTATCAAAATTGGACCCCCAATATTTAAAAATAATAATAGTTTGTCTATTAGGTCTTGATGGACGAGCATGAAAATATTTATGACGAGGTATTTCTAATTTTCCAAAACTAAGCTGTTCCGTATTTTTTGGCGTACTAAATACATATATATTAATATTAAATATTTCCTCTATAGAACGATAATAAATAGATGGATCTAAAAATATAGATTCATTATTCATTATTTTATATATTTCATCATTAGTGAAATCATATAATTCCTGTTTCATAAGACCTGGATTATTTAATATATATATAGCCATATTTTTTCTAAATGTTATTATATATTGTTCTTTAAGATCTATAGTGGCTAAAGATTTATAATCATATATATGTAACGCGTCAAATACACAATGTAATAAAGAATTTGGAGATCTAACATTACCTATTCTAATAAATTGATTAATATTTTCAGGGTTATACAATTTAAATAATTCATTAATCATATTAGGGATTTTCCCGGTTCTACCATAATCTAATAATTTATCGGTTATTATTACGTGTGTAGATTTAATAATTTTTGTGCCAGATTTTTTGGGTATACCATTATAATATTGATTGTAATAACTATTTGATGATGGATCCATTTCATTCTTTTTAAAACAGCATGGTATAAATGGAAATATGTGTTTATTTTCTAAATTATTTGTACGTACACCAGGAAATGGCCATTCATTATTAGGACATACAAAATACCACTTAGGATTATCAGGGGGAAATGGCATAATTTGTCTCATATATTGTATATTATTTAGAACAAATGTTTTATATTGCCATTCTGGTATATCATCATATGGTATAATTATAGGTTGCATTGCACATTGACATCTTCTTGCATATTCTTTAACTATTAATTCAGGGGCAATATCACGTAATTGTGATATTTTAGACGTTCCATTTTTACGAGGTTTTAACATTTTATCTATACTAGTAATTTCACTTCTACCAATATATGAATTTATATTAGGAGATATACGTAGTATAGTATTCATGGTACCTAATTGAGTATAGATATTATTATCCTGTATATTATCATACAAATATCTATGATATAAAATTAATAAACGGGGAATAAGATATTGTAATTGCTTAATGATTGCTCTAGATGAAGCACGTAATATTTTAATATGTAAATATGGAGTAGCAGGGGGTATATTTGAACTATAACCATCTTCATTTTCTATAACGATATGATTAGATCCAGTTTTTAATTGTGTTAGTGATATCCATGCTATAGATTGATTTTTTTGTTCATCGGTTGTATCTAAATGATCATTTTTTATTTTAATAGCACTTCTAAGATGTAAATATAATCTTTTCTTAAATGGATATGCTTTAGTTGTTTCATCTATATATAAATATGATCCAAATATATTTTTAGTCATTACAGTAAATACAAATGATAATTCTTCTATTTCCATTCCATATATATAAAATTCGCCCCCTACTCTAATTTCTCCGGTGTATTCTATTTTTAATGGTATATCTTGCTCAATTCTATTAGCGATTAATTCATGTGCTTTAATTGTTTTATTTCCCTCTTTATATTCAAATGCTGGGGTTCTTATAATCATTTTATTATCAGTAATATTATATGATATTAACATATATGAGTCTTTATTAGCAGTTTTAGGATTCCCTCGACTCGATAATATTTTCATATATAAACTATTTGGAATATTTGTATTCGATGACGCAGGTATAATAGATCCATATTTAAATATTTTATTATCTGAATTTAATGTATTATGTATAGATCCATTATTGGTGCTATCATCTAATAATCCATCTACATAAATTTTATAATATTTATTATTTTTAGAATCATTATATTGTATATATGGGGTATTTAAAGATGCAATTGAAAAAGCAAAGATATCAATACCATCATAAGATTCAACTTTTCTGTATGTTCCATTATTTAATTTAATCATTGGTGTTGCAACACGAACAAAATATGTAAATGTTATAGGTGATATTTGAATGTTAATAATATCATCTTCTATGGATGTATTTACATCTATATTATTAATAATTTTAAAATTATTTAAAAATTCCAATAATATATTATATTCTTTATTCATTATATTATGTATATCATCATTCCATCCCATATATCCACTTTCTATATCGGATATATTTATTTTTATGTCTTCTTGGTTATTATCTGTATATAATTGTGTTATATTCTTAATTAATTTAATATCATCGATATCAGCATTTTTATTTGTCTTATAATAATCATAATATATATTTTTCATATCATCTAATGATAAATTATATATATCTTGTATTTCGTTTAATGATTTACCATTTGTTAATAAATTATTAAGTTCATTATAAATATTTACATATGTATATAGCTTTAATTCATCTATAATGGTCCTACTTTTATTTACACCGTATTTTACATGTTCATCTGTTATAATATTAATAAATTTAGTTGGAACTTTATAATAATTAGCATATTTATATAATAATGTCACATCCGTGTCTAAATTTGTTATCTCTATTATTTCATTCATATTAAATATATGTTTTTTATAATAATATTTTATTTTTTTTATCATTTTTCTATTTTTTCATAATAAGTATAAGTGTATTATATAATAAAAACATATATATTATAATATAAAAATATTAAAAAATTAAAAAAACATAAAAATAAAAATAAAAATACAAAAAAATTTATTATAAATAAAATGAGTCAATCTTCCAAATCGAAATTTCGTCCTGGAAAATATAAACATAATACTGAATCATCATTATCATCCAATAGTTTAATATCTCAAACTATTATAACAAAAAAAGGTGGCTATAAATCCACGGGATTAAGTCTAGAATATGATAATTTGAATGACACTGTAGCTAATCTAAGATATAATAGTGATATTAAAATAAAAAATCTAAAAGGTAAACTAAAAATACAATTTAATGAATTTGTTGAATTGATAAAAACTATTTATGATACAAATGCATATGATATAATTATAGATATGGTTAAAGGTCATTTTGATGGAATTAATCAAATTATACCAAATACAATAGGTTCATATTGTTATGGGCGTTCATTTGATACAAGTTTTGATGGTGATATGTCATGTTCATCTATTTCGATTAATTCTATGCCATCCAAACGAAATGACAAATTTTGTAAAAATACTGTTGTCTTTGCAGAGTATACTAAAGGTAGTTATAATTTTACATTAGTTAGATCGTCAGATATTAAAACATATAATGAATTAAACTCAGATTCACAATCTGATAGTTCATATAATACATTAAATATTGATGACTCATTAAATGATGAAAACAATTCTAAAGATGAAAATAGTTCTATAGATGCATATAGTTCTAGAGATGCATATAGTTCTAGAGATGCACATAGTTCTAGAGATGAAAATAGTTCTAAAGATGCACATAGTTCTAAAGATACACATAGTTCTAGAGATGCACATAGTTCTAGAGATGCACATAGTTCTAGAGATGCACATAGTTCTAGAGATGAGAACTATGCTTATATATTTGTACCTCATATAGATATTAATGAATTTAATGGATTTACACTTAATGAAAAAAGGAAATTAGAAAAATTAGGAATTAATTATGTAAAAGTTAGAGGATATAGTAATGACGGAGCTAATCATTATGAAATTGCTACATCATCATTAAATGATATTAAGACGAGGAAATATAAAGGAAAAACACATAGACAACGTAAACATAATAGAAATAATAGTATAGGTGGACTAGAAATAGGGTTAATTATTCTTATTATTTTAGTTATAAGCGGATTTTTATTATCAAATAAATTGAGGTATGGTAGGCTATAAAAAAATATATTAAATTAAAAATAATTAAATGATTATAATCATTTAATTAACTATATATTATTAATTAAAAATAAGGGAACGATTATATATTTAATAACTATCGCTATATTGTTTATCTATTTTTTCAATTTGAGCTAGTTTGTTATTTTCAAGTTTTACTGGTTTTTTGTATTCAAATATAACTTTTCTAATTATAGTTAGCATAATATATACTTTAAATTCAGGGCTTGATATATTATTTGTTTTATTATAATTTGCATCTAATTCTTTAAATACTAAATCTTGATCTACCTCTATTTTTTGATCTTCAACTAATAATAAATTAGGATCAGTATTATTTATATTAAATTTTGCCTGTATATTTCCCATATGAAATACTATACCTCCATCAGGATATATATGATATATATTATTAGTTAAATTTAAACAATTATAACCTTCATCATATGGAGCAGACATAGTACTATAAAATGGTTCAATTCTTGAATGATGTTTATAATTCATGGCTTGGACACGATATGAGTTACCATATCTAAGTTCAAATGATTCTGTTGGATTAAATCCCTTATTTATATCATTTATATTTGTTGTATAGTTAGAATGAGTATTTAATTTTATAGAATTCATATTAATTGATCCCCATCTAATTGATTTTACTGGATATGGAGATTGTATATTTAATGTTACTGGTTTACCATAAATGGTATTAATATCAGCATGTTTTATAATTATATCTTCATAATATATAGAATGCTGATTTTCTCGTCTCCATTCAATTTCTTCATTAGTTAAATATGAATATTTTGCCCAAATATCTGGGAAGTCCAAAGATTCATCATGTTTAACATCATGCATATATATATGATTATATTTTATATATGTCCAATCATCCTCTTTCGATTTCCTAACCCTCATTCGTATTATATGTGATAATCTAGTATTAAATTTAAAAATATGAGATATTTTCATAGATGATGAACACAAGAATAATGGAATAGCCTTTTTTATATGGGAAGTATAATCAAATGGTAATATACATTCTAATGACATAGAATTAAATCCGGTTGACCATTTACCATATATATTTCTATCTCCTATCATTTTTTTATGCAGTCTTCTCTTACCAGCCCCAGGAGGCATATCAAATTGCGCATAATTATCTAATGATACTGTATTTAATGTTTGTATATTTTCTCCATCAGTACTTAGTGTACATTCTTCTATTATATTATGAAATATATTATTACATGGGGCAATTTCTACTAATTCATCATACTTAGATTTTATTTTATATGATGGAATATCTATGGTTGCATATACTTTTCGTGCATAATGAAATTTAGTATTTAATTCATATTCAGCCGTTTGTGCTTGCTTTTCGCGTGTAATTGGATTTAATTTTTCTGTATATAAAGTAGACCATGTTGATTTTATAAAATTATAAGTAAAACTGGAAGATACTTCTTCATCTATATCAGATTCATTATGTAATTCTTTTTGAAATTCCGTTAATGAGTCTAATTCTAATTTAGCTACATTAATAAATGTTTCTGATGACATAACATATATATATTAATTATATATTTTTTTAATATAATTTGTTATCTAATATTTTTATATATATATATATTTTTTAGACTATATTGTACTTTTATATTAAATAATATATGTAATTAAAATTTATAATAACTTGAATATGATATATACTATATATTATAGCTATATGTAATATTTTATATAATATATATTAATTTTATATTATATATATTATTTACGCGTGTATACTAATACTATATATATATATTTAATTAATATATAATCAATAAATATGATAAAAATAAAAAAAAAATACTATATTTAAAAAATCGAATCACTTATACTAAGTGTGAATAAAAAAATAATAAAAATATTTTCCATATAAAAATATATAATAATTATGTCTTCACCTAGAAATAAATTAAAATTTGAACGTATTACTGCTAAGCAATTTAAAGAGTTAACGGATAAACTCCGGGATCAACTTAAATCGACTGTAACTTTAGCTAGAGGTGTTTATTCCATGAAACCTACGGAAAAATCATATACATTACAAGGAACTAATCTAGTATATACACGGGGTGATATTAGAAAAGCTTTTAGTGCCATAAATAGAGCTATCAATGATCTTTCAGCTTATTATAGAGTATCAATGCAAAAGAAATCTACTAAAAAAGCTAGTCTTAATAGTGGATTAAGAAAACCAACTGCTGTAGATGAAACTATGATGAATTTTATTAAGACTGGAAATTTCGGTAATAGAAGATTTACATCAACTCAATTAAGATTAATTGGTAAAGTTGATGGGTCTCAAGTCGAAAAAAATGTGGACGTTGCTGTTGACTCGGGCCAATTACTTATTAACCAATTAGAACTTCTTACTAATAATTTCATAGGTACTCCTATTATGTTTAACGCGCTATTTAATATTTATGTTGCTAGAAATGGATTAGTTGCATTAGCTCAAAATAATCAAGGTAAAAATGTAACTGATCACAATGGTATTGTATTTGGAGCAGATCCTTTAATGAAACAACTTTTTGGAGACACATTCACTAGAATGACACGTGATTCACAACAGGCACTTCTAGATCTTGGAGTTAAGGATGGAGATCCACGCCCAACTCCTACAAAAAATGGAGCAATCCGTAGATATTATAAGAAAGTTACAGTTAATGGTATTGAAAGTTTGGATCAAAATAAACCTATATATAATGATTTTTATCATGTATTTAGCCCTGATAATATTCCTAGATCTGCAATTAATACTATTATTAAATTTCATAAGTTACAAGGAAATGATGACTTATTTAAATTACTTGATAATGAGGCAAAAGCATATACGGCAGAAATAGATACAGCTATGGCAGCTGGTCAACTTCCTACTTATCAATTATTTGCACAAAGTGCATCGGCTAAATTAGGACTTGCTGCCGATACTTCTGGAGGTCAAAGATTACTTCTTCGTGGTCAATCTGATACAGAAGCATCTATTGTACGTTCTACATCCAAATCATATAGAGCTACGGTCTCCCAACAATAGATAAGATATTGTTAACTATAATAAAAATATAAAATATAATTTACATATAAATTATGTAAATTAAATATATAAATTATAATTGTAATTGTTGTACCCAGTATGTTGTACGTTTGGTATCATTTTGTCCATTAGTTTTTAATATTTTATATCCATTTGTATCATATATTTTGCCATATACATATGGTATATAACCACCTTTATAATTATTATCTTTATTAAATGGATTTTTAAATGATTTAATTGTCATACCTCCTAAATTATATGCTTCATGTATAATTAAAATAGATTTAGTATATAATTCATATATTTCCATATCTGTGAGTGATTTAATATTTCTATATGGGTTTAATCTAGACAAATATAATATATCTGATTTAAGATAATTTCCTATTCCTGAAAAATAATTTTGTTTTAAAAGAAAATCTTCCAAGGTCAATGTTCTTGTTCGATCCATTATATTTTTTACTTTGGTATAATATAAATCCCATTCGACTTCTTCATTTAACAAATCGGGTCCTATATCTTTATTTATTTTATTTGTATATTCTTGTTCATTTAATATTCTAATATTACCATGATGTCTAGAATCATCAAAATATAAATTAAATATATTTTCATATTTATTATTTTGTTTATCCCCTAATGTTATCCATAAATTACTATGTGAATTACCAGTAGATTTAACCCATTGTTTTTGTAATGACCAATATCCTTCTAATGCTAATGTAGAATTTATATAATATTTATTATAATTTTCATATATATTATTATAATCATCATATAATATTTGATCATTTATTAATACAAAAAATATTTGTTTGCCTTTACATATAATATCATCTATACGTAACGTTTGAATATTTTTAATATGTTTCATTCCAGTTAATTCATATTTATAATATTTAGATGATATATCTATAAATAATGACATATAATATTTTCCAACACATATACTTTTTAACCATTCTGTTATAATTTTTACTTCTGGTCCCTCTGGCATTTTATTAATCAGGATTAATAAAATTTATATTAATTTATTTTTTGTATCATTTTTTATTTTAATTTATTATATCATTTATCTTTGTCTATTATATCTTTTAATTTTATTAAATGTATGCGTAAATCATTTGGAAATTCAGGGTCATCAATTCCATATACTGGTGTTTCTGATGTATACATTACATTATCTGATAAAATATCACAAATATATGAAGACGATAATATTTTTATTTTTAATATTTCAGCATATGTTATATTAACTAACATAGAGACAAAATCTGATGTTAATTTGATTTTTTCCATATTAGTTTCTTGATCTGGGGTAGATTTTATATATTCATATTCTATATGTTTTAATAAATAATCATGATCTGTATCAAATATATTATTTAAAACAGCGAGATTATATTTGCTCATTTTATTACCATATATATAATTATTAGGGTTTTGTAATTCAAACACATTTAATGATTGAACCATATTAATATCATATGATATATTAAATCCTATTGATATACTAGGTATATATATTTCAGTTATTTCTTGTGTTTGATCATCGTTATAATCAACTGTATATATTCTTTTATATCTATATCCTATAATATTATTAGATTTACTATTATCATATTCAAGTATATCCATTATATTTATTTATTATATTTATCTATTATATTTTATCTTATTTTATTAATCAATTTCATTATATTTTATACGTGTGTTAATATTATTAAAAAATGATAATTAAAATAAGATAAATAAAATAAGATAAAACATATACTATGTTAACAATTAGAATAAAGCACATAAGCACATAAGCACACAATCCACACGATGGATATATGTAAATTCACATATACCATGGAGTACTATTGAATTAAAGCTTTCAAATAAATCAGTTTAAATGGGATATTTTGTTATAATGGACATATAATAAACTCTAAGAATACGCTTCACACTATACAAATAACTAATAATGATATAATTTATTTTACAGAAACTAATATCATTAACACAGATAATAATGTCAATATTAAAGTTATAGATTTATCAAATAATATTACATCTTATTATTCCATAAACTCTACATGTAAATTACAAAAAATATATGATGCATATCATACAGAATATGCTATAACTGATCATATATATTCATTATTTTTTAACAATGTTAAGATGAATTTATCGTTATCTATAGATGATTATAATATAAATAATAATAATAATATCATACATGTAAAATCTATTTATTAAATATACATATGCATATAGTTAGATTGTAAATAACTATATTTTAGTTTTTTAATATTTTTTGAACCAGAAAATAATATAAGATGATGAAATTTTATTTGATAAAGTTTTTTCGATGGTAACAATGTGGATATCTCAATAAACTATAAAATACGTTTCTTTATGTTTGGGTATATTATATCTTTTACTTTTTCTATCTTTTTTAAGTTTAAAAATAGTACATAATGATAAGATTTTATTTAGTAAAGTTTTTTCGATGGTAACAATGTGAATACCTCAATGAACTATAAAATACGTTTCTATATATTGGGGTATATCATATCTTTTACAATTTTAATATTTTTTGAGTTAGAAAATATTATATAATAATGAAATTTTATTTGATAAAGTAGTTTGATTGTCGTAATGCGGGGGCTTTAACAAGTTTTTCTAAATGATAGTAAATATATATTAATTAATATATATTTAATGAAATATTTAATATTTATTACATCCAATTTAGTACCTGATTATAGTTAATAGCTACTAGTTGTATATCCGGAAATAGCATATAATACAAAAATCAGAACTAATAAAATAATTGTTACGAAAAATGCATATAATAATGCCCATCCCCAATTACAACTATCCTCTTCGTCATGTTTATCTTTTTTATCCTTATCACCAAATACACAGGTAGGTTCAATACTGATAATTATTAATAAAATTATAATGAATATAAAGAAAAATAATATAAGATACCAAATGAAAGATCCGCCCCAGTACATATCTTTATGTTCATATGCATTGGTTACATGAGACATAGAGTCATCATTTACCATATTTACTAGTTTCTCTCGATCAGTCATTTTATTTATTTTTTATTATATATTTTTTTATTTTTTATTATATATTTTTTTATTTTTTTGTTTTTTCTATATTTTTATTATATCACTAAATTTTTGGTTATTTACCCAAAAATTTATATTTTTACTTTTTTATACAATGTATATATTTTTATATTTGTTTATTTATTTAGCATTCATCATGTGAATGACTGGAACTACCTCCATAACCCCACCATGCGATACAGATAATAAGGATAAAGAATATGAAGAACAAGAACCCAAATGCAATTAATCCACCGGATCCAAATCCACACGTTTTATCATCATCATCATCCGATGAGTCATCATGACGACGCTTTTTCTTATCACCGAAACTACCGCAACTCCACACAATGGCAACGATAAAGATGATAAAAATTATAAAAATAATAAACCACAAAATAATACCACCACCACCACCATAACTAGATGAATCTCCCATTTTTATATAGCAACTTTTTTATTATTTAGATTTTTTTTGTGAATTTTTTTCACTACTTTTTAAATCCACGTGTTTTTTATTGTATATTTTTTATTTATATTTTTTTTTATTTTCTCGTTCACATAAAATAAAAAATTCTCTAAATAAATAAAATTATAATTTGTTATAATTAGTTGTATCATGTGTCGAATTCAATCCCTATTGGATTTTCGGGTCCCCCAGATTTCGTTATTTCCATATATCTATAATTATAATATTTCCCTATTAGTGTATTTATATTATTTAATATATATATATGATATTGTTTATCTCCTGATGGTATACAATAAAAATAATCATTATCAAATAATAATAATATCGATATATTATCATAAGGATATATTTTATATACTATACTTTTTCCCCATTTATACTCACTATCCCTAATACCTTTCCCTGTAGGATGACGCGGTATATTATACTCTGATAATTCATAATATACAAATGTATATATTTTTCCTATAATTAACATAGGATTTTCGAACCATGTTTTTCTAATATCCAATGTTTCATTCGGACGACATTTAAATCGTTTTCCTTTCCATTCTATATTCAATTTAGCCGATCCAATATCTCTACCCTTCGCTTCTTCTATACCTATTATTAATCCTTCATCTTCATCAAATGGTTTCATTTTTAATAAATTATTATTCCGTTTTCCTCTATATAGTGATTGATATTTTTCTTTTGAAGTTGGGTTTTGTCCAACTAATTTTCTCACTATCATTCCTTCATATTTATTATTGATAAAATAGTTAAAATAATTTATTAGATTATCATAAGTATATACCTTATATATAGGCATAATAATAAAATATTTATTTATATTTCCATCATTTATATAATTTATATACGCATCATTTAATATAGTTATTCTATCATTATGTACGATATTTTTAATAACTATATCAAATATATAAAATGATATATTTATATTAGTAGAGTGACAATAATTTAATGTATATATAGCAGTTTTGTGCTGATTAAAATTCATTTTATGATTATATAATTCTCCATCCAATCCAACATTATCAGGTAAATATGAAAAAAATATAATTAGTTCGTCTATTATATGTGTTAACCATTTATATATAATATTATTTCTAGATTTAAATTTCATATTATCTGGCCATATTAAACCCCTATATCCATCTAATTTACCTTGACATGTTATACCATTTTGTAAATGTGTATTATTAATCCTCCATTTACCAGTTTTTTTATTAATTATGGATTGTGCTAATTGATGAGGTATATGCTCTATAGGTGCCTCATGTGCTGGTCTATATCCATCTCTATATTTAGATCTATAATAATTTCTAGCTTCTAATAATGCCTGACTTTGTATATTTATAGATCGTGTATTCATATTAATTTTTAATTTATCTATTTGTAATTTACCTAGATTTCCCTTCTTAGTTAATATATTTCCATGAACTCTAATTATTTCATTGGTTAATGAATTAAATCCAATTTTCCATATACGTATACCTCCATTTTGGTCTTGTATATATAAATGTGGAAATACCCAATTTTCATCAACCGGAGTATCATCAGG
>SDBT01012245.1_pt1 | contig 13782 bp, 15 predicted proteins | sample 2277101 | NCBI WGS metagenome assembly SDBT01 (sample SAMN10404973, study PRJNA504765) | marine sediment metagenome | isolation source: marine sediment core GS10_PC15, 103 cmbsf | place: Arctic Ocean: Southern Knipovich Ridge | collected 2010
ATCTTATCTTGGTGCATTGATTCCAACAGGTAGAAAACCTCAAGCAGAATATATGTTTGATCCAGTAGTAGGCCAAGGCCGACATGCTGGGGTGATCTATGGTAATCATGTTGGGGTGGAAATTTGGAATGACGAGGCAAAAGATCGCAATCTGCGCATTGAATATTCAGGACATACCCAATATCTCTTCAGAAATACGCAATGCCGCACCATTGATCTCAAGAATAAACCATGGAGCAGATACATCTCAATGTATAGCAGCCAAGAGCAAGCAACGATGGCAAGTAACCTTCCAACAGTGAATAACTTAGATCACAACTTTGCTACGCCTGGTATTAATATCCTCACGCTACCATTAAAAGTGCGTCCTGGATTTTCTCACAATATGACGACTGCAGGCATATTGAAGATGAAAAACTGGATTTTAGAGGGTGGCTACAATCTCTACTGCCGTCAATCAGAATGTGTAGAGTTGGCATGCCCATGGTGTGAAGGTCCCGCAATTAAACGGTATGCTACTGGAACTGATAGTGATGATGGACGAGGAAATACCAACCCTGTGCGTGATATAACTGGTAACTATCGCCTTGAAAATGTGGACGAGAACGTTGCGTTGCTTAACTATAAACAAAATATGATCAAAAAGAGCGATCTTGATCTGATTTCAGCAACAACGCCATGCACGATCACGAGTACCGTATATGGTACTGTTGGCTATCGATGGGATGACAGAGACTGGCCAGTATTTGGAAATATCGGTGGTTCCTATGAGTTCTCCCATTGCCACAATGGAGTGCCTGAACGATGGACCATTTGGGCTAAATTTGGTGTTTCTCTCTAATAAGGACATTTCTTACGATATAGTGGTCCCGGCATATTTTGTGCCGGGATCCTTCTATTTAGGGCCATATATTGAGTTTTGTGGAGGTAATTTGTTAGCCTAAAGAGGAATAGAAGGAAGAAAGATATGAAGAAGATTCCCTACGTATATATATGGTTTACACTTGTCCTGGTTTCCACCACTAATCTGCTTGCTCAAAAAAAACGTTATCAGTGGGTTGATCCAAGCCTGACAACTATTTCTATTGGTCCTGGTGACGTGGCACAAAAACAGCTGATTCGTTCAGTATCGTTACAAGGGAAGAGAAAAATATCTCTATCTTATATCGAAAGACTTAAAGCTGCGCTCAAACGGCTTCGTGACTGTTTGTATGACAAAGATTGTTCTGAAGAGGAACGGATCGAGGCGGTTGATCTTGCCAATAATTTGCTTGACCTTATATTGCTTGGCGCTGGCGTGGGCATCGTTGAAGTCGGAGAGTTTATCGAGAAAAAAAAGTAGGAATGGAAGGATAAAGAGTAATTTTTAAAAAAAAAGAAGAAGAATGAAGAAGATCACAAAAGTTTCAGTATACAGTTTGTTGTGTCTGCTCACTTTTAATAGTTCTTATTTGAATGCTGTTGATGGAGGGGGTGGGCGTGCTACAAAATTGGCTCAGTTGGAGCAAGCCACCCAGAAATTTATGACATCACTGAAGGGGTATAGAGATTGTACCACTAAAGGAACATGCACCGAATCACAAAAACGTAATTTAAAAAAAATGGGTGTAACGATTGCTGCACTTACGGTAGCTACTGTCGTTGCAGGTTTTTTAGGCAAGTCGCATCAGAAGAAACAGCAAGAGATGCACCGTAAGCCTTCAGGGGCTGAAATTGAAACGAGGAAATTTGTTCAATTTAACCCTGATGACCAATTTGCCATGGCAGTTTTGATGAGAAATCAGGCATTAGCGGGAGACTTGCTTGAACAGGGAGCATCGGTTGATGCGCGATGGAATGATATGTCTATTTTGGAGAATGTGGTGAAAACTGAAGATAAAGATATGGTGAAATGGCTTTTGGATCAAGGTGCGTTACCGTCAGTAAATCAAGATATTTTGAAAAACACTTCTCCTGAGATTCGCAACATGATTACTGATGCATCATTCAAATTCAGACGATGAAGGTAGGATTTGTTTATCTTCGTCGGAATTTTTTTTCAATATCATGTAACGAAAAAATCCAGCCGGTTGGCCGTCCATGGGGGCAGCTAAACCGGTTGGGGCACTCGTAAAGATCGCTCAGCAGTTCTTGCATCTGTTCAGTCGAGAGTGTGTCCCCTGCTTTCACGGCCGCTTTGCATGCCATTTGCGCTCTGAGTTTATCATGCATGTTTTTAATAAACTGTTCTTGGTCAACGTTGCTATATTCTCGTATCCAGCCAACCACCTGTTTGATGAGCTCGCCAAGCGGCGCATTTTTCAGATGAACGGGGGTTGATTGCACCATAAGTTGATCTTTGCCGAATGGTTCGATGGATATTCCATGATCGTGAAAGAGATGTAGATGAGGTTCAAGGAGAGCCAAATCATCATGATTACACGGAATAAGCTGGGGAAACATAAGTTGAATCGTGGGGACATCCTGGAACCGGTGTGCAAAAAGTTCATATAAAATGCGCTCGTGTGCTGCATGTTGATCAATAAGATAGAGGCCATCTTTCTGTTCAATCAGCAGGTACGTTTTGTTAAATTGGCCGATTAATCGGTATGGCTGTTCCGTCTGCTGAGCAACTGTTGCTGGCGAGGGCACGATGGTTTGTTGTGTTTGTGGTAACGCTGCTGAAGGTGCTGTGTACTGATCTAGTGATGGTGGCGGCGTATAATCTGATTGAGATACTGAAGGCGTAAAAGAGGAAAATGGCGGGTGATCTATCACCTCTTGCGGAGATGACGCAAATGATACTTCACGTTTAATTTGTTTCGATACTCCCTTCTCTAAGGTGTTCCGTACTGATTGATAGATAAGTTTTTCTACGATTCGTGGGTGCTCAAAAGCGATCTCTTCTTTTTTTGGATGGGTGTTTATATCAATCTGTTCTGGATCAATAGAGATGGAGATGCATGCGGTTGGGTAGCGGCCGTGAGGTATTACGTTGTCATACCCTTTCACTAGCGCGCGTGAAAGATGCTGATTGGTGACCCATCGATTATTTACCAAGAAAAAAATCGTTCGGCGATCATACCGAAACCAGGCGTGATTAGAGATAGCGCCCGAAATCGCGATTCCCTTTTTTGGTTCTGTTGTTTCCAGTGGCATCATATGCTGCGCTGTTTGTGCACCCCATAATTGTGAGAATCGATCAATGACGGTCGTTTGCGATGGGCAGTTAAGCGATAGAGCGCCGTCAACAAAGAGCTGGAAGTGTTGTGTAGGATGCGCGAGCGTTAATGCTTGCATAATCTGCAGGATATTGCGCGTTTCCGTTTCCCGTTTTTTAAGGAACTTTGCGCGTGCGGGCACGTTATGAAACAGATTGGTTACGGTGATATCGGTTCCTTCTGGGCAGGCAATCGGTTCTGCGGTGATTGTGTCCTCATGTGTAGTTACCTTGGTTCCCTCAGTGCTGCTCGTTTCTTTGGTAAGAAGTGTTATGGTGCCCACTGCAGAAATGCTTGCCAGTGCTTCCCCCCTAAATCCGTAGGAGGTGATGCTCGTAAGATCATCAATAGAACTAATCTTGCTTGTTGCATGTTTTTCAAGGCATGTTTGTGCATCTTGCCGATCCATGCCGCAGCCGTTGTCCACCACGCGAATGAGTTGTTTCCCTCCATCTTCTATGTAAATAGATATGCGTGATGCCCCTGCATCAATGCTATTTTCAATCAGTTCCTTTATGGCGTTTGCTGGACGTTCAACCACCTGGCCGGCGGCTATTTTATGTGCTTCATGAATAGGGAGATGTTTGATTTTTGACATATGCGTTGCTGTGTTATGAGTGGAAACATGGTGTGGTAGTGTCCTCTGATTATGCACTGCTGTCTAAATAAAAAAGAGGCCCCGGCTATTGCCGAGGCACAAATATACTATCCATGGTCCCCATCTGCTTATGTGTCTTCAGTTAACTTCTCTCACGCCACCCTGTAAAGTTTTCCATAGCCAGGCCCTCATCGTTTGGAATTGTCTCATCTGCGCCATACTTAATCAAGAGAGATTCAACATCTGTGTTGCCGCTTCGACCAGCATAATGTAATGGTGTATTGCCTTGCTTGTCAGCGGTATTTACATATTTCTTTGCACCATGCTCAAGCAAGAGCACTACAAATTCTTTCCTGCCTTGAGAAGCAGCTATATGTAACGGCATAGCACCGTTATCATCAGTTGCATTTACCTTTGCGTTGTTAGTAAGCAATAGATCTAAAATATCAGTGTTTCTAGTGATGTTTAAGCGATTCCTTATAGCAAAAATCACGGGTGTATCTCCGTCAACGTTAGCAGCATTTGGATCTGCTTTAAAAGCAAGCAAGAGTTTTGTTATCTCTCCATGATGGGCAAACATAGTAGCCCAATGTAATGGTGTATAACCGTACTCGTCAGTAAACTTTGCATTTGCACCGGCCTCAAGTAAACGTTTTACATCCTCTTGCTTTCTCTTTCGGGCAGCTTTCATAAGTTTCTGGTCTAGCTCATTTTGTTTTGTTTTCCCCTCATCCATTGCCGTGAGAGTTCCCGGTGTACTTAATACGAACGCTGCTATAAGTAGCCATGCGAGATGTGTAGACATTTTTTTCATAATGTTCCTCCGTTTGTGATTGGTAATGTTTTTAAATTCCATTTATTATAGCGGGAAATCCCGTTTTTTCATTTGCTTTTATCTTCACTTGTTATTGCATCTATAATCATTTAACGAGTCTTCTCTTTGTTAGCAACCTCGCTTGGAGTGAAGCCTTCTCGGTTTTTCATTGACGGTTTGCACCTTTCTCCAGCAAGAACCCAACAACATCCTTGTGGCCATTCATCTCGGCTAGGTGTAATGCTGTATCGCCGCAATCGTTAGAGGCATTTACATCTGCGCCCCTATTAAATAAGATCTCAACAACAGCTAGGTGACCCTTGTCAGCAGCCCAATGTAACGCCCTTCTTTTGTTATTGTCAGAGGCCTCTGCATCTGCACCCCTATTAAGTAAGAACACCACAACAGCTGTGTGGCCATTGTAAGCAGCATAAACTAGTGGTGTAAATCCATCTTTATCAGTTGCATTTACCGTTGCTTCGTTATCAACCAAGAGCGTTACAGTCTCGCTATGGTCGTTGCCAGCGGCACGATGGAGAGGTGTTATTTTTTTGAATTCAGTAGTATTTGCGGTTGCGCCGCTCTTGAGTAAGAGCTGTACCATTTCCAGGAGACCCCTCCCAGCAGCAGACGCTAGTGCCGTTCTTCCGAGGAAGCCATGTATCTCTAAATCACCGGTGGTGGTTCTAGGGAGTAAGAGGTTTGCAATAGCTAGGTAGCCCCTCTCTGCAGCAAGGATCAACGCTGTTTGTCCCCTTTTATTTTGGAAATTGACTCTTACACGTTTGTTGGCAAGCAAGAGAGCTGCAGCCTCGGGATGGTTTTTAAGAGCAGTATCATGTAGCGGTGTATCTCCAAAATCGTCAGTTGCGCCTGCATTTGCGTCGTTAGCAATCAAGAGCGTTACGATCGTTGAGTGGCCATGGTAAGCAGCCCAATGAAGTGGTGTACGTTTATTATAGCCAGGGGCATCTACCTTTGCGCCATTAGCAAGCAAGAGCGCTACAAACTCTGAGTTGCCATAGAAAGCAGCAGCCTTAAGCGGTGTATTTCCCAGATTGGTGGTGGTATTTGCTGCCGCACCCCTCTTAAGCAAGAGCGCTGCAATTGTTAGGTAACCACGTAAAACAGTTAAGTGTAGTGGTGTCTGTCCTTCCTTGTTAGTGGCATCTATATTTGCGCCTCTACTAAGCAAGAGATCTACAACTTCTGGGTGGTCATAGGAGGCAGCCATATGAAGCGGTGTAGCACTCCCATTGTTAGCGGTATTTGCGCTCACGCCATCATCAAGTAAACGCTTTACCTCAGCTACGTTGCCATGCTGGGCTGCATCTCGAAGCAACTTCTCTTCCATGGCTTCGTCGCTAGTGAGGGGGAGATCATCTGGCGGTATAGCTTCCTCTTCCTTAGTCTCGCTATCTTCGTTGCTAGGGGAGATGAGATCATATAGCTGCATACCTCCCTCGCCGTCGGGTTCGCTATATTGGTGCAAAGGTTTAACTTTACCCTGTCTGACACTTTGGGGAGCGCCAAATAGTCGCCTCATGGTCATGAGAGTTCCTGATGTATTCAATGCGAATACTGCTATAAGCAGCAATACGATACGTGTATATTTTTTTTTCATAGTTTCCTCCGTTTGTGATTGATGAAGTTTTAAGATTCCATTTATTATAGCGGGAAATCCCGTTTTCTCAACGATATGTGCTTCTTTCACGTGGTCTAACCATTACGTAGTAATTTCTCCCTTAAAAATAGCGACAACCTGTTTTTGATCTGATTGCAGCGACAGGAGTTTGGCGGTGCGTATGTGCGTATTATGGAGCAATTTTTGCAAGCATATCGTGGCGTGTTGTGCGTTTTGGCATGCCACATGCAGTTCAAAATGATTCTTTGAGATCGTAATCGCTTGCATACCTCTTCCCGTAATAGCGTGTAGAGCGTTAAGAGCGGTGATCGGGGTTTTGGGCGATGTTTTGTAGCGTGTAACTTTATTAATTTTCTGCTGTAACAGTTTTTGTTCTTCTGTCTGTTTGCGTTGCTGTTCCAATAGTGCGTTGAATGAGCTCAGCTCTTGTTGGCGCGTTGTCTTTTCTTGCGAAAGTGAACGATAGAGGGAATATTGCATGCCGGTGTATGCGCTGATAATGAGTAGTAGGGAACTACTGCCAATTATGGTGAACCAGCTCCATAGCATTACCCTTCGTTCTTGGTGGAGAGGTAGTGGTTTTATGAAATTAATACCTTTCATTACAATCCTTCCGAAATAAAAAGACCACAGGCGGTGAGCAATGGTATCTGATTTTTATTCGCTCCTTCTTGAGAGGTAGTCAGTGAAAGAACTCGCTCGAGATCATCTGGCGAGAATAGTTGTTCGATGTTGTTGTTCCGTTCGGTAAGCGTTGCTCCTAGCTCACTATGCCGAAACTGTGCTCCAGAAAGATGGTGATAGAGATGCAGAAGAGCCATATGTTCTGAGCTTAACAGGCGGAGTGGTAGTTGAGCGGTGATGCTCATGAGTTGATATTGCAGAACTATCTGTTGCGGTATGCCGCACACGTAAAAATAATGGCGATGATCATGAGAATAGAGATAGCGATGCGCCCATTGTATATGGGGCGTGCGGGGGAGGTTGAGCTGACTAATGGAGGGATGTGCTTTTGTTGAGGATATAATCTTTGTAAAAAGTGATGGGCCGTTCAGCGCCATCAAAACAGGCATTGATGGATCAGCCACAGCTAGATACTGTTTTTGTATCTGATTAATTATTGTGGTTGGATTAAAGATGACTAGTTTTTCTAATTCTAGAGTATCAAGAGTTTGTGTGTTGTGTGATTTAAGTTGTATGAGCGGTGCCTGTGCGGGTCGGTGGAGATGGCTGTAGATTATGCTGCGTGGTGTGATAGTGATAACAAAGGCATCATGTTGTTTCGGTTTGCTCCACATTATTGATATACCCTACCGCTATGCGATCATTGCCATACTCATCTTTTTTAATTTCTACGTTTTTATAGCCTGCTTTTTCAAATGCTTTTTTTACGCTTTCGCCCTGCGTTTGGCCAATCTCAATAATCAGTTGTGGAATATCATAACTGGCCATCTCTGAATTTTTATCAAGAAAGGCGATTGATTCGGTGATAATTTGCTTTATTAGGCCCAGCCCATTATCGGGGGCGACCAATGCAATTGTATCTTCCCATGTTTTTACGGAAGGATCAAGCTGTCGCCATTCATGTTCGGAAACATAGGGAGGATTGGAAATGATGATATCAAAAATGAGGTCTTTTGGAATAGATGCAAAGAGATCTGAGGAGATCAGATTGATAGATACCTCATTGCGATCAGCATTTTTTTGCGCAAGAGCCAATGCTTGATCTGAGATATCGGATGCATAAATCTGCGCCTGGGGAAATGTTTTTGCTAACGCGATGGCAATGCATCCCGATCCAGTACAGAGATCCAAAATACGGAAATCATGATGGGGCATCTGTTCAAGATCTTTGATAAGTTCAAGACACCACCCCTCTGTTTCTGGACGCGGGATCAGCACTGGTGGTTCCACGAGAATATCGCAATCGATGAATGGAACCGATCCAAGCAAATATTGGAGGGGAATATGATGTTCCACTTGGCTTTTTACCCAACTATTGAGCGTATCGCATTGTTCTTGCGTGAGCGTGATTTTTCGCTGCATGAGCAGATCAGTTTTTGATTGTTCGGTGATTGCTGCAAGTGCCCACCAGGCATACTGTGTGCATAGAAACTGATCTTGATATTTCTTCTGAAGTTCTTGTGCGATTTGTTGTGCAAGAAGATTGGGAATTACGGTCTGTGGTGAAAACATATGGTTCTGCCAGGTTATCCGGTTGTTTGAAAAGGAGAAACGTTTATTGGTTTTCGATCGGTGCTGTGCGCTAGGAGCGCTTGATATTCTTGTTCTGTTTTGTGCATATCAAAATCTTTTACCCGCTTATCGAGATGTCCGTACCGGATTCCCACAAACGAGGAGTTGGTGGTTTTCATAGCATTGGCAACTGATTTAATATTTTTTAATTTGTCATCAACAAAAATTATTTTTTTTGGCTGAAAGCGAAGTTGCTTGAGCCAATGTTTTAGGACATCCCCTTTATTGAGTGCGCCGGCAAAGATTATGCCATGCGAGTAGAGAGATTGGTTTTTGACGCCGTAGGGAGCTACTGGGTCGCGGGGGCTTGTGTGCGTGAAATCAATATCGATTTTGCTCAGTTGTTCCAATGTTCTATAGAAAAGATACAATCCTCTGGCAGTTAATGCGATCACCGTAATGCCATGTTGCTGTAAGCTTTTAACGGTGTCCACCGTATCAGCTTCAATGGGTTCCAACCAACTATGATGTTGTGCATAACAGTAGGGGGCAAGTGCTGCACTTAAGGCTTCATCGACAGGGTGTCCGTCATTCAAGCCCTGATTAAAAAGTGCTGAAAACCATTGATCACTTGCAAGATCGGTGGGTGGTGCACCTAACGTGTTGCAGATGTCGAAAACGACAAGGGTGTCTTTATTGTGTTCATCCGGTGTGAGGTGCTGATATATGTCGGCGATGCGGTTGCTTTCTACAATGGTGATATCTGCTTCTTTCTGCCAGCAACCAGGCAGTGCAATAATGAGAAGCGTTATCAAAAGCGAATGAAGAGCTGTACGATCCATTTTCCACCTATCGATTTAATAGGTTTTCGACGTATTCTTTGCGGTCAAACAGTTTCATCTGAGAAATCTGTTCACCAAAGGTAATATATTTTATAGGAATTTCAAGTTCATCTGCGATAGCAAAAACGATTCCGCCCTTGCCGGTTCCATCCATTTTGGTGAGTACGATCCCATCAACCTGTGTGCATTCTTTAAAGAGGCGTGCTTGTTCAAGCGAATTTTGGCCGAGCATGCTATCGATCGTTAGGAGTACATGAACGGTATGAGATGGAAGCTGTTTCTCAATGACACGCTTTAATTTTGCAAGCTCATTCATCAGGTTGATCTTGGTTTGCAAGCGTCCTGCGGTATCAATAATGAGGATATCTTGCCCTTGGGCTATTAATTCTTGGCATCCTGTATACACAACGGATGCAGGATCTTGCTGTGGTTTTCCGTGCACAATGGCAGATCCTGTTTTCGTTGCCCACGCATTAAGCTGCTCTTGCGCTGCTGCACGAAAGGTGTCAGCAGCAACAAACAATGCTTTTTTTCCTTGTTTTACATAGTGATGCGCTAGCTTTGAAGCGAGTGTTGTTTTCCCGCTCCCATTAATGCCGACCAATATAAAGATTTGAGCATCGCTTGCGGGAGCTTTAGGTTTTTGGAGGATAGTGAGCAGAATATCTTGGAGTGCTGCTTTGAGCGATTCCCCTTCTTTAAGTTCCCCTAGCTCATACTGCTCCTGTAATCTTTCCATGATCGATTTGGTGGTTGCCACTCCTGTATCGGCAGCAAGCAGGATAATCTTAAGTTCCTTGAGCGTCTGAGCGTCGATCTGGTTTTTACTAAACAATGAGCCGAGTTTGGAGGTGACGCTAGCATAAATATTGGTGAGGGTTTTTTTGATAAAGCTAAACATGGCAGTTCATTTTTGGAGGTTATTAGATGTAGTTCTTTGCCAGTAGTATAGCCGATAATCGAGCAGTTGTCCCTATATAGTCCGTTCCACCCGCTGTAAAAACAGCTTGATGCGTCGGTAGTCATTTCCGGTGAGCAGTGAATAGGTATCCATGAACTGCATAATTTTCTCTTGGTTCATACTATTGTTTTCTATCTGGTGTCCAATGAGAGCGAGCAGGAGCTCGTCGATATTGTTGATCTTGTTACTTTGCCCAAATATGCGCTGGATGTACTGATCATTGGCAAAGAACTGTCGATTTAGATCAGCCGATATGGGTTGCACGAACGAATGAATTGGTGCCGGCTGCGATGGGGTGATGTGGCGTACGCGATCCCTATGATGATAGCCGAGGACCAGGCAGGAGAAGGTGGATTTTAAAAACTCAAAGATTTGCGGTTGTTCCCTTAAAAGCTCCTCAGGTGTTTTTTGGTATGCAAACGGATACCGAGTGGGATCCATCGATCCGGTGCCCACTTCATACACAAGACCAATCAATGTTTTGCTTTCTTGCTCAACGGTAACCAGCGAGCCGTAATCAGGAAGCTGATTCCATTGCCAGCTTTGGGCGAGCCAAACGTGAAGGGAGCTTTCGATAATCTCAGCAAACGGTTTGATCATAGTGGAGGAAAGTGTACTGCAGGTTGGGGCGAAAGACAACAGGCTTAAAACAACGTTTGTTGCTGATCATCATCCTCTTTGATCTCCGTTCGAAACGAACCTAAAAAGCTTTCGCGGTGAATAATTGAATGGCGTAGCTTACGAATATGCTCTTGGTGGATTTGGGTGGCATACCCCTTATGATGGCCAAGACCATAGCCGGGAAAGATAGCCTCATACTTCTCCATGAGCGCATCCCGCGTAACTTTGGCAACGATCGATGCGGCGGCGATGGAGCTTGATTTTTGTTCTCCTTTGGGAAAATGGTAGACCGGGATTTCCTGAAAGCCAGTATCAGATAGCTTGAGTGGCATGGCGTCCACCAGGATAGCTCCGGGGGTTTCATTGATCTGGCAAAGTAGCGTGACGAGCGCCTTTTTCATTGCCAGTATCGTGGCCTGATAAATATTGTGCTGATCGATGATCCTATGATGGACGATCCCTATCTGGTAGCGGCAATGGGCAATAATCCAGGCATAAGCCGCAAGGCGCTCCTCGGCTGTCATTAGCTTGGAATCCTTAAGGAGGGGGCTTGTGAGCCCAAGGGGCAAAATGGCTGCTGCGGTGACCAGGGGACCCGCGAGGCATCCACGGCCAACTTCATCGATACCAACAACAAGCTTTCCCCGCTTCCAGAGGCTCTTTTCGAAGGAGTTTTTGAGTATCTTGACAGGTTGTCTCGAATGAGGAGAGAGAATCTTTTCCATTTGACAAAATCACCTTAATTCATACAATTAGAATAAGCAGTAAAATAACCATACTAATTCAAGTTTAGTAAGAGGAGTGACTCATGGCAACTTCCACTCAGTTACGTGTGAAGGAACTACTTCGTGAGAAGGGTTGGACAACTAAGGTGCTTGCGGAGAAGACCGGGATGTCTGAAAGCTACCTAACTCATATCAAGAACGGCACTCGCCGCTGGAATGAAGATTCACTACGAAAATTGGCAAATGCATTTGAAATGACCCCGATTGAAATGTTTGCTGAGCGTCGTCAGCGTACCGATAATATTGATAAAAATGTGAGTATGCCTGAAAAATCAGATGTAGAATTGAAGGTTCAGGTGGTGCCGGTGGTAGGAGAAATTCCTTCAAATCCATCACCATACAACAACCAATTAATGCAGATTACGACAGGGTACAAGGATATTTTTGTGCCGGTGCTCAACTCCAATGATAGCGCCATGTTTGCGCTGTCTGTGGAGGGTAACGCAATGGCCCCCTACTTTGTGAAGGGTGATTGTGTGATCATTTCCCCAGAAATCTGGACCCGTTCAGGGGATCTTGCTGCAGTGGAATATGGCAATGATACGCCTGTGAAGGGGATTATGCAGGTGACCTATACTGAAGATTTCATTGTATTGGAGTCGGTGAACCACAAGCAGCCTCCTATCGCATTGGTCAAAGGAAAGGATCATTTCCGTATTATTGGTCGTTTAATCCAACGGCAGCAGAAGCTGGCCTAGGATTCTTTGACGCATAACAATTTTGAAAAAGTACCGAAAAAGCTGGCAAAAACTGGCTTTTTCGGTACAATTATTTCTATCCCTCGCCAGGGATTATGCTAAATAACGCGGCATTTCTAGCGTTATAGTGTTTGATAATATCACTTCCATTTAGTATGCATGAGGTTTTATGATGCAACGATATGAGGTACTGGTATTAACCGTACCGGAAATCACCAATGATGAACTAAAACAGATGGAGAGCCAGTTAGATCGGCTTATCACTGATAAAGAGGGTTCCACTCTTTCATTTGAGCGATGGGGGAAATTCAGATTAACCTATCCTGTTCGGAACAATGAGTATGGGGTATATTGCCTCATGCGCTTTGAAGCACCAAGCGATGTAGTCAAAATAATGCGGGATTTTTTTGCCGTTAAATTGCACAACATTGCTATGCGTCACGTTATTGCCCGTGTTAAGGGGGATTCTCTCGCATACCAACGTCCAAAGTCTCTTGAAGAAGCAACAACATCACGAGATGTTGATACCTTCTTAAAGGAAAACCAAATGGGTGGCTTGCTTTCATCTATGAGTGGGAAATCCAAGGAAGCTCCAGAGAAAGAAAAGACAGAGGAGCCTGTTGTGCAAGAGATAGAGCAGGCAGTTGCTGAGGTGGATACCGAGCAAGAAACCACAGAAGATGTTCAAGATACTGAAGCATCAACCGCTGAACAGGAATAACGAATGACAAAGAAAATAAAATTAAAAATTAGTGCACGATTGATGAAGAAGCGTACTCGACGCGCATCGACAACTTTGAGCAAACAGTGTCGTTTTTGTGGTAACGCAGAGCAGGCAGTTGGCATTGATTATAAAAATGCCGGCCTTTTAAGAGGTTTTTTAACTGAGCGAGGCAAAATTTTGCCTTCACGTATTTCTGGTAACTGTAAGTACCATCAACGTGGGCTTTCAAAAGAGATTCGCAAAGCTCGGAGCATGGCTTTATTGCCGTATGTGGCTCAATACAACTAGTGGTAGAGCCCGTCTACGCTTATCCGGGCCTTCAGGCTCGGCAAGCTACGCCGGACAAGCCGCACGATTTATAAAGCAATCGATTGCAAAGGACCCGCCTTGTGCGGGTTCTTTTTTATAGAAAGAAGATGAAAAGATATAAAGCAGTTATAGCCTACGATGGTACGGATTATTCTGGATGGATTCAGCAAAAAGAGCGTCCCTCAATTGTGCAGACGTTGCAGGATAGTTTTGTGGCTGTTTTTGGAAAACCAATACGAATATTAGGGGCATCAAAGACTGATGCAGGTGTGCATGCGCTTGGCCAGGTAGCTATTTTTGAAACGGATATTCAGGTGGATCCGTGCAAGATGCTTTATGCGTGGAACAATCTGTTGCCCTCATCTATATTGATTCGATCGCTTGTGCAC